>Ga0068860_100002342_pt1 | contig 19893 bp, 17 predicted proteins | sample KBSSwiS32_FD_66597 | JGI IMG/M metagenome (GOLD analysis project Ga0068860, IMG submission 66597) | Switchgrass rhizosphere microbial communities from Kellogg Biological Station, Michigan, USA - KBS Switchgrass S3-2 | ecosystem: Host-associated > Plants > Roots > Rhizosphere > Soil ...
GAACTCGCGCGGCGTCTGGAAAAGCTGCTGCGCGATTTCCGGCCCGATGTCGAGGAAGCGTTCGCGAAGACGTTCGGCGACGTGCTCGGTGTGCCGCTCGCGCGTGCCTTCTTGGGCGCGGTCGCCTGGACACGCGACACCGCACAGGCGCTCGCGCAGGACAGCGCTGAATACTTGCGCGAAGAGAGCCGCGATCTGATCGCACCGGCCGAGATGGAACAGTTCCTCGACGCTGTCGACGGTGTGCGCGAGCGCGCCGATCGCCTGGACGCGCGCGTGCAGCGCCTCGCCGCACGCACGCGCGGAGACGCGGCTTGACGCCGCTGCGGCAAGTCCCGCGGTTGCTGCGCATCGCGGCGACGCTGCTGCGTTACCGGCTCGACGATGTGGTCGAAGCGGCGCATTTGTTTCGCCCGCTGAAAGTGCTGCGCCCGTTGTTGCCGCGACCGCGCGCCGACATCGCACAACTGCCGCGCGGCGCGCGTTTGCGCCTGGCGCTGATCGAGCTAGGGCCGATCTTCGTCAAATTCGGCCAGATCCTGTCGACACGCCGCGACCTGCTGCCCGAGGATGTCGCAGACGAGCTCTCGGTACTGCAGGATCAGGTGCCGCCGTTTCCCGGCGCGCAGGCACGCGCAGCGATTGAGGCTGCGCTCGGTGCGCCGATTGCGACTCTATACAAAGCCTTTGACGAAACGCCATTGGCCTCGGCGTCGATCGCGCAGGTACATGCCGCGCAACTGCACGATGGCCGCGACGCCGTGGTCAAGGTGTTGCGTCCGGGCATCCACGCGCGCATCGGCGCCGATGTCGACTTGCTGCGCGCGCTCGGCGAACTCGTCCAGCGCTGGCATCCGGCCGCTGACAAGATCCGCCCGCGCGACATCGTCGCGGAAATCGAAACCACGTTGCTGTACGAACTCGACCTGCAACGCGAGGGCGCCAACGCGAGCCTGCTGCGCCGCAATTTTGCGGCCGGCGAAGACCTGATCGTGCCAGAAGTGTACTGGTCGCACACCAAGGAGTCGGTGCTGACGCTGGAGCGCGTGCGCGGCATTGCGGTGGATGATCTGGCCGCGCTCGATGCGGCCGGTATCGATCGCCCGGCGCTGGCCGAAAAAGGCGTGCGCCTGTTCTACACGCAAGTGTTCCGCGACAATTTTTTCCACGCCGACGCGCATCCGGGCAATATCTGGGTCGACGCGACGCGCAAGCAGGACCCCCGCTTCATCGCGCTGGATTTCGGCATCATGGGCTCGCTCTCCGAGCGCGACCAGTTCTGGCTCGCCGAGAATTTCATGGCGCTGTTCGAACGCGACTACCGACGTATCGCGACGCTGCATATCGCCGCCGGCTGGATCCCGGCCAGCGCGCGCGTGGACGAGCTCGAAGCCGCCGTGCGCACGGTATGCGAGCCGTACTTCACGCGGCCGTTGTCGGAGATTTCGCTCGCCGAGGTTGTCGCGAAACTGTTTTCGGTCGCACGGCGCTATCAGCTCACGCTGCAACCGCAGCTGATTCTGCTGCAGAAGACCTTGCTCAACATCGAAGGCATCGGCCGCCTGCTGCATCCGAAGATCGACATCTGGGCCACCGCCAAGCCTGTGCTCGCCGATATCCTGCGCCAGCGTTACAGCGTGCGCCGCATGCTCGGCAAGCTGCGCAATCGCCTGCCGGAATGGGTCGCCGCGGCGCCGGAGTTGCCTACGCTCGTGCATGAGTTCCTCAAGAAGGCGGCGGCAGGGGATTTCGATACGACGCGTCCGCTCGACCTTGCCGCGCAAGCCGGACGTGGCGGTGTGCGCATGAGCGCGCGCGTCTGGTTGCTCAGTATTTTCGGCGCGACCGCGCTGCTCGCCGCGGTGTTGCTGTACGCGCTGAACACGCATGGTCCGCGCTTCGGCGGACAGCCGCTGAGCGCCGTCGTCGCGGCAATCATCGGCGCGGGCTCGTTCATCGCCGCCTGGCGCCGCAGCCGTTGATCGAAATTGTTTACGAAGACGCTGAACTGTTGGCGGTGAACAAGCCGGCCGGTTTGCTCGTCCATCGCAGCAAGATCGCCGCGGACGAAGATGATTTCCTGCTCGACCGCCTGCGCGATCAAGTCGGCTCGATGCTGTTTCTTGCGCATCGGCTCGATCGCGCGACGTCCGGCGTCGTGCTGCTTGCGAAGTCGCGCGAAATCGCCGGCGAACTCGGCCGCCAGTTCATGGCGCGTGGCGTCATCAAGCGCTATCTCGCGGTCGTGCGCGGCTGGCCGGATGTGGAGGGTGTCATCGACTATCCATTGCCCGACGTGCGCGATCACGCGCCGCGCAAGCCCGCGCTCACTCGCTGGCGCACGCTTGCACGGGCGACCGTGCCGATCGCACTCGGCAAGTATCCCGAGCAGCGTTACGCGCTCGTCGAGGCGCAGCCAGAGACCGGGCGTTACCGGCAGATCCGCAAGCATTTCCATCACGTCTCGCATCACATTGTCGGCGACACGAGTCACGGTCGCGGCGACCACAATCGGCTGTGGCGCATGCATTTCCAGATGCATCGCCTGCTGCTGCACGCCTGGCGCCTGGAGCTGACGCATCCAACGAGCGGCGCGGCGCTGTCGCTGCAGGCACGACTCGATGAAACCTGGCGGCGTGTGTCGGCGCAGATGGGCTGGGAAGCCGCGATCGCCTGCTAGAATCGCGCGCAACTTTCTTGGGGAACGGCAATGCCATCGTTCGATATCGTTTCCAAACTCGATCTGCACGAATTGACCAATGCGCTCGACCAGGCCAACCGCGAGCTGACGAGCCGTTTCGATTTCAAGGGCACCGGTGCGGAATTCGAGCGCAGCGAGGAAACCGTGGTCACGCTCAAGGCGCAGGCCGAATTCCAGCTCAAGCAGATGCTCGACATACTCAAGCAGCGCCTGGCCAGCCGGCACATCGACATCCGCTGCGCCGAGATCGCCGATCCGGAAATCAACCTGGCCAGCGCGCGCCAGAAAGTCACGCTCAAGCAGGGCATCGATCAGTCGACGGCCAAGGACATCGTCAAGCGCATCAAGGACGCCAAGCTCAAGGTCGAGACGCAGATCCAGGGCGACAAGCTGCGCATCAACGGCAAGAAGCGCGATGACCTGCAGACCGCGATCGCGCTGCTGCGCGCCGCGGCGGACATCAAGCTGCCGCTGCAATACGAAAATTTCCGCGATTGACCGCAATGCTTGCAGTCAACGCCACCCTGTATATCCCCGACAGCGAACTCGCCGAGAGTTTCGTGCGCGCCTCGGGCCCGGGCGGGCAGAACGTCAACAAAGTGGCGAGTGCGGTGGAATTGCGCTTCGACGTCGCGCATTCGCCGTCGCTGCCCGAGGTCTTGCGCGCGCGTCTGCTCGCGCGGCGCGACCGGCGCCTGACCGTGGACGGCGTGCTGGTAATCCAGGCCAGTCGCTTCCGCGACCAAGCGAAGAATCGTGAGGACGCGCGTGCGCGCCTGGTCGAGATCATACGCGCCGCGCTGCACGTGCCGAAGAAGCGCGTGGCGACCAAGCCGACACGCGCCTCGAAGGAACGCCGCATCGCATCGAAGAAAAAGCGCGCGCAGCACAAGCAGACGCGCTCCAAGTCGTGGAGCCACGAGTGAGTGGCGCGGCTTTTCCGCAGCTGCCGCCGCACGCGCCGCAGTACGCGCCATCTTTTGCCGGCGCCTTGTGCCGCTGGATCTATACGCGTTGCGGCTGGCGCGTTGCCGGCGAGATTCCGGATGTGGCGCAAGCCGTCGTGATCGCCGCACCGCATTCGACGAACTGGGATGTGGTGTGGGGAATGCTGGCCAAGGTCGGCCTGCGCTTGAATGTCCGCTTCATCGGCAAACGCGAAGCATTCTTCTGGCCGGTCGGTCCCCTGCTGCGCAACTTCGGCGGCATTCCGATCGACCGCAGCGCCGCGCACGGCATGGTCGATGAAGTGCATGAGCTGTTTGCGCGCAACGAACGCCTGTGGTTCGCGCTCGCGCCCGAGGGCACGCGCAAGAAAGTACAGAAATGGAAAAGTGGATTCTGGCATATCGCGCGCGCGGCAGGCGTGCCGATCCTGCCGGCGTATTTTCATTACCCGGAAAAAACGATCGGCTTCGGACCGTTGTTCTACCCGACCGATGACCTGGAGGCCGACATGGCGCGGATCCGCGAGTTCTATCGGCCGTGGCAGGGGAAGAACCGCGGCACGATTTAAAGCGGGTTTTTCGTCAGCGCTCGGAATGCCCCGACTCGTAATAATCCCCGCGCGCAAACAGGCCCGGCTTGATGCGATCAATGAACGCGCGCGCTTGCGCCGACAGATACTTGCCCTTGCGCACGACGACGCCATAGCTGCGCTGCGGAAAGTAGCGGCGCATGTTGCGTACGGCCAGTCGGCTGCGGTCATGGTCGGTGATGCAGATGCCGGTGACGATCGAGATGCCGAGTCCCATCGCGACGTATTGCTTGATCACTTCCCAGCCGCCGACTTCGATCGCGACGCGATACGGCACGCGGCGCTGCTGGAACACGAGATCGACGAGGCGATAGGTCGTGAGGCGCTGCGGTGGCAGGATCAAGCCGAACGGGGACAAATCTTCGAGCATGACCTCCTTCTTCTCCGCCAGCGGATGCTCCAGCGGCAGGATCAGCATCGGGTCGAACCACTGCACCGGTTCGTACGACAGATCGTGCGGTACGTCGAGCATCGAACCGAATGCGAAGTCGACCTGATCCGAACGCAACAGCGCGAGCCCGTCCTTGCCGGTGACGTTGGCCAGTTGCAGGCGCACGTCCGGATACTGTTCGCGGAAATCGCGCACGAGTGTCGGCAGCAGATATTGAATCGTCGAGGCGCCGGCGGCGATCGTCACTTCGCCGGCATCGAGTCCTTGGCGCTGCGTGCGAAATTGCTGATCGAGCGATTCCATGCCTTCGATCAGCGGACGGGCGAGGTCGTACAGCATCTGGCCTTCACGCGTGAGCGCGAGGCGCGGGCGCGTGCGTTCGAGCAGGTGCACGCCGAGTTCTTTCTCGAGTGCAGACAACTGCAAGCTGACGGATGACGCCGAAAGGAACAGCGCTTCGGCGGCACGCGCGACTGTGCCGAATTTGACCGCGTAACAAAACGCGCGCAATTGCTTGACGCGGTTGCCTTTGTAGTAGAACCGCGTTGCAACACCGGGCACGCGCCGCTTGCGCCGCGCTTTCGATTTGGTGTGTTCCTTGGCTACCAAACCAGCGTTTGTGACAACCGGATTCATCGCAATTTCACACTATTTTTCCAATATATTCATTACAGTAAGCGATATTTAACTAAGTTAAAGTTATAGATTGAAACATTCAGTTTGTCAAATACATACGCTTGCGCATAGTCTGCTGCTACGCAACAAAGTTTTGAGGCAACGATGTCGGCAGCAGCGGAATATTTCATCCCGACCGATGTGCAGCTCAGCGGTCCGGTGCGCCCTGGATTTGACAGCATCCTGACGCCGCAGGCGTTGGCGTTTCTGGCCGAACTGCATCGCCGTTTCGATGCGCGCCGCCGCGTCTTGCTTGCAGCGCGCGCGGAGCGCCAGGCGCGCTTCGATGCCGGCGAGTTGCCCGACTTCCTTGCCGAAACGAAATCGATCCGCGAAGCGGATTGGCGCGTCGCGGAGATTCCCGCCGCACTGCACGACCGCCGTGTCGAGATCACCGGGCCGGTCGACCGCAAGATGATCATCAACGCGCTGAACTCCGGCGCGAAGGTGTTCATGGCCGATTTCGAGGATTCCACCGCGCCGAGTTGGGATAATCTCATTGAAGGTCAGGGCAACCTGCGCGATGCGATCGCCGGCACGATCGAATTCCGCGCACCGGACGGCCGCGAGTATCGCCTGCAGGAAGAAATCGCGGTGCTGATGGTGCGTCCGCGCGGCTGGCACCTGCCGGAACGACACGTGCGCGTCGGCGGTGAGGTCATGAGCGGCGCGCTGTTCGATTTCGGCCTGTTCGTTTTTCACAATGCCCAAGCGCTGCATGCGCGCGACCGCGGCCCGTATCTGTATCTGCCGAAGATGCAGAGCCATCGCGAAGCGGCGTTGTGGGATGACGCGATCGAGTTTGCGGAAACCGCGCTCGGACTGCCGATCGGCACGATCAAGGCCACAGTGCTGATCGAGACTCTGCCGGCCGTGTTCGAGATGCACGAGATCCTGCACGCGCTGCGCCGGCGTTGCGTGGGTCTGAATTGCGGGCGCTGGGATTACATCTTCTCGTACATCAAGACGTTCCGCCGCCACCGCGACCGCGTGCTGCCCGAACGCGGCCAGGTCTTGATGACGGTGCCGTTCCTGAAAGCCTATTCGGAACTGCTGATCCAGACCTGCCACCGCCGCGGCGCGTTCGCGATGGGCGGCATGGCCGCGCAGATTCCGATTTCGAACGACGCGGCCGCGAACGATGCGGCGCTCGCGCGCGTGCGCGCGGACAAGCTGCGCGAAGTCACGGCCGGCCACGACGGCACCTGGGTGGCACACCCCGGTCTCATTCCGATCGCGCGCGAAATCTTCGATGCGCACATGCCGACGCCGAATCAAGTCAACGTGCTGCGCGCCGACGTGCACGCCGCGCGTGACGGCTTGATAGCCGCGCCGACCGGTACGATCTCACGCGCAGGCTTCCTCAACAACATCGACGTCTGCGTGCGCTACCTCGCGGCGTGGCTCGACGGCCTGGGTTGCGTGCCGATCCATCACTTGATGGAAGACGCCGCCACTGCCGAGATTTCGCGCGTGCAATTGTGGCAATGGCTGCACGCCGGGGACTTGAAGCTCGACGATGGCTCGCCGATCGACCTCGCGCTGTTCGACGCGGCGATCCTGCGCACGGCCGAGCGCATCCCCGACCACGGTTTGCCGGGTCAGACGCGCGTCGCCGAAGCCGCGCGCCTGCTCGCCGAGCTCACGCACGCGAAGGAACTCGCCGATTTCCTCACCCTGCCAGCCTACGACCGGCTGGCGTGAATTGCACAAGTACACATATCCACTTTTGATCCAGCAGAGGTAACGACCATGAAAGCCACTCTCCCGACTGCAGAACAGATCAAGATCGACTGGCAGAACAATCCGCGCTGGAACGGCGTGACCCGACCTTACAAAGCCGAGGACGTCGTGCGCCTGCGCGGTACGGTGCCGGTCGAACATTCATTGGCGCGCATCGGCGCGGAGAAATTGTGGCGCTACCTGCAGACCGAGGATTTCGTCAACGCGCTCGGCGCGCTGACCGGCAATCAGGCGATGCAACAGGTCAAGGCGGGCCTGAAGGCGATTTATCTGTCCGGCTGGCAGGTCGCGGCAGACGCGAACGTGGCGGGCGAGATGTATCCGGACCAGTCGCTGTATCCGGCCAACTCGGTGCCGCAGGTGGTCAAGCGCATCAACAGTACCTTGCTGCGTGCCGACCAGCTGCATCATGCCGAAGGCGACGACAGCATCGACTTCCTGCAGCCGATCGTTGCCGATGCGGAGGCCGGCTTCGGCGGCGTGCTCAATGCATTCGAACTGATGAAAGCAATGATCGAAGCCGGCGCCGCGGGCGTCCACTTCGAGGACCAGCTCGCCAGCGTGAAGAAGTGCGGCCACATGGGCGGCAAGGTGCTGGTGCCGACGCGCGAAGCCATCGACAAGCTCGTTGCCGCGCGCCTCGCAGCGGACGTCATGGGCGTACCGACCCTGCTCGTCGCACGCACCGATGCGGAAGCCGCCGACCTGCTCACCTCCGACATCGACGCGAACGACCAGCCGTTCACGACCGGCGAGCGCACCGTCGAGGGTTTCTACAAGACCCGCAACGGGCTGGATCAGGCGATCAGCCGTGGTCTGGCCTATGCGCCGTACGCGGATCTGGTCTGGTGCGAGACGGGCAAGCCGGACCTGGCCTTCGCACGCAAGTTCGCCGAGGCGATCCACAAGAAGTATCCGGGTAAGCTGCTCGCGTACAACTGCTCGCCATCGTTCAACTGGAAGAAGAACCTCGACGACGCAACGATCGCGAAATTCCAGAAGGAAATCGCCAGCTACGGCTACAAGTTCCAGTTCATCACGCTGGCCGGCTTCCACGCGCTGAACTATTCGATGTTCAACCTCGCGCACGGCTATGCACGGCGCCAGATGAGCGCCTTCGTCGAGCTGCAGGAAGCCGAGTTTGCCGCCGCCGACAAGGGCTTCACCGCGGTCAAGCACCAGCGCGAAGTTGGCACCGGCTACTTCGACACGGTGACGCAGACGATCCAGGGCAGCGCGGCTTCGACCGTGGCGCTCAAGGGTTCGACCGAGGAAGAGCAGTTCCACGGCGAGAACAAAGTCGCCGCGTGACGCACCGCACCGCCGGCGGCCCCATACGGGCCGCCGGATCGCACGCGGGATGCCGCCAAGGAACTCTTAGGCTACACTGCCCCGGTTGCAGGTTTAAGGGGTAAGCACAGGCGTGTCCACCGTGTCTCCCATCGCGCCCGTCGAGGGCGAAGCGATAGCAGCGACGTTGCCGCCCCGAGCGCAGGCGCCGCACCTGCCGCGACAGCTGTCCGACGCCGAATTCGTCATGCTGCGCAGCGCCGGCCCGAGCCGGCGCGTGGCGGCGGGCGAAGTGCTGTTCCGCAAGGGCGAGCTCGGCCACAACATGTACATCATCGAAACCGGTGAGGTGCGTCTGGATTTCGGCGATGGCTTGCCGACCAAGGTGCTAGGGCCACGCGAATATTTCGGCGAACTCGCCCTGTTCATCGGCAACCACACGCGTGTCGCGGGGGCGATCACGCACACCGCGTGCAGCCTGCGCGTCGTCGAATATCCCGCGTTCGACCATCTGCTCGAGAACGAACCGGCCCTGCTGGCGCAGTTCATGCGCCGCTCGTTCGCCTATTTGGTCGCGAGCGAACAGCAGTTGATCGCATTTTTGAAACGCCGCAACGAAGACCTCATGGTCACGCTCGACTCGCTGCGTCACTCGCAGAGTGAACTGTCGACCGCAAACCGCCTGGTGCGTACCGACGAGCTCACCGGCTTGATGAACCGGCGCGGACTGTACGAGCACCTGGAGCACCTTGCCGATCAGCGCGTCGCCGGCACCCATCTGGGCCTGCTGCTGATCGATATCGATCACTTCAAGAAGATCAATGACGACTTCGGTCATCTGCCAGGCGATCAGGTGCTGTGTGCGATTGCGTCGGAAGTGAACGCGGTTGCTGCGCCCTGCGACATCGCCTGCCGCATCGGCGGCGACGAGTTCGCACTGCTCGTGCAGGTCGGCGAAAACGGCGAACTCGAAGCGCTCGCCGCGCGCATCGTCTCCGGCATCCGCGCACTGCGTTTTCCGACGCCGCTGGAGAAACTATCCGCCTCGGTCAGCATCGGCGCCATCTTGTGCACGGAAGAGACCGGCTGGGCAACTTGGTACAGTGCCGCGGATGCCGCGCTGTACCGCGCCAAGGCGGCCGGCGGCAATTCCTGGCACGTGATGACGTAACACGGGCGCCAGGCGGGAACCATGAGCGCCATCTCGATCGAACCGAATCCCATTCCGGCGCCAGGCATGCCGGCGCCGCTGTTGCGCACGTTGGCCGTGTGCGATCTGGTCGACAGCACGGCACTCACCGAGAAGCTCGGCGACCGTGGCGCGGCCGAACTCGTGCACAAGCTCGACCGTCTCACGCGCGATCTGCTCTATCGCCACGCCGGTCGCGAGATCGATAAGACCGACGGTTTCCTCGTCATGTTCGAGCGGCCGATCCAGGCCGTCGCGTTTGCGCTTGCGTACCAGCGCTTGCTGTGCGAAGTGCAGGCAGCCGAGCATGCACCGCTGCAGGCACGCATCGGCATCCACGTCGGCGATGTCGTGCTCTGGGAAAACAGCATCGACGACATCTCACGTGGCGCCAAGGCCATGGAAGTCGAAGGCCTGGTCAAACCGGTTGCCGCGCGGCTGATGAGCCTTGCGCTGCCGGGACAGATCCTGCTGTCCGGCGTGGCGTATACGTTTGCCCTGCGCGCGCAAGGCGAACTGAGCACCGAGCGCTCGCCGCCGGAGTGGCGCGCACACGGCCGCTATCTGTTCAAGGGCCTGGCCGAGCCGATGACGGTGTACGAAGTCGGCGAACCCGGCATCGCCCCGCTCGCGCGACCCGATTACAGCGGCAAGGCGCACCGTGAAATGCCGTGGTGGCGGCGACCCGGTATCCTGGTGTTCGAGATCGCCGTACTCGTGGCTGCGGTCGCGATTCCCGCATACCTGTCGTTGCGCAGCCCGCCGGCGATCGCATTCGCCAACCGCGATTGGATCGTCGTGGGTGATCTGAACAATCTCACCACCGAGGCCTCGTTCAACGATTCGGTGCAGAGTGCGTTCCGTATCGGCCTGGAACAGTCACGCTATGTCAACGTGCTGTCGGACCTGAAAGTGCGCGACACCCTGACGCTGATGCAACGCGAGGACAAGACCCGCGTCGACCGCATCATCGGCAGCGAAGTGGCAATCCGCGAAGGCGCGCGCGCGCTGATCCTGCCCACGCTCGCCGAAATCGGCGGGCGCGTGCGCTTTACCGCCGAAGTGATCGATCCGCACACCCAAGCCACGGTGTACACCGAATCCGCCGACGGCAGCGGCGCCGATTCGGTGCTGCCCTCGCTCGATGTGGTCGGGCAGAAGTTGCGCGTGCGCCTTGGTGAAGCGTTGGCGGTGGTGTCGAAGGAGTCGCAGCCGCTGGACAAGGTGGCGACAAAGAATCTGGATGCGCTAAAGGCCTACGCCCTGGCGCAGGACGCTTATGACATCGGGCGCGAAGTTGACGCCATGGGGTTGTACCAGCAAGCGGTTTCGCTCGATCCAAATTTCGCCCTTGCGCATACGGGCTTGGCTCGCTGCTACCTGATTTCCGGAAAGTTGACCGAGGCGGTCAACGAACTCAAAGCAGCACTGGAATTGGGGAGTCGCCTCGTGGCTCGGGAGCGTCTCTTTATCGAGGCGACGCTGGCGAGCATCGCCGATACTCCGCGCGTTGCGATCGACAAGTGGAAAATCCTCTCTACTCTCTACCCGGACGATTTTTCGGGACAAGGAAATTACCCCTACTACGCCTGGGTATTGGCCAATCGCTTCGATACGGGCATGGTGAAAGCTGCCGAAGCGGCCGCATCATCGAAAAATCCGCATCCGCTGAACTCGGATCTGCTGCTTGCAGAGCTTCTGCTTGGCAACGAACGTTACAATGAAGCGGTTAGGTATTTTCATCTCGTCGAAGGGATACCGAAGGCCACCCGGACTGTGGATCTCGCGGCCGCGTACGCCGCGCAACGCCAGATCCCGAAGACGGATGAAACGCTGGCGCGCAACAGCTCCACTGGTTCCCTCGACGACGACATCAGTGCGCATTCGATCGAAGCGGCGATCGCCGCGGATCGCGGCAATTTCGACCCGCTTTGGAAGATCCTCGCTCAGGCCAACAAGGAAGCGGAGCACGTCAACGTCAAGCGGCAACTCGAATTTCGCGAGATCGAACTGAGCTTGCACTATTTGGTTGGCGGCGGTGGTAAGCACGACCTACGCGACTTCGCTACAGCTGCGCTCAGCGCTTTGTCGAAAGTCTCCAAGTTCGATCAGTCGGAGCTGCGGATCTACCTGCTGTTCGCAGCGTATCTTTCTGCGGCACAGGACGATGCAACGTATGCGACCGATGTGGTTGGTGCATTGGGCGCCGAACCATCTAGCGGCGACTATCCGATCCAGAGCAAGTTGCTGGCGATTGCGGAGGCCGAGATTGCTCGCAGTTCGGGCCGGCCTGCCGATGCCGTAAAAATGCTGACGCCGTTGCTTGACGGCAGCGAACTGTATCTGACGCACGTTGCGTTGCTCGATGCTCATTCGGCGAGTGGCGACAAACGCGCCGCGCTCGAGCAAGCGCGCTGGCTAGCCACGCACAGGGGGCGCGCCTATGTCGAACAGGGCGTGAATTCGGCAATCCCGTTCTGCGTCATGCAGTCCGATATCGCGTTGCTGCGAATCTCCGAATTGTTGCTCGCGTTGGGCGACAAGAACGAAGCGCGGGACGCGTTGGCAGAATTTCGCAAACACTATCCGAACGCGGGCCTGGTGCCCGCGTTCGTCACGCGCATCGACGCCATCGTTTCCGCATTATAGGCGCGTCATTTCCCGAAACTGAATTGGACAGTCGGCGGCCTCAAACACGAATGGCACTCGGCCAGATCCGCCTGGACCTGCGCGAGCGCATGCGCGAACACGAGTTTGTCGGCAAGTGTTGTTAGCGGTGCCATGCTCGCGGACAGCGCGCTTGCATGAACACCCAAGTCAATCAGCACGTCTCGCGGATTGGCTTTGTAGGCAGCACGAAAAGCATCGTCCGTCGAGAGTTTTTGCAGGAGCGCAACAGCCTGCGCCTTCGGAATGACCGTGTCGTTAGCCATCTTGGTTTTCCCCTTGGTTGGCGGCCAGCCTGATCGAGAAGCCGCAGTGCAAGCCTAGCAGAAGTGCCCCGTTCTCAGGCAAGCCCGACGCAGCGAAAAAGGGCAAGCTCGCGCTTGGCCTTCGGTCTTTGGCAAGGCTTGCGTCGCAAGTCTTATGCCCTTAGCCTCGCGCGCTCTCATGTCTGGGTAAAATCCGATGCACATCCGCCGCCGCGCTATTGTCATGCTGGAACCGCGCGAGCGGCTGGATTTCGATCTGAGCCTCGTTGCAGCAGGCGGCAGTGGTTTGCGTTCTACGCTGGAGTGGTTCGCGCTGGCGCCGCCGCGCGACGCCGAGATTGCAGTGACGCCGCAGGAAGCCTTGCTGCTCGGCGCGCTGTCTCCGACGCAGTGGGTAGACTTCGACGAGCTCGCGCGCACGCACGCATGCGCGATACTCGAAAGTCTGCTGGCGAAGGAGTTGATCGTGGTGCAGGGCAGTCCCGCGGCCACACGTGACGATGCACTGCGCGATACACACTGGCGCAACCCCGCCGCCGTGCAGCATTACAGCTCGCGCTGGCGCGGCGTTGACACCGAAGCGATCCAGAAAGATCTCGCCGAAAACGACGCTGGCGACTTGCTTGCCAAGCTCGGCGCGGCACCGCCGCACGTGCGCGAACACGTGGATGCACCCGCGCGCATCGCGCTGTCACACGTGGAATCCTCAGTGCTCGACACGCTGCTCGCGCGCCGCGTCACGTGCCGCAATTTCGATCGCACGCGCGCACTCACACACGAACAATTCTCCAGCGTCCTCTACCGCGCCTGGGGCGCCCGCGCCGTGCAGGATTTCGCGCCCGACGTGCCTTTGCTGAAGAAGGGTGTGCCATCGGCCGGTGGCTTGCATGCGACCGAAGCATATCTGCTCGTGCAATATGTCGAGGACATCGCGCCGGGTCTGTATCACTACCATCCGATCGATCACGCGCTCGAACCGATCCAGACGTTGTCTGCTGCCGAAGCCGCGGCACTGGCGCGCAAGTTCGTCGCGGCGCAGCCGTACTTCGTCGATGCGCATGTCATGGTGATTGCGGTCAGCCGCTTCCGGCGCAATTTCTGGAAATACCGCAATCACGCCAAGGCCTATCGCGCGCTGGTCCTGGATGTCGGTCATCTGTCCCAGATGCAATACTTGGCCGCCACGGAACTTGGGCTCGCCGCATTCATCACCGCGGCGATCAACGAAGTCGACATCGAGCAGGCGTTCGGCCTCGATCCGATCGAGGAAAGTCCGCTCGCCGTCACCGGCTTCGGCATTCGTGCAGCCGCGCGTCGCGAAGTGGAGTGGGATCCGCTGCATGCCGTTTGGCCGGCATAGTCGCGGTAGCACACGAGGTTTCCAAGGAGTAGGCTAGGCGGCCTCATCACATCAGGAGAGGACGCCATGAAACTCGATGTGAACGGTCGACCGTACGAGGTCGATGTCCCCGCCGACATGCCGCTGCTGTGGGTGCTGCGCGACGTAATCGGTCTCACTGGCACGAAGTTCGGCTGTGGCATGGCGCAATGCGGCGCCTGCACCGTGCACGTGGACGGCGCGCCGCTGCGCTCCTGCGTGACGCCTGCGGCCGCGCTCGCGGGCAAGAAGATCACCACGATCGAAGGGCTCTCGGCTGATGCTAGCCACGCCGTGCAGCGCGCGTGGATCGAAACCGACGTCGTGCAATGCGGCTACTGCCAATCCGGCCAGGTCATGGCTGCCGCGGCGTTGCTGGCGCAGAATTCCAAGCCGACCGATGCCGACATCGATACCGCGATGAGCGGCAATCTGTGCCGCTGCGGCACCTACCAGCGCATCCGCGCGGCCGTGCACCGTGCATCTGAGCTCATGCAGGAGGCCGGACATGTTGCGTGAACATTTTCCGAATGCAAATCCTGCGGCAGTCACTCGCCGCGATTTCCTGAAATCCGCAGCCGTCGTTTCCGGTGGCCTCGTCGTCGCGTTCTGCATGCCGACTGGCATGCGTCGCGCGTTCGCACAAGAGGCGGCAAAACCCGCGCCAATCCCGCCGAATGCGTTCGTGCATATCGCACCGGATAACTCGGTGACGATCCTACTCAAGCACTCCGAGATGGGGCAGGGCATCTGGACGTCGCTGCCGATGGTGCTGGCCGAGGAACTGGGCTGCGACTGGACGCGCGTGCGCGCCGAGCATGCGCCGGCGGCGCCGGCGTATGCACACACCGCGTTCGGCATGCAGATGACTGGCGGTTCGACGAGCACTTGGGAATCGTTCGAGCAGCTGCGCCAGGCAGGGGCGACCGCGCGCGCGCTACTGATCCAGGCGGCGGCGCAGAAATGGAGGACGCAACCCGGCGACTGCCGTACCGAGAAAGGCTTCGTGATCTGCGGCGAACACAAAGCCAGCTACGGCGAACTCGCCGAGGCGGCCAACCAGTTGCCGGCACCGGCCGACGTGAAATTGAAGGATCCGAAGGATTTCACGCTGATCGGCAAGCCGACGCGGCGTCTCGACAGCAAGGCGAAAGTCAGCGGCACGGCAGAATTCGGCATCGACGTGAAGCGGCCGAACATGCTCGTTGCCGTCGTCGCGCGCGCGCCGGTGTTCGGCGCGACGCTCAAATCCTTCGACGCGGCGAAAGCCAAAGCCGTGCCCGGCGTCGTCGACGTTGTGCAGGTGCCGAGCGGGGTCGCCGTACTGGGCAAACACTTTTGGGCGGCCAAACAAGGCCGCGACGCGTTGACGCTGGACTGGGACCTGGGCGCGGGCACGGCGCTGGCCACCGCAGTGATGCGTGCGGACTACGCAACGCTCGCGCAAACCACGGGCACGGTCGCCAAGACCGCAGGCGATGTCGACGCCGCGCTCAAGGGCACGAAAGTCATCGAAGCGATCTACGAGGTGCCGTTCCTTGCGCACGCGCCGATGGAGCCGCTCAATTGCACCGTGGAGATTGGCAAGGACAGTTGTGACATCTACACGGGCACGCAATTCCAGACCATGGATCAGCGCACCGCCGCGACGATACTCGGCCTGAAACCCGAGCAAGTGAACGTCCATACGACATTTCTCGGCGGTGGTTTTGGACGGCGCGCGACGCCGACGAGCGACTTCGTCGCCGAAGCCGTGCAAGTCGCGAAAGCGTCCGGCAAGACCGTCAAAGTCGTGTGGACGCGCGAGGACGACATCCATGGTGGCTACTATCGGCCGATGTGGCTTTCGCGCCTGCGTGCGAGCATCGGCAAGGATGGCAAGCCCGCCGCATGGGCGCACACGATCGTCGGCCAGTCGATTCTGGCCGGCACGCCGTTCGAAAAAATGATGGTCAAGGACGGCATCGACGAAACCTCGGTCGAAGGCGCCGCGGATGCGCCGTATCTCGCGTCGATTGCCGCGCACCGCGTCGATCTGCATTCGCCGAAGAGCCCGATCCCGGTGTTGTGGTGGCGCTCGGTCGGCCATTCGCACACGGGCTTCGTCGTCGAAAGTTTTATCGACGAACTTAGCGTAGCGGCGAAGAAGGATCCGCTCGAGTACCGGCGCGCGCTACTGCCGGCCGATGCGCGCGAGCGCCGCGCGCTCGACCTGGCCGCGGAAAAATTCGGCTGGGGCAAGGCGTTGCCGAAAGGCCACGGCGCCGGCATCGCCGTGCACGCCTCGTTCGGCAGCTACGTCGCGCATATCGCCGAGGTTTCGGTCGAAGGCAAGAACATCAAGGTGCATCGCGTGGTCTGCGCAATCGACTGCGGACCGGTCGTCAATCCGCTCACCGTCGAGGCGCAGATGCAGTCGGGCATCGCATTCGGCCTCGGCGCGGCCTTGCATTCGGAAATCACGTTCAAGGATGGCAAAGTCGAGCAGAGTAATTTCCACAACTACCAGGTGCTGCGCCTGAACGAGATGCCGAGCGTGGAAGTGCACATTGTGCCGAGCACGGACAAGATGGGCGGCGTCGGTGAACCAGGCTTGCCGCCGATCGCACCGGCGGTGGCGAACGCGGTGTTTGCGGCGACCGGCAAGCGCTTGCGGCAGTTGCCGTTACGCCTCGCCTAGAAAATCGCGCGGCTTGAGGTATTCGGCAAGCCGCGCTTCCGGCGATCCCGGCTCCGGCGCGTAGCCGTATTCGAAGCGTACACGCGGCGGCAGGCTCATGAGAATCGACTCGGTGCGGCCGCCCGATTGCAGACCGAATAGCGTGCCACGGTCATAGACGAGATTGAACTCGACATAGCGGCCGCGCCGGTACGCCTGGAATTCGCGCGCGCGCTCGCCGAACGGTATATTTTTGCGATTTTCCACAATCGGCAGATAGGCATCGAGAAAACCGTTGCCGACGGCCTGCTGGAACGCAAAGCAGCGCTCGAAGCCCCCGGCATTTAGATCGTCGAAGAACAGGCCGCCAACGCCGCGTGTTTCGTTGCGATGCTTCAGAAAAAAATACTCGTCGCACCATTTCTTGTACTTGGCGTAGACGTCGTCACCGAACGGCGTACACAGGCCACGCGCGACCGCATGCCAGTGCGCGATGTCCTCGTCGAACGGATAAAAAGGCGTTAGATCGAATCCGCCGCCGAACCACCACACTGGATCGGTGTCCGGCTTGCGTGCTTCGAAGTAGCGTACGTTCAGGTGCGTGGTCGGCACGTACGGATTGCGCGGGTGCAGTACCAGCGACACGCCGAGTGCCGTCCACGCGCAGCCGGCAAGTTCCGGACGTTGCGCCGTCGCGGCTGGCGGCAGACGGTCACCCGTGACGAGCGAGTAGTTCACGCCGCCCTGTTCGAACACCGCGCCGTCCTTGACCACGCGCGTGCGCCCGCCGCCGCCTTCGGGCCGCGTCCACGCGTCTTCGACAAAGCGTGCGCCGCCGTCGGCCGCTTCGAGCGCGGCGCACAACCGGTCCTGCAGGTCGCGCAGGTACATCTCGACGCGAGTGACGGCAGTGCTCACGTCAGAGCAGATTGAATTCGCCGTTGATGCCGTTCACGAGGTTCTTGATCCACGAGGTGTAGTTCTTGTGGATGTACGTGATGCCATCCTTCTTCACCTCATACTTCAGGTTCGTGCTGTCGATGTAGCGGATCTGCACCTGACTCTTGTCGTAGCTGATGCCTATGCGCACGGTGAAATCCCGCGGCGCGTAGGTCGCCTCGATGTTGCCGGGCTTGTCCGAGGCCACTACCCAGCCGAAGCGCGCCAGCACGGTCGTGATGACCTTGTAGACCTGCTCCGGCGCGGCGCGCTGCGGCACCGCAATCGGCGGCGGATTGACCAATGGCAACTGGTGGAATGCCATGAGCAACAAGGCCAGCGGCAGTATCAGCAGCAACGCAAGACGCGAACGCGACATCGATGGTTCTCCCTGAAAGTATGGCAGGCGGCAAGTGCCGCGGGCAGGCGCAATGGTAGCAGCGTTGCGGCAGCACGCCGCTCGAAAGTATACTTGCACTGTTGCTTTTTGTAGCTCGCGCTCGCTTGCCCTCCCGCACTCCGCCGCTCGCCGTCACTGCCTTCACCGCCACTTGCGCCGCCGGCCGCGGCCGCGCGGCACTCGCGCGTGCGCTCGCGGCGCGCGCGGGCGGATTACGCAGGAACGATCTAAACGACCTGCGTTGTTGGATCGGCAGGGTCGATGGCCTCGAGCAAGCAATGCTACCTGCGGAATGGGCCGACTGGGAATCGCGCAATCACCGACTGGCCTGGCTCGGTCTGAACCAGGATGGATTCCGCGAACGTGCGCTAGCGGCGATCGCGCGTTACGGCGCGTCGCGCATCGCGCTGATCCTCGGCACCTCCACCTCGAGCATGGGCGAAACCGAGCGCGCTTACCGCGAGCTCGAAGCGGATGGTCATTTCGATGCAGCGCAAAGCCGACGCCATGCGCATGCGCCGCACATGCTTACGGAATTCGTGCAAGCCGCGCTCGGCACGCGTGGGCCGAGCATGACGATCTCGACGGCCTGTTCTTCCAGCGCCAAGGTGTTTGCCAGCGCCGAGCGCCTGCTGCGCGCGGGCCTGGCCGATGCAGCCATCGTCGGTGGCGTCGATACGCTATGCGGCAGCGTGGCGTATGGCTTCAACTCGCTCGAACTCGTGTCGCGCGAACGGTGTCGTCCGTTCGATGTCGACCGCAGCGGCTTGTCGCTCGGCGAAGCGGCTGGTTTCGCGCTGCTGGAACGAGTGGATGCCGACAAAGCCGCGCCACGCCTAGTCGGCTATGGCGAATCCGCCGACGCGCATCATATGTCGGCGCCGCATCCGCAGGGGCTCGGTGCGGAACTCGCGTTGACCGATGCGCTGGCGCGTGCGGGACTCGCTCCGTCCGGCGTCGACTACGTCAACTTGCATGGAACGGCGAGCCGGCACAATGACGAAGTCGAAGCGGCGTTGATCGCGCGCACATTCCCGGCGACGACGCTGGCCAGTTCGACCAAGGGCTGGACCGGACATACGCTTGGTGCTGCCGGCATCGTCGAAGCGGTGATCGCGCTGCTGGCGATCGAACGCGGCTTGGTGCCGGGAACGCTCAATACACAGACGCTCGACCCGGCCTGCGGGCCGCAGATCCAGATCGACAATCGCGAACGCGAGGTGCGCGTCGCGCTGTCGAATTCGTTCGGCTTCGGCGGCAACAACTGTTGTCTCGCGTTTGCGGCGGGTGTGGGTGCATGAGCGCGACCTTCGAAGTCGACATCGAAGGCGTCGGCGTATGGTCGCCCGAACTGCCGAACTGGGACGCGGCGCGCACTGCCCTTTGTGGAATTGTGAAAGCAGCCGCGGATCCGGCCGCCCGTCCTGCACCGACCTTGCTGCCGCCGACTGAACGCCGGCGCGCACCCGAAGCCGTGCTGCTCGCGATCGAAGTTGCGCAGCAAGCCTGCGCGATGGCCGGCCGCGAACCGGGCGAGCTGGCGCACGTGTTTGCGTCCGCGTACGGCGACTTGGCCGTCAACGATTACTTGTGCGCCACGTTGGCACGCGCGCCGCTCGAAGTCTCGCCGACGCGCTTCCACAATTCCGTGCACAACGCGCCGGCAGGCTATTGGGCGATCGCGACCGGCTGCATGCGTTCTTCGACCGCGATCAGCGCCGGGGCGGCGACATTCGGTGCAGGCCTGCTCGAAGCCGCGCTGTTTGCGCACAGCGAATCTGCCCCGGTATTGCTGGCCGCTTACGATGTCGCCGCGGTCGGACCGTTGCAGGGCGCCATCGCTTGCCGCAGCCGTTTTGCCGCGGCCTTGGTGCTGGCGCCGCGGTCGGCCCGTGCACACGCGCGTTTGCGCTTGCGCGCACACGCCAGCGCAGCGGAACTTGCGCCGAGCGCAACGCTATTGCAGGCTAGTCACTGCGACAATCCGGCGGCGCGCAGCTTGCCGCTGCTCGCCGCATTGGCGCGGCGCGAGTCCGGCGTGTTGCAAGTCGCGGCCGG
>Ga0068860_100002347_pt1 | contig 19872 bp, 18 predicted proteins | sample KBSSwiS32_FD_66597 | JGI IMG/M metagenome (GOLD analysis project Ga0068860, IMG submission 66597) | Switchgrass rhizosphere microbial communities from Kellogg Biological Station, Michigan, USA - KBS Switchgrass S3-2 | ecosystem: Host-associated > Plants > Roots > Rhizosphere > Soil ...
CGATTAAATGACAGAACCATTACACTTGGCTACTCGTCATAGGCCGAATTATTGACGCTGTCCCTATTAAAAGGTTTTAAGGAATTCTTTTAACATAAATTAATCTTCCCTTATTTCATATCACAATTAACCGGTGCCTGTCACATAATATTTGTTGCTGATTTGATGATCACTCATTCCGGCGATTAATTTCAATGCGCCCATTGCATATCTAAGTCTGCCGCCTCTTTCAATAATTTTACAATGGCTTTCTCATCAATCTCTTTAAAGGAATTATAAATTTTGTAAAATACTTTTTTATTGGTGCCATGGGTAAGGTAATCATCAGCATCCTTAAGTTTGTTGCCATACCAAAAACCTAATAACACGCCCTTTTTTATCCCACCCCGCGGAATTGTAGCGGGCCATATAATGCAAATACCTTTTTTTCCATAGAAAAAGGGGACGTTAAAAGATATTTTTTCTCTACAGGTTACGGGTAAATTTTCAGTTATTATTTGTCTTAATACATCTGTTATTATCCGTTCATTTTCGGGGAGGATCTCATATAAATTAAGCATTGATTTTATTTTCACAACCGGTCTGACTTTCATTTTAAAAATTTTTTCTATCATAAAATTAAACTGATTAAAAGGTTAAAAAGAATAAGAAGCTAACAGTTGCCCTACAAGTGGCCTTCGACCCATCGACCCTCGACAGGCTCAGGGCAGGCAAACTCAGGGGGGATAAGGTCAGGGGTGATAAAGTACTTTATCAGGGCATTAACACATCCGGGGAACCTCTTGTTTTCTATCAATGAACTTTCAGTTTGCCGGTGAGCCTGTTTTAATAAGCGCCGTCTTATCTTCGCTTCTTGATGATAACAGAAGAAACAGTTGTATTGGCGAAAATACTTTGGAAGTATCACCATATGGATCACGTCCTTGAAAGGTCCGATTGCATCTTTGTGCTGGGTAGCCATGATACACGGGTTGCCGAAAGAGGGGCTGAGTTATTTTTGGAAGGCTGGGCTCCCTTATTAATTTTTTCAGGAGGCCTTGGCCGGTTAACTGCTGATGTTTGGTCAGAAGCGGAAGCAGATAAATTTGCAGCAATTGCAATCAAAAGGGGTGTTCCTGAAAGCTCAATTTTTGTTGAGAACAATTCAACAAATACAGGCGATAATATTTTGTTTACGCAGGCCTTGCTGAAAGAAAAAAATCTTGATCCTGAAAGTTTTATCGTTGTTCAGAAGCCTTATATGGAACGAAGAAGTTTTGCTACATTTAAGAAACACTGGCCAGGTAAAAAAGTACTGGTCACGTCGCCCCAAATATCATTTGAGGAATATCCCACCGAAAGCATTTCGCTTGAAAAAGTAATACAGATTATGGTTGGAGACCTGCAGCGGATAAAGCTTTATCCTGGAAAAGGTTTCCAGATATACCAGGAAATCCCGGTTGAAGTGTGGGAGGCTTATGAACAACTTATCAGGCTTGGTTTTGATAAACAACTTGTTTAGAATTGACCGCTGGTTACCTGACTTTTTTCGTGAGACCGGTATTACCACTATCTGCAATTTAGGTAGCTTTGCCGACTTATGATTTTTAGGACCGAAGCATGGAAGACGTGGAAATTATCTACACCTATTATTTTAGGGGAGCTTACTCAGATGGCTTTGGGTGTTATTGATAATATTATGGTAGGTTCCATAAGTTATAAGCATCTTGCGGCCGCTGCCCTGGTGATCAGCGTCATGAACATTCCCTTTGTGCTGGGCATCGGGATGACCATGTCAATATCGCAAACCGTATCAATGGCACATGGGCGCAAAGATGGCCCTAAGGTTTCTCATTATTTATATAATGGATTTTGGCTTTGTACCATTGCAGCCCTCATAATTGCACTAGTATTAAACTTCAGTAAAAATATTTTATTTCATTTAGGCCAGGATCATGACGTTGCTGTGCTGGCAGCACCTTTTCTGCAGATCATGGGATGGTCGACCATTCCGATGATCATGTTCATATCTCTGAAACAATTTACTGATGGACTGGAAAGAACACGAACAGCGATGATACTTTCTTTATCAGCATTGCCGGTAAATATTTTTATTAACTGGCTGTTCATTTATGGCAACTGGGGATTTCCCAGGCTGGAGTTAATTGGTGCAGGATTAGGCACTTTAATGACCCGAATAATCATTTTGATTGTGTTTATAATTGTATTGCATAAGCACTCCATGTTCAGTAAATATATTGCCTTAAGAAAAAATCAATGGAAATTGCAGTTGCTGACCATTAAAGAATTATTACACATTGGGATACCCAGCAGCATGCAGGTTGGTATGGAGTCCGGCGCTTTTGCTGTATCGGGAATTATCATCGGTACATTAGGAGCAGTACAACTGGCATCTCATCAAATAGCGATCGGCTGTGCATCACTGGCATTTATGATATCGTGGGGGCTGGCCCAGGGAGGGTCGATAAGAGTAAGTAATGCCTGGGGCAGGAACAATTGGAGAGACATCAGCATTATTGGCAAAAGCACATTATTGAGTGGTTTGTTGTATGGAATTTTCGGAGCTATAATTTTTATTTGTTTCAGAAATATTCTGCCCCGCGCTTTCAATAATAATGTAGCCGTATTGACTTTATCCGGTGTATTAATGTTGTACGCAGCCGTGTTCCAGATTTCAGATGCAACACAAGCCATTGGGGCTGGCTTGCTCAGAGGCATTAAAGATGTAAAAACTCCAACTCTATACATAGGGATCGCATATTGGGTAGTGGGCATTCCATTGGGCTGCCTGATGGCATTTACTTTTAAAATGGGGGCAGCCGGTATGTGGGTTGGTTTTGTAGGCGGCCTCACTTTTTCATCAGTTTTTTTGAACGGGAGGTTCTTTAAAATGCTGAAACGGAAGGCATAACAATAGAGCAGTGGAGAGGGTCATATCTTAATGATGGAGAACCCGGTAAATACTGCTTTCATATCTGGTTTCATCTTAGGGCCGCTCCCAGCAAACCGTGCCATCACTATCATGCCTACCTGCAAAGAATCCTTCATCCATTCTATTTGATATCTATTAATGAATTGCCATTCGGTGTTGTTGGATTTTCTGAAGAAGGCCTTAACCTCCGTTCCTTTTTTTTCCAGTTTAAGGTAACCACCAGGTGAACCAATTTTGTCAACAGTACCCTTTGATTTTCCATTCTCCGTTTTACGTAGGAAAAATTTCGGTGTTGAATTTCCGCCGGTTCCAAGGCACAACAAAATATTATTCTCACCGTGCTCATTTGGATTCCTTATGATGATCCCGCTTTGCTGAAACCCCTTATCCGGCGTTTCCATTACATTGCTTCTTTTGGTTATGTTGACAGCAGTTTCAACGGTAAAATCTCCTGTTACTTCCCTGAAGATCATTCCACCTGTTTCATTGTCTTCCCAATTACTTTTCATGACGGGTATGAGTATGATTGAATCATTTTGCTGCGCCGCAACAAAGCTGTTTTTTTGATGATACAACCACTGTGAATTAATTGCTTCCGCGGGAACCTCTTTATTTCTTTTACCGATGGAAGCGATAATATATTCCACCTGGGCCGTTGGTGAAATGATATTATCAGCTCCCCAAAAATCCTTGTCAAAATCATTGGGCAGGTTAGCAATGATATCTTTTCGTTTCCACTCATCGCCCCTTGTAATAGGGTTTTTAATGGACCAGGAATTATCAGTAACCACTAATTCGGTGGCAACGGTAAGGTCAAGATCAAGATTTTTTTTTGGTTGTTTATAACTAATGTAATAGGTTTCTTTAGCATGATCTATTACGACCCTGTCATCCAGCTTTTTATAATCAGCCTGCTTCGACCAGCCTTTTCTTTTAAAATCTATATGTAATAATTCAGCAAATAATTTGTCTGTACCCTTTAGATTTTTTAGGTATGGCATTCCCCTGGGGCTGTTATAAGCTTCATACCGCACTATTAAAAAATCTTGTGCATCTATAAAAATCTTTCCCTTGTCGAGAGCATGGTGTATATCGGTCTTTTGATCAAAACCAATTACATATAATGTCCTGCCATTATAGCTGGTTACAGAATCTTTCTTATATTCAAACCATTTCATTTTTTCAGGGTTCAAAAACTCAGGGAACCCTGTATTAAGAGATAATTCAGATAATGCTTCGGGCCCTCCGCCAGGATGGAAGTCTTCAAACAAACGTGTGGCAATCACATCTTCTTTGCTCCTGCCTTTTTCAAGTCTGAGTTTATAGGATCTTTTTACCGGATAGTATTGCGTATTAAAAATGGCTTCTGCTACTGAAAAATATTCGCCTTTATCTTTAATAATTTCCCTGTAGAAATTTGTATTTTCAAAATTACTTTGGGGCAGGAGCGATGAAGTATTCCTGATTGATTTTTGTACTATTTCAAAACCGCTTAGTGGCTTTACAAATACTTGCTCGAGATTTATTGCATCTGCATCCATTGTAACAACCAGGCTTGCCGTGTTATTGATGAAGGAGCGGTTAATTATTTTATTATGATACCCAATCATTGAGAGCTTTATTGAATCAATCGCTGTTGCATTGGATAAGGTAAATTTTCCTTCTTCATTGGTTATATTCCCAGAGATCCTTCCATTACTGTAAATACTGATGCTGGCACCTTGCAGCGGTTCATTCGTTTTTTTATCAGTGACAGACCCTGTTAAAGTGGGGCCTGGTTGTGCGAATAAGAAAAAAGCAAAAACGCTCAGGAATATACTAAATAACCATTTCATAAATCTTTTTGAATAATACGAAACGCGGGCAAAATAGTTACACCGTATGCCCGTTTTATTGAAATCTCATTTTGCCTGGAATATAATAGTATCATTTGTCTGAATCATTTTAGCCGGAGTAGCCAGCGAATGGTTAATAATGGTATACTTTTTGGTTTCTGACTAAAAATTATACTACATGTTTCTTTTACGATTGAAACAGGCTAAAAGTTGAAATGCATTTTTAAAATAAATTAATCATTATGAAAAAGACGTTAAATGCCAAAGCCTCCGTTAGTATAAAGGCTGCCCCGGCTAAGGTTTGGAAGGCACTTACCACACCTGCTTTAATTAAAAAATACCTGATGGACACTAATGTTACTACAGATTGGAAAGAAGGAAGTCCCATTAAATATGAAGGAGAATACCAGGGAAAAAAGTACAGTGATAAAGGAATTATTAAAAAAGTTGAGCCGGAAAAAACATTGCAAAGCACTTATTGGAGCTCGATGGGTGGAAAAGAAGACAAGCCTGAAAATTATAACCTGGTAACCTATAAATTATCCCAAAACGACGGAAAAACAGTAGTCACTCTTACGCAGGATAATGTGCTTTCAGAAAAAGAAAAAGAGCATGTTACCGGTAACTGGAAATCTGTGCTCAAAAAACTAAAGGAAGTTGTTGAAAATGAGTAATATCGTACATCGTACGTTCTACTTCGGATCTAAACAACTAATGGAAAATGACTGTTAGTAAAAAGCATACAACTGTGCAGGATTTTTTAGCAGGAAAATCAAATGTCACATTGGAGCTTTTTCATCACTTTATTTCTGAATACAATAAAGTGGGTGCTATAACTTTACATCCTGCAAAAACTATGATAGGGATAGCGAATTCTGCTAAACGCATCACATGGATAACTCAGTTGGGTAAAAATTTTATTCACGTTGTGTTCCCTTTCAAAGAGCCATATCCTGATAATTTGTGTTTTCAAAAAATAGCACAGGTTCCAGGAAGTGATCAATTTAACCATCATTTTCGTATGTATTATAAAGAAGATGTGAATGAAGAAGTAATGCAATTCATGAAATTAGCTTATGCAAATAATTAATTCCCTCTCAATATCCGGCCTCCTAGGAGCATCCCCTGGATGCTATTTTTAATAGGAATTAACCAATCTACCTATTAACCCGTTAACCAATTAACGTTTTGAGCTTCCTTTAGATAGCCAATGTGATTTACCTGACAATTCTTTGCCTACCGTTTCTGCGGCCAGGCCAATCATAAACTGACACCCATAATCGGGGTAAGATGAAACTATGGACGCCTCGAACTTTGCTTTTGTTTCTTCTGTAAATAATCCAGTCCCGCCTGTATGCATTAATATCCCCGAGCAATAGGTAAGAAAATATTCTTCCTGGCTGGCAATAGCCTTAAAGTCACAGGGATCTCCATGGCCAACATAATAAATGCCATAGCTTTTGAGTAAGGGTTTAAAGCGTTCAAGATTGGCCAACCATCTTAGAATACTTCCATCAGCCATATAGGTATGGTTTTGATGATAAATAAAATCGCCTAAAAAAGCATGAGGTGAATCATTGAGCAGCCATATAGAATTTGCATCGCAATCACCACCGGGACCCAGATCCACCACGCTCAATTTTATATCACCCAATGTAACGGTCTCGCCGTCCCTGACAACCTGGTTGGGATAAACCCATGTGGGAATCCATTCAGCTCCAAACATTGAAGACCATTGTTTATGTTTCATTTCTTCAGTAGCCTTCATCAGGTCATGTACCGATTGCAAAGCAATAATGGGTACCTTGCCATTGGGAGCAATATTTGCGGTGCCGGCAACGTGATCGGGGTGGCCATGTGTAAGGACAATGCCTAGCAGGGGTTTGTTGAGTTCGTCCATCATTCTTTTAAAGGCAAGGCTATCACTCATTGTTAAAGTGGTGTCTACGGCAACGATGCCTTTTGCGGTTTCAATAACATATGCATTTACCTGCAGCATAGGTTCATTTGATTTGTAGCGATGTATAACCGGTTTCATTTTTAATTTTTTTAATGACTATATAAATTACAGTCACAAACTTAAGTACAGTTATATATCTTTACAATACCTGTCAAAATTGACAGGCCAATATTTTTAATGTTATGGTAATAAAAGGGAAAAACCTGGCGTACAAACTTCATGATAAAACCTATCATTGTGCCATGGATATTACGATGGATTATATAGGTGGCAAATGGAAAAGCGTTGTGCTATGGTATTTGAAAAATAAAAAACTTCGTTTTGCGGAACTAAAGAAACACATACCTGACATTACTGAAAAAATGTTAAGCATTCAATTAAAAGCATTGGCGGATGATGGTCTAATTAAAAGAGTCGTTTATGGAACCAAGCCTCCTGTTAAAGTAGAATATTCACTTACTGAGTTTGGTAAAACGTTGGTACCCGCACTGGATGCCATTGCTAAATGGGGACGCGCACTGGGGGAAAATGAAGGAAAACTAATTGATGTTGATTAAGAGCGTTAAGTCTCCTCCTTATAATTGGCATCCCTGTTGGAGTTGAAAACAAATAGCTGGTAATGGATATGGTAGAAAATGCAACGCTTATAGATGTGCAATTGCTAACCATGAAACAGCAAAAAATAAGATCATAGAATGAAAATTCGGTTTAGTTATGGCAATGGTAAAACATTATCATGATGATAATGCGAAGAATAGGAACAGATAGAATTATAATCTTATTTCTTATAAACAATGTACAAACGCCTGAAATCTTTCTTTATTTGTCTAACCTTTATTTTTTATGTTGTTCCAACGCTTGCCCAACATACAGACTCCCTTATAAAATCGCTTTCCATAAATGCAGCAATTCATCACGGACTTTATTTTTCGGGTAATGTAAAATCAGATTTTGTTATGGACAGCCGTCCATTTTTAGGCGAAATCGATATTAGTTTACAAACTGGCGGGCAAAAAATCTGGCAACAGTTAAATGGCTACCCGGTAATAGGACTCGGCATTTTGTTCGGTAAATCCGGCGGTGACAAATACATTGGAAATGTTGGGGCATTAGTCCCTTTTATAAATTTTCCATTGTATAAGAGTCATGCCTTTAAGATGAATTTCAAATTTGGCCTGGGCGCCGGCTGGGTTCAAAAACCATTTGATGCGCAAACCAATTACAAAGACTTTGTAATTGGAAGTCATCTAAACGCCTGTATTAACCTGCAGGTATTATCAGGGGTACAAATTGAAAAAAATACTTGCCTCCATATCGGTTTTTCATTCACCCATTTTTCCAATGGTAGCGTTAAATTACCGAATCTTGGATTAAATATACCGGCCCTGTCAGCAGGCGCGGAGTATAGTTTTACTCGACAACCGAAAATAAAAAGGCCCGTGCCACCTCTAAAGAAAAAATGGCATTACTACTTATTCACTTCCGCTGCTGTAAAACAATCGACTCCGCTTGAAAGTCCGCTTCGTTTGGTAAACCTTATGAGCTTCGAAATATTGAGAGACTTTTCCCATACAGGTCGTTATGGAGCAGGGTTCAATTTAACTTACGACCGGGCGCTCAGCAGTGAGGTTCCTAACTCACCTACTTTTGCTTTTGATGAAAGCAAATTAAAACTGGAGGCAAGTATCTATGGTGCATACGAATACGTTATAGGTGATCTATCTATTCCACTACAATTAGGGATCTACCTGTATAACAATTACCGGTTTAGTGAAATTTATGAAAATATTGGTATAAAATACCGGTTCAATTCACATTGGATTGCCGCCGTACTGCTGAAAGCGCATCTTGGTAACGGAGATTTTATTCAATGGGGGGTTGGATATAAATTTTAGGATATGGAGGAAAAAATAATGTACATTAAACAGCTGGCTTTTTTATTATGCTTACAGGTCCTGACTTATTCCTGCAACAAGGATGGTTGCCCTTTAAGCGCGGGAACCAATACCAGGGAGACAAGAAATTTATTACCATTTAATGAGATCATGTTATATGACAAAATAAATTTGTTTCTGACTCAGGATTCAGTTCAGCAAATAACTGTTGAGGCCGGTAAAAATTTATTATCGGACATCCGGGCTGATGTAGAAAATAATATCTTAACTATAAAAAATGATAACAAGTGCAATTTATTTCTGAATCCGGGCGATCAAATCAATGTATATGTCTCAAGCAACCAGTTGCAGAAAATAGATTATTACGGGGCAGGAAATATTACTTCAACCAATACCCTGCATGCCCCGGTATTCACTATGGATTCCTGGTATGGTACAGGGTCCATTAAATTAAGCCTGGTTACAAACCAGGCAAATGCAATAGTGCGGAATAATAATGCTGATATAACCATAACTGGTCAAAGTGACAATACCTATATTTATTGCGCTGAGGCAGGTTCAATAAACCTGGTTGATTTTGTTTCTGCGAATGTGGACGTTGATCACAAAAGCATCAGGGATATATATGTTAATGTAACAGGTTCACTTCGTGCTAAAATCGTTTATAAAGGGAATATTTTTTATAAAGGCAAGCCCGGAACGATAGATACTTTGATTACAAATTCAGGAAGATTAATTCATTTATGATTTTTAATATTTTAAATAAGAGACTCCACGCGGGGACCGGATTTTATTTGCGATGAACATTAGAATATTAACCATGAAAATTTCAAACTTTCTAAGGACCTTTGTTTAGACCCGGCGAAACCGAACAGGAATATTTTAATGTAGATAAATAAGATAACAACGAACGGCTAAATGAGAGATGCTTTATTATTAAGAATAACCACAAACAATACCATTTGACAATGAAAAGAAAAACATTCCTGAAGCTATCTTCAGCTATAGCCGCCACTCCTGTGCTTTCACTGCTTCAAAGCTCGGGCCAGCAGGAAAAATTAAAAAACTGGGCGGGAAACCTGGAATATAGCACCAGTAATGTATTCTATCCCCAATCGGTTGAAGAAGTACAGGGGCTGGTTAAAAAAAGCAGCAAACTGAGAGCCCTTGGAACAAGGCATTGCTTCAATACTATTGCTGACAGCAAATACAATCTTATTTCAACAAAGGAAATGAACAAGGTTATAGCATTGGATACAAATGAACCTACTGTAACAGTAGAAGGTGGTATTAAATATGGAGAGCTTTGCCCTTATCTTGATGAAAAGGGCTTTGCGCTGCACAACCTCGCTTCATTGCCGCATATTTCTGTGGCGGGTTCCTGTACAACGGCTACCCACGGTTCGGGTGTCGGTAACGGAAATCTTGCTACGGCCGTCAGGGCTTTGGAAATAGTTACTGCCGATGGTGATATCGTTCATCTTTCGAAGAATAAGGATGGAGAAAAATTCCTGGCTTCCGTGGTTGGCCTGGGTGCGTTTGGAGTAATTACAAAAGTCACTCTTGCTATACAGCCATCGTATAAGATGCGGCAAAATGTATTTGTAAGACTAGCCATGTCTCAATTAAAAGAACACTTTGATAAGATTGTTTCAGCAGGGTACAGCGTAAGCCTTTTTACTGACTGGCAAACTGAAAACATAAATGAAGTTTGGATAAAAAGCCGTATTGGGGATGGAATAAATTATGATTCTATCCGCGATTTTTTTGGCGCAAAAGCAGCAACAAAAAATATGCATCCGATTGCTGAATTATCTGCAGAAAACTGTACTGAACAAATGGGTGTTCCCGGCCCCTGGTTCGAACGCCTGCCACATTTCAAAATGGGCTTTACACCAAGCAGTGGCAAGGAATTACAATCTGAATATTTTGTTCCGGCTCATAACGCAGTAGATGCCATTCTCGCCGTGGCACGACTCGGCAAACAAATTAGTCCTCATCTTTTTATTTCTGAAATACGCACCATTGCCGCCGATGACCTTTGGATGAGTCCTTGCCGGAACCAGGCGTCGGTTACAATTCATTTTACATGGAAGCAGGAATGGCCCGAAGTAAGTAAATTATTGCCACTGATTGAAAAGGAACTGGCCCCCTTTAATGTGAGGCCTCACTGGGGTAAGTTATTTACCATTTCCCCAAAAGTTTTGGCGTCCCGTTATGAAAAGTTGCCCGATTTTAAAAAAATGATAGCAACATTCGACCCAAAGGAGAAATTTCGCAATGAATTTTTGAGCTCAACTATTTACGCCAATGTATAGAGTGCAAATACTAAAGAGCTATCACTAAATTCAACTTTTTTTGCCCCTGTTTCAAAGTCGCCTAATATTTGGCAGGAAGTTTCTCTTACTTTCACTACGTTTGTGAAAATTACCATTATGAAATTTTTTTTATTTGTTGCCTTCAGCGCTGTTAACTTATTTACAATAGCCGACGCCCAGGTGAACATGCCTGCTCCAAGTCCTACCCAAACTATCATCCAGGATTTTGGCCTCGGTAAAATAGAACTAACTTATAGTCGCCCGGGAGTTAAAGGCCGCGAGCTCTTCGGTGTGAACAGCGAATTGGCCCCCTTGGGCAAACCATGGAGAACAGGTGCTAATGCAGCCACTAAAATTCACTTCACCGATGGCGTATCTATTGGTGGCAAAACCCTTGACTCCGGGAGTTATGTTATATATACGGTTCCAAACAAGGCCCAATGGGACATTGTTTTAAGCAAAGGGAATACTTATCCAGGCTCTGACGGTTTTAAGGAAAGTGATGATGTTGTGCATTTCAAAGCACCCGTCGCTATGCTAAAAGACAAAGTCGAGACTTTCACCATGCAGTTTGCGAAAGTAAAAAATGAAAGCTGCGAACTTCATTTAATTTGGGGAAATACTGATGTTTTCATTCCCATTTCAACGGACATTAAAGAACGCATACGTACCCAGTTAGAGGCTGCCTTGCAAGGTGATAAAAAACCATATCTCCAGGCTGCAAATTTCTATTATGATTATGATAAGAATTATGCAAAGGCTTTGGAAAATGTAAATAAAGCAACCGCTGAAAATCCAAAAGCTTTTTTCATGTTTTTGCTAAAAGCGAAGATTCAGAGAGATATGGGCGACAAAGCAGGAGCAAAAGAAAGTGCGATGAAAACAATTGAACTTGCTAAGGAGGCCAAAAATGCTGATTACGAGAATTATGGAAATAAATTACTGAAGCAGCTTTAATATTCCCTACGTAATCCCAGGTGTTTTATTGGCATCTGCTTTCCCGGCAGAGCCAATGATAAGTCTCATAAGCGTTCGGCATTGACACCCTTATAAGTTCCAATGTCGTATGGAAGGTAATTTTTTCAATAGAAACTTTTATAGATTTTTAAGAAGCAAGACCGCTCAAATGAAAATTGCATACATAATATTTAACGGCATAACCTGGCTTGATTTTATTGGCGTTTACGATCCGATATCCCGGCTTAAATCCATGAAATATTTGCCGGATTTGTCCTGGGATATTTGTTCCAATACAAACGTCGTAACAGACAATTTTGAACTTGAGATCAGGCCAAACAAAATTCAAAACACATTAGCTGATTATGATGTGGTTATTATTCCCGGTGGACATGGAACAAGGGAATTGCAACAGAATACTGACTTTATAAATTGGATTAAAACATCAGAAAAAGTCAGGTATAAAATTTCCATTTGCACCGGAAGTTTAATTTTAGGTGCTGCAGGATTTCTTACCGGCAAAAAAGCGACAACAAACTTCCTGGAGTATGCAGCCTTACAACCTTATTGTAAAGAAGTCTTAAAGGACAGAATTGTAGATGACAATGATATAATAACTGCTGGTGCAGTTTCAGCTTCACTTGACCTCGGACTGTATTTATGTAAAAAATGGGCCGGGCAGGAAGCACAAGATGAAATCAGGAAACGAATGGACTATCATGGATAAAATAAGTCCCGCAGGCAGCTAGGTGGTAAGCTGGTAACCAATCTCCCAATGAAGCCCAAAAGGATCAGCTAATCGCCCCAATCTCCATCCATACTCCTCGCCGATAGGAAAGATTTCTGATGCCCCGGCATTTAATGCCCGGGCAAACAATGCATCGGGATCCGGTACCGTTAAGATCATTCGAACAGAACCTCCCCCAAGTGGCCCGGGGTCTAAGTCATTATCGCCCGGAGATTCATCACTCAGCCAAAATTCCGCACCATCAACAGAAAGTCTTACGACAACACCCCCACCTGGATCTTCCATCCGGTAAACCTCTGTTGCTCCAAATGCCGATTTGTAAAAGTCGACGGCTTTGCCACTTTTTCGAAGTGATAACCAGGGTGCGACGGAACTTTTAATAGTATCATTTTTAATTTCGGAATTGTTCATAATCAAAATTTAGAATGGGATAAAGATTAAATGGTTTTATCTAATCTAATTCAGGCTATTTTTCATGTCTGCAATAAATAAAATCTGCAGGGGTTCAAAAATAAATTACTTACTCAAAAGTCCTGCGTCCAGCACGAATTGAGAACCGGTAACAAAGCGTGATTTATCAGAAGCCAGGAATACGACCGCATTGGCCACATCTTCCGCTTCTACCCAGGGAACATCAATCAGGTTGCCCGCGCTACGTTCTCCTACTTCTTTAGGCGTTAAACCCTCCAGCGCTGCCAAACCATCATTCATAGGAGTGTTCACCCCTGTGGGATGAATAGATACTACCCTGATATGATGCGGCGCCAGCTCAATAGCCCAGGATTTTGTTAATCCCGTTAATCCCCATTTCGATGCAGCGTAGTGGCTCAATCGATTCATTCCACGAAGGCCGGCAACCGACGAATTATTTATGATCACGCCTGATTGCTGTTGTATCATTACCGGAATTATCCGCCGTGCCACCAGCCAGGCCCCCTTTAAATTAATATCCAGCATCGAATCCCATTCATTTTCCGTCAACTCGTGTGCTGAACCATAAGCACATATTCCGGCATTATTAAATAATATATCTATTGTTTTAAGTTCGTCAAGAGTTGCCGTAACTGCTTTGCTGATGTCGTCATCTGCTCTTACATCGCCCGTAAAAACAAGACACCTCACTCCATGTGATTCACATTCCTGTTTCAACGAATTAAGGTCATTTTCAGACCCAAGATTATACCCGGGATAGGTAAGGGTTTTCGCAATATCAAATGCTGCAATATGAGTTCCTTCTTTTGCGAAGGCAATAGCGGTCGCCCTTCCTTGTCCGTGGGCGGCGCCTGTAATAAAAGCACATTTTCCTTTTAGATTATCATCCATCTAATTGTATTTTAACGAAGGTAAATACTCCGCAAGGTATTCATCAATATCCGTTTCAATAACATTATTGAAAACATTGGTGGCAATCATCTGACCTGCAAAGGCTATCAGCACAACCATGTCAGTTTTACTGTACTGTTCTGCAATTGAATTATATACATGGTCCCTGATATTTCCCTGGTACTTTGCTATACTGCTTCCAAAGTCTGTTATTGCTTTTTGTAAAGGAGTCAGCTCCAGTTGTTCCGGTTTTTCCCCTGCGTCAATAATTATTTTTCTGAAAAAAGTGGAGCAAAGGGGGCAATCTGATCCCTTGGAAATAGAGTACGCATAGAGATAGGCCATGCGCTTTCCCAGTATCATTTCTACCTGTTTATATAAAGGGTACCATTGCATGTACACATCGAATGCCAGCAATGAATGACCCAATGTAGCTTTCATATTAGTAACGCGGGCATTGTATTCTTTGATATGACTTTCAAAGGAAGCCCGCACAGAAGGCTCCAGTTCGCTGTCGGTTAAGGGAGGTATTCTTGCCATGATTAGTTATTCAGGTAGGTTATAAGTTTATACATCTTTTGTCTACAAATTTACCAGGCTAATCGGAATCGGCAAAAATTACAAAAAGCCAGGGTTGTTTTTAAAATTACAATAGTTGCAACAGGGAAAGTTTTTTATAATCATTTGAATAAATCATAATCTTTTTCAATTTTTTCACGGAACATTTTATTGAATGCTTCATTCGCCCCTTTAAAAACTATAATTAAGGTGCCTCTTTCGACTGCATACTTATTCGTAACGCTATCGGTAAGTACCGCAGAAGTGAAATCCTTAATGAACGGATGTTGCATTTCATTTGGATCATCCGTTACCAGTACCAGGTTATCGATATGGATGTTTCTTGGCACCCAGTATAAAAAACTTCCGTTATCACTGTGAACTTCCGGTAAATGATATTTAAACCTGTAATAGTTCACAGCTCCTGCTTCTCCATAATTATCACAAAATAAAAATGTGTGTGCTCTTTCGCTGCTGTCTAAACTATAGTAAGCTTTTGCCATTTTTTGTGTCATTTCCTCCCATCCGAGCATGTCGGCAAAATCCTGCGGTAACGGGTGGTTTTGCAGGTCTTCCCATTTTAAAGCCCCTGTTTTTTCTGTGTGTATTACCGTATAATAATTATTCAGCGTTTCCGGTTTGGCAACAGGCAGTGCAAGTGGTATAAATATTATGCCAATTACAATAGGTATTATAACAAGAACACATCTCCATATTATTGAGCGCTGAGCTGTCAAGCTTTCAAGGTGATAAGAACCAAATGCAAAAAGCAATGGATATATGCCAAGCGCGTAATAATTTTTGCCGTGAAGAATCATCAGTAATGCGAGTACAACAACGAAACCCCATGCAAACGACCGGTATTTTCTTCCATTATATGTAAATAGAACGTAGTGCAAGCCTGCAAGCCATATAAATATACAGGGTAGATTCATTAATACCTGGTCTTTCAAAAAACCTATAGGGCTCACAAATTGCAACTGTGTACGCTCCAGTTCTTTCATGTGAACAACAATAGGAAAATGATGATTGTATTCCCATAAAAACGTAGGAAGAAAAATCAGTAAGGCAAGAAGGCCAGCATAATACAAATGTTTATTTAAAAATATTTTTCTTTGCGGTGTAAACACCAGGCCCGCCAAAATACTTACTGTGAAAATGGCAACAGAATATTTACTCACCATCCCAAGCCCGATACTTATCCCTAGGAGGTATATCCATTTATTCTTTTCTGTTTGAATATAACGGATAATGCTATATGCGATCATTGTCCAAAAAAAAATTTCAGGCGGGTTTGGCTGAAATAAAAAAAACAAGCGCAGGTATACTCCAAAGACAAAGGGGAGAAAGGCAAGGAAAATTGCAAAAGACTTCCCACCGAGTGTTTGAATGATCTTTGCTGTAATAATAAAGGTAAAAGCACCGAATAAATCCGGCCAGAATTTTATCCAGAATATGCCATCTCCCAATAAATGAGTCAGCCAGGCAAAAACGGAAAGTAACGGCGGAACTTCCATAAAGCCCCATGCAACATGATTGCCCTGGGCAAGGTATAAAAACTCGTCGCGGTGTGGTTCGTAATAATTGCTTTGCAATAAATAAGGGATAATAAATTTGATGATTGCCAGAATATAAATAAGCCTGTCGTATTTTCTCATCCTTATTTGTTTACAGGAAATTACAAAAGTTGATTAACTCCCAATTATTTTTTACGTTTATTTGCCTGGGCTAAAGGTAGTTTTTTGAACACCGGAATTCTATTTCATTAATTTCATCAGCAATTTTTAGTATGATAAAAAAGATTTCTCTTTTTATTTTTTTGTTTCAACTAGTGTTTCAATTGCAAGCCCAGCAATTTGATGCGTCCTTATTTAATAATATGAGGTGGAGAATGATAGGCCCACACAGGGGTGGACGAACAGTTGGTGCAGTGGGTGTACCGCAGCAACCAAATGTATTTTATATCGGTGTAAACAATGGGGGAGTTTGGAAAACCACTGATTATGGAAGAACCTGGTTTCCCATTTTTGACGATCAGCCAACAGGCTCTATAGGTGATATTATTGTGTCCCCATCCAATCCAAACGTATTATATGTTGGAAGCGGCGAAGGCTTGCAGCGCCCTGATCTTTCTGTGGGTAACGGCATATATAAATCAACAGATGCCGGCAAAACATGGATGCATATTGGGTTAGATAATGTACAGCAGGTAGGCGGACTTGCTATTGATCCTCAAAATGAGAACCGTGTTTTTGTAGCAGCATTGGGCCATCCTTATGGGCCAAATGATGAACGTGGTGTTTACAGAACAACTGATGGTGGTAAAACATGGGAAAGGGTTTTATATAAAGACGAAAATACCGGTGCCGTACAGGTCACTATCGATCCGAAAAATTCCGACATTATTTATGCCGATATGTGGGCAGCAAGACAGGCCCCCTGGGAGAATGGAAATTGGAATGGCACTGAAAGCGGGTTGTACAAATCTGTCGATGGAGGCAATACCTGGAATAAATTAACGAAAGGACTGCCCACAACAAAAGAAGGATTAACCCGTATTGGTTTTGGCATTGCACCTTCAGATCCGCAGCGTTTATACGCCACCGTTGATTGCGGAAATCATGGTGGTATTTATCGAAGTAATGATGCCGGCGAATCATGGACATTGATGAGCACTGATGAGAGATATTGGGGGAGGGGAGAAGATTTTGCGGAAATAAAAGTTGATCCGAATAATCCTGATATTGTGTATAGTGCCGATATAGTGGTATGGAAATCTGTTGATGGCGCAAAAACCTGGAATGGCTTTCGCGGTGCGCCTGGTGGAGATGATTACCATCGCATATGGATCAATCCAAAGGATGGAAATATCATTTTAATCGCAAGCGACCAGGGCGCCATCATTACCGTTAATGGCGGACAAACTTTTTCTTCCTGGTATAATCAGCCAACCGGACAAATGTATCATGTAAGCGCAGACAATGCATTTCCTTACAATGTCTATGGCGGACAGCAGGAGAGTGGTTCTGTTGGTATTGCCAGCAGGGGCAATGATGGGCAGATTACTTTCCATGACTGGCATCCTGTGGGTGCACAGGAATATGGATATGTTGCCCCCGATCCCCTTGACCCAAATATTATTTATGGCGGAAAACTATCCAGGTATGATAAACGAACCGGGCAGACTAAGGAAATAGCCCCGGAACCATTAGGAACTGGTAAATACCGGTTCTTAAGAACGGCTCCTGTTTTATTTTCTCCCGTTGATAAAAAAACATTATTCTATGCCGGCAATGTTCTGTTTAAAACAAGGGATGGCGGAAATAACTGGCAAGTGATAAGCCCTGATCTGTCAAGGGAAAGCTGGGATATACCTGGAAGCGTTGGCATTTATACAACAATGGAGCTAAAGAGTATGCCGCGACGCGGCGTTATTTATACAGTTGCACCCTCACCAAAAGATATTAATACTATATGGTGCGGAACGGATGATGGATTGATACATATTACCAAAGACGGCGGTAAAATATGGAATAATGTTACCCCGCCACAGATCTCTTCGTGGAGTAAAATTTCTTTGATGGATGCAGGTCATTTTGATGTACACACCGCGTACGCTGCAGTTAACCGCATACGCCTGGATGATATGCATGCGCATATTTATAAAACAAACAATGACGGTAAAACGTGGAAAGAAATTGTAAAGGGATTGGCTGATCCGATCAATGTGGTAAGAGAAGATCCTGTTCGAAAGGGATTATTATTTGCGGGAAGCGAAAGAGCAGTGTATGTATCATTTGATGATGGAGAACTCTGGCAATCATTGCGATTAAATATGCCCGCAACTTCTATTAGAGATATTATTATTAAAGATGATGACCTGGTTATCGGAACACACGGCCGAAGTTTCTGGATATTGGACGATATAACATCCCTGCGACAGGTTACTAACGGCATTGTGAAGGCCAATTCTTTTTTATACAAACCCGCAAATGCTTATCGTGTGCGCCGGAGTATGTGGACAGACACTCCTTTGCCACAGGAAGAACCGGCAGGGGAGAATCCTCCGGATGGTGCTATCATTGATTATTATTTAAAAGATAATTGTAAAGAGATTACCCTGGAAATTTTCGATAATAATAAAAAGCTGGTTCGTAAATTTTCAAACGAGGATACTGCTTATAAAATGCCTCCATTGAATATTCCTTTTTACTGGATTCGCCCGCAGCAGGGACTTTCTTCGGAAGCAGGCTCACACAGGTTTGTATGGGACATGCATTATACACCATTGAATGTTCCGCCTTCTTATCCCATCGGTGCCGTGTATCAACAGACAGCTCCATCGCCAACCTCTCCATGGGTAATGCCCGGAAGGTATACGGTAAAACTTTCTGTCGATGGAAAAACTGACGTTCAATCATTCTTAGTAAAAATGGATCCAAGGGTAAAGACACCTGTAAAAGATCTGCAACAGCAACACGATCTTTCATTATTATGTTATGAAAGCCGGCTCCGGGTAATGAATGCTATAAATGAACTTCATGAACTTCGAAATAAAATTAAAATAAAGCTGCCTGGCACAACAAGTGCTGATCCTGCGTTGTTAAATGATTTGGATATGCAGGCATCGGCTTTTGAAAATCCACAGGGCAATCAGCAGCAAAGTCTTCCCGGGCTAAATAGTTCATTTGCTTACCTGCTAAATATCCTGCAGCAAAGCGATACCCCACCTACAACACAAACTATTGACGCCGTTAAAGAATCGGACTCCCGGCTAATACAATTACTTTCTAAATGGGATGCAATAAAAAAGAAAATGGAGGAAATAGATAATAAGAAAAATAAGAAATAAATCGCAAGCCAATTGAGAGCTGAAGTTACGGACATAAATAAGTAACTTATAATGCCGGGATTTCTGGTTATATCAACTACCATGAATAGCAACATTCACATCTTCCTTATACTATCAATCTCGATAGTATTTACACCTGTTGTAGGGATATTATCAATTGCATATAGTAAAGTATGCAACATTTGTTTCAATGTAACCAGCCTAAGTGCCCTTGCTTTCTTTGATGTTGAAGGGATCCATTCCAAAATGGTAAAAAGCGGCCAAAACAATAGTGGCCAGTAATGTCCCGGGCCTACGACGTACCATGGTCTTATAAATGTTGCGGGTATTTTTGTATTGCGGATAGCTGCTTCACCCTCTGACCGGCATTGCTGGTAATCCGTCATAAAACTGGTGGGTGTTTGCGCCACACTTACATAAACAAAGTGCTGCACACCTGCCTGCTTTGCAGCCTCGGCCGATGCTTTGGCTGATGCCAGGTCAATCGTTCTGAA
>Ga0068860_100002350_pt1 | contig 19866 bp, 16 predicted proteins | sample KBSSwiS32_FD_66597 | JGI IMG/M metagenome (GOLD analysis project Ga0068860, IMG submission 66597) | Switchgrass rhizosphere microbial communities from Kellogg Biological Station, Michigan, USA - KBS Switchgrass S3-2 | ecosystem: Host-associated > Plants > Roots > Rhizosphere > Soil ...
GCCGAGATGACGAACTTCACCGCCACCTTGCCCTTCAAGTTGGGGAAGCGGGCCAGCTGCGTCTCGTAGCAGTACCGGATCTGGTCGCGGTGCGAACGGATGACCTGGCGGATCAGCTCCTTGTCCAAGGACCCCATGACCTCCGGGTCCGACGAGGTGATGCCGATGTCCGAGACCTTCTTGCCGCCCAGCACGCCCACGCCGTTGCCGTAGGTGCCGGTGCCGCCGCCGCGGCCCTTGGTGCCGATGGCGCCGATGCCGATGGTGTCACCCACGCCGCCGCCGCCGCCGCCGGTGCCGCGCAGGCCGAGGCCGCCGAAGCCCTTGGAGTCGCCGGCGCTGGCGCCGAACAGGCCGCCCATGGCCGCGGTCAGCTCACCGCCCAGGCCGTTGGAGCCGAACACCGTGGAGAGGCCGCCGCCCTTCCCGCCGAAGATGCGGTTGGTGAGCATGCGCGCCTGGTCCTTCTCGTTCGGCTTGCCCTGCGGCGCCATGTGCGCGTTTTTCTTGTTGGGCGCGTCCTTGCGGCCCGCTTCGCCCTCGTCGCCCCGGTGCTTGGCGGACATCTCGCCGGACTGCTTCTCCTTCTGCTGGGCCAGCTTCTCCAGGAAGGGGTTCTTCTGCACCTCGGGCGGCTTGATGATCAGCTTGGCGATGCGCGCTTCGCTGGAGGAGAGCTCGTCCGCCAGATCGTCGCCCTCCGTCTCCCGGTTCATCGCGGTGATGACGAACAGCGACCCCAGGAAGAACAGCACCAGGAAGATGTTCAGCACCGTGAAGTCGAGCGACTCCGAGATCGGCACCAGCACCCGCTTGGGCACCGGGGCCAGCCACGCCTCCACGGTGATGCCGCCCAGGTCGACCCAGATGTAGTCGTCCTCGCCCAGGTGGACGGCGTACCCGTCGCCGTCCGACTGCGCCTTGCCGCCCTCGATGAGGTGGAGCAGCTCGAACGTCTCCTGGCCGCGGGTCATCTCCCCCTTCATCCGCTTGTTGAAGTGGACGCTGAAGTTGCCGTCCTTCTCCAGCGTGGCGACCTCGAAGCTGGGGGAGCCCAGCTTGCCGTCGCCCATGATGAAGTTGCAGCTGGGCGCCGAGCCCACCGTGAAGGCGCGCGGCTCGCCGGGCGGAAGGAAGTGCTCCGCCACCCGGAAGTCGCCCCAGGACAGGCGCAGCTCCAGGCCGCGGGGGCCCGAGCCCTGGCGCTTGGCCGGGCGGACCCGCGCGGCCGCGGGCGCGGCGGCCTCGGCGGGCGCCACGTCGTTGCGTTCGGTGCGGGCGAAGGACTGGTCCGCGGGCGCGGGCGCCTCCTCCACCGGGGCCGGCGGCGGGGTGCGGGTGCGCGCGCGGACGGGGGCCGGGGCCGCGGCAGGCTCCTCCGGCGGCGGCGGGGGCGCCTCTTCCTCGACCGGCGGGGCCACCGCGGCGGCGGCCTGGAGCGCTTCGGCCGGGTTCTCCACCGGCTGCTCCTCGGGCGGGGGCAGGTCACCCTCCTGGGCGGCCGCCGCCAGGTTGGCCGCGGTCTCCTGGACCTGGATGGTGGTGTTGCCCACCTTGATCTCGTCGCCGAAGGTCAGCGGGCTCTTCGTCACCCGCTTGCCGTTGACGTACGTCCCCTCCACGGAGCCCATGTCGGTGACGAACATCGCGCCGTCCTGGCCGACGTCGATCACCGCGTGGATGCGGGACACCTTCTCGTCCTCGAGGCACAGGTGCGCCGAGGAGAGCCGGCCGATCTTGATCAGATCCCGGTCGTAATCCTTCGAGGCGATCAGCTCTTCGCCTTTGTAAACCTTGAGCGTTAGTGGGACGGCCACAGGTTCCTCCTCGTCACCCTACAGACAACACCCATTCGCGGCGGTTCCAAGACCTACAATTCACCTACCGACTCCATCACCTTGTCCTTGAACTCCTCGCGGATGCGGATCAGGTTGGAGTGCTTCACCCGCTTGCGGGCTTCGACGTACTCGCCGTCGGGCTTGGTGAGGTCACCCTCGATGGTGTCGTCCTCGAAGTTGATGGTGGTGGTCTTGCTGTACTTCACGTTCTTGTCCGCCGGCGGGTCCTCCGCCAGCGCGGAGAACGCGAACGCCAGCGCCGCCACCGCGATCATCCTCTTCATGACCCACACCTCCAGAAGGTGAAGCATCCCTCGACTACACCCGGGACCCTAGCAAAGGCCCGGGTCCTACAGCCTGCCCGCCTGCCGCCCACCTGACACTTGCCCGCACTCCAACTCACAGCGAGTCGTCGGGCTCGTTCGGGTCCTTCGCCGGCTTGTCCTCGGACTTGTCGGGCGGCTTGTCCGCCTTCGGGGGAGTCGGGGGCGGTGACGCGGGCGCCTTCCCGGCGGCGGGGGTCGCCTTGGCGCCCTTGCCCGCGGCGGCGCCCTTGGCGGCGGCCGGTTCGGGGGCGGCATCCTTGGCGGCGGGCCCGCCCGGAGGCTGGCCTCCGGCGGCGGCGCCCGGCGCGCCCGGCCCACCCGGCGGCGGGGGGTTGTTCTTCTCGTTCGCCTTCTGCTGCTCCTCCATCTTCTTGGCTTCCGCCTCGGCCTTGGCCGCCTCCGCCTTGGCCTGGACGATCTGCTCGGCCTCCTTGAGGAGCGCGTTGACCTGGTTGTCCGGGTCCGCGGCCACCTCCGGCGCGAGCGTCAGGTACTTCTTGTACAGGTCGATGGCGCGCTCCGGCGCGTCCTTGTACCGGTGCAGGATGACGGCGCGGTTCAGGTACAGCCCGGGCAGCGTCGAGTCGATCTTCTCCGCCTCGTCGTACTCCTGCATCGCCTTGTCGAACTCGCCCATCGACTTGTAGGCGACGCCCAGGTCGAGGTGCGCCTCGGCGTTCTTGCCGTTGGCCTGGAGGATGCGGCGCAGGTGCTCCTCGGCGGAGGGGTAGTCCTCCAGCTCCATCGACAGCCGCGCCAGCTCCACGTGCGCGGGGAGGAAGTCCGGCCGCACGTCGAGCGCCTTCTGGAACTGCAGCCGCGCCTTGGTGACCTCCTTCTCGTCCAGGAGGATCTTCGCCAGCGTGAAGTACAGCTCCGGGTCGCCCTCGTCGATCTTCATCGCCCGCAGCGCCACCAGCCGGGCCATGGAGAGCTGCTTCTGGTCCTTGTAGACCCGCATCATCACCTTGTACGCGGCCAGGCACTTGGGGTCGCGCATCAGGGACTGCCGGGCCAGCTCCATCGCCTTCTCGCCCTGGCCCTGCTGCCGGTACAGCTCCGCCAGCCGAGCGCGCGCCGAGGCCGCGTCCGGCGACCGGGTGACGATCTCCTCGTAGGCCTTGGCGGCCCCCTGCACGTCGCCCCGGTTCTGCTGGATGACGGCGATGTTCTCCGCCGCCTGGTACAGGCTGGGCTTCTTGCGGAGCGCGTCCCGGTAGTGGGCGATGGCCTTGTCCGGGTCGCCCTGCCGCTCGGCCAGCACGCCCAGGTTGTAGTCGGCCTCCGCCAGCTTGTCGTCCGCGTCGATGGCGGCGCGGTACTTGTTCTCCAGCGAGGCGTAGTCGGGGGTCTTCCCCTTGCGGGCCCCCTCGTGCGCCTTCACCGCCTCCTCGAACAGCAGCTTGGCCTTGGGAGAGATCTGCGGCTGGCCGTCGTCCACCGGGGCGTTCTTGTCCGCCGCCCCGCCGGCCTTGGCGCCCTTGTCCGGGCCGCCCTGCGCGGGATGGCCTTTGTCCGGCCCGCCGGTGCCGTTCTGTCCCTTGCCCGCGCCGCCGGCCGTCACGCAGCCCTGGAGGGCGAGCGCGGCCAGCATCCCCAACAACGCCGTCAGTCGAAGGTGTCTGGTCATGGGGGAACCTCGCGCCCTACAGCGCGTCCTCCGGTTCGGTGTCGGGTTCCTTCTCCTTCTTGGGCGGCGCCTTGCCCTTCCCGTCGGACGCCACCACCTGGCCCGTCCCGCCGCCGTTGGCGGTCTTCACCGCCCGCGGCGGCTCCTCGTCGTCCTTGGGCGCCTTGAAGTCGTTCACGTCCTTGTCCAGGCCCTGCTTCAGCTCGTCGGCCTGCTCCTTGGCCAGCTGCTGCTGCGCGTCGGTCAGCACCGGGACCAGCTGGATGGTCGCCAGCAGATCGCCGCCCACCGCCTGGGCCGTCTTGACGTTCTTGATCTCGTACGTCTTCTCGTAGAGCGGCGGGAACTTGTCCGGGCGGTACGAGTCGCGCAACAGCTCCAGCGCCTTCTTGGCGCAGTCGTTGGTGATGTCCAGCTCCTGCGACTTGGCCACCGCGGCGGAGAAGGCCTCCGCCGCCTTCTCCTTCGGCGTGGCGGCCTGCTTGGTCATCTCGTCGCGGATGGCGTCCTGCAATTCGGGGCTGGCCCCTTTCGGCATGGGCGCCTTCTCCAGCGTCTCGGCGAAGTTGGCGTACGCCAGGCCGATCTGGTGGAGCGCGCAGATGCCGGTGTCGCCGGCGTTGTACTTCACCGTCTTGGTGTAGTTCTCGATGACGGTCTTCATCCGCTTGGCCTTCTCCTGGAGCGTCTCCTTGAACTCCTTCTCCGGGGCCGAGCCGTGGCCCCAGCGGAGCTTGGCCTGCGTGTAGAACCGGTAGTCGTCCTCCACCGAGAGGAAGTGGGCCTTGGCCGCCACCTCCACCGCCGCCGGCTCCAGCGCCTTGCGCCGGGTGGGGCCCAACGTCTCGTAGAGCTTGTTCACCCGGAAGTAGATGCGCGCCGCCTCGCGCGGGCGCTTCATCTTGTCCTCGAACATCTTGACGATGCGCGCTTCGGTGAGGAGGACCTTGTTGGCGTCCTTGTTGAACTTCTTCTCGTACTCCTCCATCTGCTTGAGCGCGCGGCCGTACGTCCCCATCTTCTCGTACAGGTCGGCGATGGAGAGGAACACCGCCTCCTCGTCCTTGGAGCCCTTCCACAGGTCCAGGTACTTCTCGCGGTCCTTGAGCGCCTGCTTCATCTGGCTCAGGCCCTCGCGGAACACGCCGGCGTTGTAGAGGGCGATCTGGGCCTTGGACTCGTCGAACTTCTGGACGACCGGCGCCTTGGGTGGCGGGGCCTCCTCGGCCGCCTTGCCGTTCTTGCCCTTCCTGGCCCTCGCCTGCCGCGGCGGCGGGGCCTTCTGCGCCCCCTTGCCGTCCTTGTTCCGCTCCCAGCCCACCACGTACTTCTCGTAGGCCTCGGCGGCCTTCTCGAAGTCGCCGATCGCCTCGTGCGCCTCGGCGTTGGCGTACATGCAGGCCGGCACGTACTCCGACTTCGGGTACGAGCTGATGATCCGGTCGCGCGTCTCCAGCGCCTTGTCCAGCATCTTGGCGTTGAAGTAGTCGATGCTGGCGTTGAACAGCGCCTTGTCCGCGATCTCCGACTTGGGGAACTCGGAGACGAAGGTCTTGTACGCCTCGGCGGCGCGCGCGTAGTCCTTCTTCTGCTCCAGCTGGTTCACCAGCTTGAAGGCGGACTGCTCCAGCACCTTGGCCAGGTCCTCGCGGAACTTGCCCACCGCCAGCTTGTCGTTGGCGTAGAACTTCCGCGCCCACTCGTTGACCTTGGTCCAGTCGCCCAGCAGGTTGTACGAGTCGAGCACCAGGTTGGCGGCCACCTCGCCGGCGCGCTGCCCGTCCTCGAACTTGTGGTCCCCGTGGTTCAGCGCGATGTCCGCGAACCGCTTCACCGCCTCGTCGAAGTGGTTGTAGCGGTAATAGATGTTGGCGGCCTTGAAGGCGATCTCCACCTTCTTGTCCTCGCCCGGCACGTACTTGATGTAGCGCTCGCAGGCGTCCAGGAGGCCCTGCTTCTGCGGCGGGATGGTGGCCTGCTTGGTGATGTCGGTGGTGTCGGCCTTGAGCTGGCCGGCTTCTTCGGCCTTCTTCACCACCTCGTCCCAGGCGAGGATCGAGTTGTAGGCCGCGTTCACCATCCGCGCGCCCGGCTTCTGCTTGGCCTCGACCTTCTTCACGTCCTGCTCGACGATCTTGGTGTACTCCTGGGCCGCCTTGTCGAACTTCTGCAGGTTGTCGAAGAGGAGCTCCGCCCAGAAGAAGCGCATGTCGTACGCCTTCGGGTTGTCCGGGAAGAGCGTGAGGTAGTCGTTGTAGACGTCGTTGGCGAGGCCGAAGACCTCCTCGTCGCGCGTCTTCTTCGCCTCGTTGTGCCAGTTGACCGCGAGGTTGGAGAGCGTGCGCTCGGAGAGGGTCTTGGCCTCCTCCAGCTTCGCCTTGGCCGCGTCGTCCTTGACCACCCCGGCCTTGTCCACCGCGTCCACGACCTCCACCAGCTTGCGCACCTGCTGGACGGTCATCTTCTTGTTCCCCGCGCGGAGGACGCAGTCGACGATCTTGGCCTGGAACCCGGGCGCCTCGGGGGAGAGCGGCTTCTCCTTGATCAGCATGTTGAAGGTGATCGCCGCTTCCTTGTCCTTGCCCTCGCCGTAGTAGAGGTTGGCCAGCTGGGTCATCATCACGAAGCGGTCGTCCGGGTTGGACGCCACCTTGCCGAAGTCCGCCCGCGCGTCCTGCGGCGACCCGATGCGCTCGTACGCGCGGACGTAGTCGTTGCGCGCCTCGCGGATCAGCGTGGCCTTGCCGGACTTCTTGCCGCCGCCGTCCTTCTCCAGCGAGCCCGCCCCGTTGAGCTCGCCCATCAGGATGACGGTCTTGAACTTGTCCATCGCGTTCTGGAAGTCGTTGAGCAGGAAGTGGCACCACCCCTGCTTGTAGATGGCGAACGCGTAGACCTGGTTCTCCGGGAAGTTGGCGGCGGCCTTGTACGCCTCCAGGGCCTTCTGGATCTGGCCCAGGTCCGCCTTGGTCTTGGACCGGGTGAAGTAGTACTCGCCGAACGCCAGCCAGGCGTCGGGGACGTACCTGGACTTCGGGTACTTCTTGATCAGGCGTTCGAAGGCCACCATCGCCTTCTTCTGGTCCTGGTCGTTCTTCGACTCCAGGAAGGCGTGGCCCAGGAAGTAGAGCACCTCGTCCGTGCGCTCGTAGTCGCGGTACTTCTGCGCGATCTCCGAGTACGTGTCGCGCGCCTTGCTGGAGAAGTCCTCCGCCTTCTTCTCCAGCGCGTCCTTCTCGGACTTGGCGCGCTTCATGCCCGCCTCGTCCTTCTTGTTCAGCGCCTTGATGTACTCGTCGTCCTTGCGGCCGGCCTGGAAGAAGTAGTCCTTGGACTCCTCGTAGAGCAGCTCGGCGAGGCGGAAGAGCAGGCCGGGGCGGTCCTTGTCGCCCTCGGGCGTGATCTTGAGGAGCTTCTGCAGCTGGACCATCTGCTCGTGGCGCTTCTCCGCCACCTGCACCTCCACCCCGATCCGGAACTGGTCGTACTGCAGGGTGGGCGCGTCCGGGCCCTTGGGCTCCGTCTTGCGCGTGAGGTCGCCGGCCAGCGACTTGTCGACGGTAGTGGCCGACTTCTTCAGCTCGGCCTCCTTGGCCTCCTTCCGCTCCGTCTTCGTGTCCGGCGCGGCGGCGGGCGGTTGCTGCGCGGATGCGAGCGCAGCGGACAACAACCCCGCGGCGGCGAGACGACGTAGAAGTGTCGTTGTGCTCATGGCGATGGTGTTCCCTCTTGGGGGGCCTGGCCGCTTCCTATGCGAGCAAGTACTCAGGACTCCTGGGAATTTTCGTCCTGGACCAAGGGGCGAATCATGACCGGAAGAGGGAGGCCCGGTCAACTTACGTCACCCCGATCTGCTACAGCGTGAGCAGCCTACATGAGCTACCTGCCCGCGGCCGCCAGCTTCGAGGAGCTGGTCCAGGACTACTTCGTCGCCTTCCGGGGGAGCGGGCTGATGCTGTCTCCGCTGGACGGGGAGCTGGCGTCGCAGTGGGCGCAGGCGGGGGTGCCGTTCGAGGTGGTGGCGCGCGGCATCCGGCGCGCGGCGGAGAAGGTGCTCCGGGACGCGCGGCCCGGGGAGCCGGCGCTGCGGACGCTGCGGGCGTGCCGGCGGGCGGTGGAGGCGGAGATCAAGAAGTTCCAGGACCGGTCCGCGGGGGCGGGCGGCGAGGTGGAGGCCCAGGAGAAGCTGCTGGAGGACCGGGAGAAGAAGCGGCGGCAGGCGCTGCGCAAGTACGGCAAGGAGCACCCGGAGCGGGCGGCGCTGTTCGACCAGGCGACCGCGCGGGCCCAGCGGCAGCCGGCGGAGGCGCGGGAGGAGGCGGTGCTGCTGCACGCGCTGCGGCTGTTGCCGTATGCGGAGCGCGTGGGCCTGTACCGGGAGGCGCGCAGGTTGTGCGCGTCCCAGCAGGCGCTGTCGGCGCGGGCGCGGCGGCTCTCCAGGAGGTTCCACGTGTCGGCGGTGGTGCGCCGGGCCATGTGCCTTCCCTCCTTCTGGTGAGGGTCCTGCCCGGCGCGTTCGGCGTGTTATAGGTTTTCGCGAGAGGAGCGCATGGGCGACATGCCGCCTGCCGGGACCATCCCCGCAGAGACGACCGACTACGCGGTCTTCGAAGGGATGTACCGTCGCGCGCTCCGGCTGGAGACGGCCAGTCCGCTGGCGGAGAAGCTGCGGGAGGTGGGGTTCGACCTCAAGTCGCCGAAGGGGCGGTATCCGACCACGGTGTGGAAGGCGTCGCTGGACGTGGCGGCGAAGCACCAGTACCCGCACCTGGCGCTGACCGACGGCCACCGGGAGCTGGGGCGGCTGTTCACCGCCGGCTTCTTCGAGACCATCGTGGGGAAGGTGATCGGCAGCATCATCCCGTTCCTGGGGACGGACCGGATGATGGCGCGGATGCCGAAGTTCGCGTCGATGGCGACCTCCGGGGTGACGCTGGAGACGTTCCGCGAGGGCGAGAAGGTGTGGCGGTTGAAGTACAAGAGCCGGCACTCGTCGCCGGAGTTCATGGCCGGGGCGCTGGAGGGCGGAGTGGCGAAGACGAAGGTGCCGGTGAAGGTCGAGATCGCGAACCGCCGCGAGGACGGGTTCGACATCCTCATCACCGAGACGGCTTGAGCCATGGCGTGCCCCGTCTGCAAAGGCCGCAGCTACGTGGTGAGCGGCGAGGGCGACTTCGCGGTGGCGAAGGTGTGCGAGTGCGCGCGCCCGTGCAAGGTGTGCGGCGGGTCCGGGCACGTGCTGGGGAAGCACGAGGAGACGTTCAGCCAGAAGGTGGGGCCCAGGCAGTACGAGGTGCTGGGCCCGTGCGCGTGCCGGCTCCTGGACCAGAGGGTGGCCAGGTACTCGCAGGCGAAGGTGCCGGCGGCGCACGCGGCGGCGGACTTCGAGAGCTACCGGGCGTTCGACGAGGCGGGGGCGCGGGCCAAGCGGGTCGCCCAGCAGTTCGCGCTCGGGTACAAGCGCGGCGCGCGGGCGCACGGGTACGTGCTGTCGGGGCCGGTGGGGACGGGCAAGACGCACCTTCTGGCGGCGACGCTGGCGCACGTGGTGCTGGAGGTGGGGGCGCGGGCCGAGTACGTGGAGATCTCGCACCTGTACGCGAACATCCGGCGCGGCTTCCAGGAGGGGAAGAGCGGCGGGGAGATCATCCGGCCGCTCTCCGAGGTGGAGCTGCTGGCGATCGACGAGCTGGGGAAGGGGCGGATGAGCCCCTTCGAGATGGAGACGATGGATGAGCTGATCTCGCGCCGCTACAACGCGGGGCGGACGACGCTCTTCGCCACCAACTACTCGCTGCGGCCGCCGGACCGGGCGCGCGCGCCGTACGTCACCACGGACGACCTGAAGCAGGCGGGCAAGGAGTCGCAGCTGCTGTACGACCGGGTCTACGACCGCATCTACAGCCGGCTCTGCGAGATGTGCGACTTCGTCGAGCTGCCCCGCACCACGCCCGACCACCGGCGCCAGCGGCAGGAGCTCCGGTAGCGGTCAGAGCTTCTTCACACGAGGAAGGAGCTCCTCCCTGATCCACTGACCAAGCTCGAGCGCCTGGAGCACGCGCTCCCGCGGCGTCATTGCCAGCTCTTCGGCGATGCGCTGGTCCCGCGCCCAGTCCGCGGTCTTGCTTGGTCGCCGTTTGCGTACCGGCAACGTGGACCTCTTCCCCATGCTGCGCGTGCTCCTCCTCGTCGCTATTGTGCGACTCACCACTGATGAACGCACCGGAACCGACCCCAGGGACCCTCGCCTTCACGCTCGGGCCGTTCGCCGTGCTCGTTCGCCCCTCGTTCTGGCTGGGGATGGCGCTGTTCGGCGGCGCGGCCAGCGGGGTGAACCTGAAGGAGGTCGCGATCTTCATCGCGGTGGCCTTCATTTCCGTGCTGGTCCACGAGCTGGGCCACGCCCTCACCGGCCTGTGGTTCGGCGCCGGCTCGTGGATCGAGCTGTACTCGTTCGGCGGCCTCACCCACCACGACCGCTCGCTCACCCGCTGGCGCGACGTGCTGATGGCGGCCGCCGGCCCCGGCTTCGGCTTCGTGCTCTACGGCCTGTGCTGGCTGCTGCTCCCGCACCTCCACCCGGCCTCCATGTACCGGGTCCCGGTGGAGCTGATGATGTGGATCAACCTCACCTGGGGCATCCTCAACCTCCTCCCCATCCTCCCGCTCGACGGCGGCCGCGTGCTCGCCGGCCTCCTGGGCCCCTCCCAGCGCCGGATGGCCCGGCAGATCGCCGTCGGCGTGGCGGTCCTCGCCGCCTTCATCGGCTTCACCCGCCTCCACAGCTACTGGCTCCTCATCCTCTTCGGGATGATGGCCTTCCAGAACATCCAGGCCCTCGGCGCGGAGCGCGACCTCCGCCCCACCCGCCCGCCCCCGCTCGAGAAGGACGCGCTGGCGCGCGGCTGGAAGACGCTCCTCTCCGGCGACGTGCCGGAGGCCACCCGGCTGGCGCACCTCGCCCTCTCCGGCGCCCAGAACCCCGAGGAGCAGAACGCCGCCCGCGACCTCCTCGCCTGGGTCGCGCTGGCCGACGACAACCCGCGCCTGGCCCTCTCCCAGCTGGAGCGCGTGACGCCGCCGGAGCGCGCGCGCCGCCTCACCTGGGCCCTGGCGCTGGAGGGCATGCAGATGCCCGACCGCGCCCTCCCCCACGCCGAGGCCGCCTACCAGGTGGAGCCCTCCGAGACCTCCGCCGCCCTCGCGCTCCGCCTGCTCGACCGCGCCGGCCGCCACGACGACGCGGAGCGGATCGCCACCACCTTCGCCTGGCGCTCGCCCGCCACCCGCGACGCGCGGCTGGCCGACGTCGCGTTCGCCCGCGGCGACCACGCCCGCGCCGCCCAGCTCTTCGGGGCCGCCTTCGACGCCGGCCGCCGCCCCCTCGACGCGTACAACGCCGCCTGCGCCCACGCCCGCGCGCGCGACCTGCCCCGCGCCGTGGAGTGGCTGGGCCGCGCGCTGGACGCCGGCTTCGACGACCTCGACCAGCTCCGCGCCGACCCGGACCTCGAACAGGTCCGCGCCTCGGAGGAGATCCAGCGGCGGCTCTCGCCCCGCGCCTCCGCGCCGTCCGCCTAGCCCGGCGGCGAACCCACCAACTCCTGGTGCAGCCGCGCGGTGAGCGGCTTGAGCATCTCCCGCCCCACCAGGAGCGACACCTGCAGCGCGGAGACGTGCACCCCGTGCACCTTCGCCCCGGCCGCCTCCGCCGCCGCCAGCGCGCGCCGCGCGATCGACCAGTCCGCGTTGATCCCCGCGCCCACCGCGGTGACCGTCCCCAGCCCCTCCTCCAGCGTCACCCGCTCCCCGAACCGCGCGTGCAGGTCCCGCTTGAGCGCCTCCACCCCGTGCACGTCCTGCAGCGGGGTGGCGATGAACGCCTGCCCTCCCCCCGCGTCGAACGACAGCGTCCGCGCGCGCACCGCCCGCGCGTCGAGGAACTCCAGCACCTCCGAGAGCTCGCCGGGCCCGCCGCGCGCGGCGATCACCGCCAGGTCCGCCTCCGACGCCACGCCCTTGACCCGAGTGTCCGAAGGCGCCTGCAGCTCCTTGATGGCGGTCCCCGTCCCGCCGCCGTAGGTGGACTTGGCGAGGATGACGATGCCCTTGCGCTTGGCGAACTCCACCGCCTGCGCGTTGAGCACCTTGGCGCCGGCCGAGGCCAGCTCCTGCATCTCGTCGTAGGAGACCTCCTCCAGCTTCCTCGCGTCCGGCACCACCCGCGGGTCGGCGGAGAACACCCCGTCCACGTCCGAGTAGATCTCGCAGTCCGCCTGCAGCGCGGCCGCCAGCGCCACCGCGGTCGTGTCGGATCCGCCGCGCCCCAGCGTGGTCACCTCGCGGCGGTAGGAGACGCCCTGGTACCCGGCGACGATGACCACCTTGCCGTTGGCCAGCTCGTCCTGGATGCGGTACGGCCGCACCTCCACGATGCGCGCCTGGGCGTGCGCGTCGTTGGTGATGATGCCGGACTGGCTGCCGGTGAAGCTGATCGCCTCCACGCCCAGCTCGTGCAGCGCCATGGAGAGCAGCGCCATGGAGATCCGCTCGCCGCAGGTGAGCAGCATGTCCAGCTCGCGCCGGTGCGGGTCCGGGGACACCTGCTTGGCCAGCGCCAGCAGCTCGTCCGTGGTGTCGCCCATGGCGGAGACCACCACCACCACCTGGTGCCCACCGTCCCGCTTCTCCTTCACCTTCCGGGCGACCTTCCGGATCTTCTCCACGTCGGCCACCGACGAGCCGCCGTACTTCTGGACCACCGTCGACATCGGGAATGCGCCTCCGTGCGGCCTGTTGGCCGCGCGCTTTGTGGACCCCGGATGCGTGCTTTGCATCCTTCCTGCCAGAGGTCGCGGCGCCTTGACAGTGAAGAAGTCACCTCTATATTCCGCCGCCATTTTTTCAGGCTTGGCCTGAATTCGTGACACCGAGGTGTTGCTGACATGGCGATGATCGAGGTGCAGGGCCTCACCAAGCGCTACAGGGACCGGGTGGCCGTCGAGAGCCTCACCTTCTCCGTCAACGAAGGGGAGATCCTGGGCTTCCTGGGCCCCAACGGCGCCGGCAAGTCCACCACCATGAGGATGCTCACCGGCTTCCTCCCGCCCTCCGAGGGGAGCGCGAAGGTGGCCGGGTTCGACGTGTTCGCCTCGCCTTTGGAGGTGAAGCGCCGCATCGGCTACCTGCCGGAGACGCCGCCGCTCTACGTGGAGATGACGGTGCGGGGGTACCTGCGCTTCATCGCCCAGCTCAAGGGCGTCCCGCGCAAGCAGATGCGGGACGAATTGGACCGGGTGATGAAGGTCACCGGCACGGTGGAGGTGGTGGACCGCGTGATCCAGAACCTCTCCAAGGGCTTCCGGCAGCGCGTGGGGCTGGCGCAGGCGCTGCTGGGCTCGCCGCCGGTGCTCATCCTCGACGAGCCCACCGAAGGCCTGGACCCCGCCCAGCGCGCCGAGTTCCGCGACCTGATCAAGGGCCTGTCCGGCAAGCACACGGTCATCCTCTCCACGCACCTGCTCTACGAGGTGACCAAGACCTGCCAGAAGGTCCTGATCATCAAGCAGGGGAAGATGGTGGCCTTCGACGAGATCGACAAGCTCGTCGCCAACCACCAGGCGGAAGGCGCCGCCTCGCTGGAAGAGACCTTCATCAAGCTCACCGCGGCGTAGCCGCAGAGCCAGGACAAGCCATGCGCAACGCACTCGCCATCGCGCGGAAAGAGCTGTCGATCTACTTCACCACCCCGCTCGCGTACTTCGTGATCATGGGGATGGTGGTGTTCTCGGCGTTCTCGTTCGTCAACAGCCTCGGGCGGTTCATCCAGATGCAGGAGCTGGCCCGGGCCTACACCTGGGCGCGGATGCCGCCCGACTACAACATGTACCGGAACCTCACCGACGGGGTGGTCCTCCCGCTGTGGGGGCTGGTGCTGTTCCTGGCCCTCTTCGCCGCCCCGCTGCTGACCATGGGGCTGTTCGCGCGCGAGAAGCGCGAGCGCACCTTCGAGCTGCTCATGACCGCGCCGGTGCGGCCGTGGGAGCTGGTCTCCGGCAAGTACCTGGGCGGGCTGGGCGTGACGGTGGTCACCTTCGGCAGCGTCGCGGTCTTCCCGCTGATCCTGGCCGCGTTCGGCGCGTCGGAGAGCGGCAAGGCGCTGGAGTGGCAGACGGTGGGGCTGGGCTTCTTGGGGCTGATGCTCCTGGGCGCGCTGGCGGTGGCGGTCACCATGCTGATCTCCTCCTTCACCCAGACGGAGCTCCTGGCCGCGTTCATCAGCATCGTGGTGATGCTGCTGTGGTTCTTGATCGGCTGGGCCGCCGAGTCCGCGGGGCCGCCCTGGCGGTCGATCATCCAGGAGATCGCGCTGTCCGGACACCTGGAGGCCATGATGCGCGGGGTCCTGGAGCTCAAGGGGCTGGTGATGTTCGGCTCCGGCATCGCCTTCTGCCTGTTGCTGACCGTCCTCAAGATCGAATCGGAGCGCTGGGCATGAACAAGGAAACGGTCGGGAAGATCCTCGGCGTGCTGGGCCTGGTGCTGGTGCTCACCGCGCCGTTCACCTGGTGGTTCCTGGACGCCGGCACCGCGGCGGCGGTGAAGCTGGGCGTGGGGGTGGCGTTCCTGGCGGCCTACTTCGTCACCAACGCCAGCAAGCTGGGCCAGATGGCCAGCGGCCGCGGCTTCTTCTTCGTCGTCCTCTCGACGGCGATCTCGGTGGTGGCGCTGATCCTCCTGGTCGCCGTCAACTACATCGCGGCGGACAAGAACAAGACCTGGGACCTCACCTCCAAGAAGGTGAACTCGCTGGCGCCGCAGACCACCGGCGCGCTCAAGAACCTCAAGGACAAGGTGACCGCGCTGGCCTTCGCGGAGAGCAAGGACCCCATGTACGGGGCGATGGAGGCGCTGCTCAAGCGATACCACTTCGAGGCGCCGGACAAGTTCGACTTCGAGTTCAAGGCGCCGATGAAGTCGCCGGACCTGGTGGCCAAGTACCAGCTCCGCCAGGGGCAGGACACCATCGTCCTCACCCGCGGCGAGGGCGCCGCCGAGAGCCACGTGATGGTGCCCATCCCCACCGAGCAGGAGCTCACCAACGGCCTGCTCAAGCTCTCCGCGGTGGGCGAGAAGAAGGTGTACTTCCTCGTCGGCCACGGCGAGTGGTCGCTGGAGGGCGCCCGGGACGCGCAGGGCCCGGACCAGCCGCTCAACGACCGCTCCGTCCTGGAGCTCCACCGCGACCTCACCCAGGAGGGCTACGCGCCGCAGACTTTGAACCTCCTGGCCAAGGCGGAGGTCCCCAAGGACTGCTCGGTGCTGATCGTCGCCGGGCCGAAGCAGGCCCTCACCCCGGCGGAGGTGGAGGCGATCAAGAAGTACCTGGCGGAGGGCGGCCGCCTGGCGCTGTTCGTGGACGAGAAGGTGGAGACCGGGCTGGACAAGGTGCTGGCCGAATACGGGCTGCAGGTCGACCCCGGGACGGTGGCGGATACCCAGTTCCCGGTGGACAGCCCGTACGACATCCCGTCGCTCTACTACGGCAACCACGAGATCACCCGGCTGCTGCGCTCCGCGCCGCTCAACACCGAGTTCTTCACCACCCGCGGCATCACGCTCCTGCGCGACGGCGTGCCGGCCGGCGTGAAGGCGGAGCCGCTGGTGCTCACCTCGCCGCAGGCGTGGGAGGAGAGCACCCCGGACCAGAACCCGCAGCCGTCCAGCGGTGAGAAGTCCGGGCAGATCGTCATCGCCGCGGTGTCGGTCAAACCGGTGGCCGGCGACGTGAAGGACAAGCGCAACGACGAGGGGCGGGTGGCGCTGTTCGGCGACTCCACCCTGCTGGTGGACGCCTACTGGGGCCACGAGGGCAACCGGAACCTGGTGCTCAACGCCATCGCCTGGTCGTCCAACCAGTTCCAGAAGGTGACCATCCGGCCGCCGGACCGCGACATCTCCACCATCGACCTGGACACCGGGGGGCTGGCGCGCATCCGCCTGTTCGCCACGGACCTGCTGCCCCTCACCGTGCTGGGCCTGGGCCTCACCATCTGGCTGACGAGGCGGAACAAGTGACCCCCCAGCAGCGGAGCCTGGTCACCCTGCTCGGCTTCACCGCCGTGGCGGCGGCGGTGGGGCTGTACGCCTACTTCGGGGTGATGAAGGCGGATGAGAAGGAGGCCGCGCAGAAGGAGGCCGCGGACAAGCTCATCTCCGTAGGCCCCGTGGAGAAGAAGCCGGACGGCGGCGGGCCGCCCCCGCCGGAGTTCAGCAAGATCACCGTGCACGCCAAGGGCGAGACCACCACGGTGGAGAAGGGCCCGGACGGCACGTGGCGGATGACCGCGCCGCTGAACGCCGCCGTGGACCAGTACGTGCTGGACGCGCTCACCAACCAGCTCAAGGACGGCAAGGTCGACCAGAAGGTGGAGGAGGCGCCCACCGACGCCGACCTCCAGAAGTACGGCCTCAAGGACCCGGCGTGGACGGTGGAGGCCAGCGCGACGGTCCAGGGCGCGCCCAGGGAGGTGAAGCTGGCCGGCGGCGCGGAGAACGCGTTCAACGGCTCCATCTACCTGCGCAAGGACGCGGACCCGGCGGTGTACTCGGCCTCGGGCGGGATGCGCTTCAACCTGGAGAAGAGCACCTACGACCTGCGCGACAAGCAGGTGCTGTCCGTGGACGAGAAGAAGGTCCAGTCCATCGACGTCGCAAGGCCCAAGGGCGGCTACGCGCTGGCCCGCGGCGAGGGCGCGCAGGCGTGGAAGCTCACCAAGCCGAAGGCCCAGGACGCGGACGGGCAGACGGTGATCAACGCGTTGGGCCAGCTCAAGAACGAGCGCGCCACCGCCTTCGCCTCCGACTCCCCCGAGGAGCGGAAGAAGGACGGCCTGGACTCGCCCGCGCTGGACGCCACCTTCACGCTCCAGGGCGGGGACAAGGTGCGGATCCGGATGGCGAAGGCCGGCGGCGGCGGCAAGCCGGACGCGGGCCCCTCCCCTGCCGACAAGTACTACGCGCTCCGCGAGGACAAGGACGGCGCGGTGCTGGCGGAGGTGGGCGCCTCCGCGCTGGGCTCCCTGGACAAGTCCGCGGACGACCTGCGCGACAAGTCGGTGCTCCGGTTCGACAAGGACGCGGTGGCGGAGCTGCTCTTCAAGCCGCAAGGCGGCGGCGCTCCCATCCGCGTCACCCGCGACGACAAGAAGCGCGGGGACGGCGGCACGCCGGGTGGGCCCGACGCCTGGACGGTGCAGGCGCCCGAATCGGGCCCGGCCAAGGCCTGGAAGGTGTCCTCCAACCTTTGGACGCTCAGCTCGCTGCAGGCCACCGCCTTCGGCGAGGACAACCCCAAGAGCTGGGACAAGTACGGCCTCAACGACAAGTCGCGGCAGGTGGTGCTGCAGGACGCCGCCGGCAAGCCGCTGGCGACGCTCGCCGTGGGCTCCGAGGTGAAGGGGAAGGCGAACACGGTGTACGTCCGCGGCACGCGGAACATGGTGCTGGAGATGGACTCCGCCCGGCTGGCGGACCTCCCCCAGAAGGTGGACGACGTCCTGGACCGCCCCCCGCCACCTCCGCCTACCCCCACCGGGGACGGCGGCTCGAAGTAGACGCAATCGGCGCGCGGGTGGGCCGTACCAGGGGGCACGGAGGAACCGCCCCATGCGCATCGCCCACGCCGCCGCCGTCCTCGCCGCCGTCTTCGCCACCGCCGCCCTGGCCGGGCACGGCAGCGGCCACCTCGTCACCGAGACGCGCCCGCTGCGCGACTTCACGGGCGTGGAGGTGGCCGTCCCGTTCGACGCCGTGGTGCGCGAGGGGCGCGACTTCCAGGTGAAGATCCGGGTGGACCAGGAGTTGGTCTCGCTGGTGAAGACGGAGGTCAAGGACAACACCCTGCACGTCCGCTTCGAGGGCCGCGGCCACGACGTGGACGGCGACTCGCGGGTCGAGATCACCCTGCCCGACCTGCGCGCGGTGGCGATGGCCGGCTCCGGCGACCTGAGCGTGACGGCCAGCCGGCGCAAGGACATGAGCATCGCCTCGGCGGGGTCCGGGGACCTCAGCTACACCGGCCCGGCGGCGCACCTGCGGATCGGCACCTCCGGCTCCGGCGACGTGAGCGTCCACCTGGACGGCGACGCGGACGACGTGGAGATCGGCACCAAGGGCTCCGGCGACATCGTCGTCCGGGGCGGCGGTCACGCGCGCGAGCTGGTGGCCGCGGTGGCCGGCTCCGGCAACGTCAACACCGAAGAGCTCACCGCGCGCGACGGCAAGCTGGCCACCTCCGGCTCCGGCGAGATCGAGTGCAGGCTGCAGGGCGGCCACGCCTCCTTCGCGGTGGCGGGTTCGGGCGGCATCACCTGGCACGGCTCGGCCAACGTGGACCAGCAGGCGCGCGCCGGCAGCGGCGAGATCCACCACGAGGACTGACGAGGCTTTTTAGACCTCGACCACCACGAACCGGTGGTCGGGGTTGGCGCGCGCCAGCAGCGGCATCGCCACGTTGTAGACGGGCACGCCGGCGCGGGTCTTCCCCAGCGCCACCCCGTGGTGGGCGTGCCCGTGGAAGACCGCGTCCACCGCGAACTGGTCCACCGGCATCGCCAGCCGGGAGGTGCCCAGGAAGGGGTGGATCTCCAGGTTCTCCCCCTCGCAGGTCTCGGGGATCGGCGCGTAGTGCATGATCACCACCTTCCGCGGGGTGTCGAGCTGGGAGAGCGCGGCCTCCAGCTTGAGCGACTCGGAGACCGCCTCCTGCACGAACTGCTTGATGGGGCCCTCGCCGAAGGCCTGGAGCGTGGCGTTGCCGAAGCCGCCGCAGAAGCCCTTCACCCCGGCGATGCCCAGCACCTTGTCGAAGATGAAGTGGTCGCCGTCCAGGCAGTGCACGCCCACCTTGGCCAGCTCGGCGCACAGCTCCTCGGCGTGGCCGCTCTCGAAGTCGTGGTTCCCCAGCACCGCCGCCACCGGGACGCGCAGCGCGGAGAGCTCCTCGGCCAGCGTCTTGCCCTCGGCGAGCTTCCCGTGGTCGGTGAGGTCGCCGCACAGCACCAGCAGGTCCGCCTCGGCGTTCACCTGCTTCACCAGCTGGCGGAAGCGCCCGTGCTGGTCCTCCCGGCAGTGGAGGTCAGCGGCGGCTGCCAGCCGGACCTTCGCGGTCTGATCCCGCTCCATCAACTCCCTCGGCCCGCTTCTGCTCGTCCCAGCGGCGCCCGTCCTGGTAGCCCCAGGTCTTGATGTCCACTTCGAAGTTCACCCGCGAGAGCAGGTTCCCGCGGCACATCTTGCCCGCCCAGTCCCCTTCCTGCGCCGAGCGCAGCGACCGCGAGAGCAGCTCCACCATCAGCCAGCGCGGCACGGTGCTGCGCTCGCACGGGTAGGCGAAGCGGAAGAGCTGGAGGTGGGCCAGCAAGACCTCCCAGTGCCGGTCGAAGCGGCGGAGCACCCGCTCCCAGTCCATCTTCGGGCCGGCGGCCCGCATCAGGTGCATCACGTCCGAGCCGTCGAAGCGCTCGCGCTCGAGGACGAAGGCCTTGGACCAGATCATCTCTTCGGCCGGGGCGACCAGGACCTGCTGGTCGAACACCACGCCCCGCTGGGCGTTGGTGAACCACTCGTCGTCCACCGCGGCGACCCCGTTGCCGGAGGAGAAGATGAGGTCCACGAACCACTCGCCGCGGAACGCCTTGTAGAGCCAGACCTCGTCGGTGCGCTCGGTGCGCCACCCGTCGGCGGCCAGCACCTCCAGCGCCCGGAGCGCGTCCGCCTGGCGCGGGAACAGGTCCAGGTCCTTGGTGTCGCGGTAGATGCCCGTGTAATGCGCGTAGGCGTACGCGCCGCCCACCACGAACGGCACGCCCGCCTCGGTCAGCTTCTGGATGGCGTGCGCCCGCGCGTTCAGCTCGCCCCGCTGCCGCTTCGCCTCGGCGAGGGCAGCGTCCGTCCCCATGTCGCCCGGGTGGTTCGGGTGCCGCGCTTCCATTCCCCGAAGCTAGGGAGGAAGTGGCCGCGCGGCGACCCCCGCTGTTGCGCGTTCGACTGTCTGGCTGGCTGCTGCTTC
>Ga0068860_100002359_pt1 | contig 19841 bp, 15 predicted proteins | sample KBSSwiS32_FD_66597 | JGI IMG/M metagenome (GOLD analysis project Ga0068860, IMG submission 66597) | Switchgrass rhizosphere microbial communities from Kellogg Biological Station, Michigan, USA - KBS Switchgrass S3-2 | ecosystem: Host-associated > Plants > Roots > Rhizosphere > Soil ...
AGATCGACCGTTTCATCGAGGCCCTGGGCCGGCCGCGCGACTTCAGCCGAGAGACCGATCCACCGCGGGTCTAGCGCCATCGCCTCGGACCATTGGCGGCGCGCCCGATGCCAATCACGTCGAGCCAGCACAGCACGCCCCTTGCACGCTGCGTGCGCGTGATCGGCGGTGAGAGTGACGTCGCACGATCGGCCGGCGGTCGCCGCAGGCCTGGAACCCTGCGACAACTCAAAGATGTCGGGTCTGCGCAGGTTCACTCCACCAGCGGTTGTCTCGACCGTTGGCATACCTCACCGGCGCGGCAATGAGTTCTTCCGGCGTCGCGTTGTCCAGTGATGCGAGCTGGACCGAAACGTGGTGACCACCGATTTGCTCGACGTAGCCGCGCCCGAAAGAGCGGATGCCGCAGTGGCGGCAGAAGAGATGGTGCGCGCTGTTCGTGCCGAACTGGTAGTCACTGAGCGCCTGCTCGCCGGCGAGCAAGCGAAAGGCTTCGGGCTTGATGATGGCCGACCAGTTCCTGCTCTTGGTGCAGATCGAGCAGTTGCACTTGCCCGTTCCTGCGCTCAGATCGATGTCTGCCTCGAAACGGACCGCGCCGCAGTGGCAACTGCCCGTGTAGGTCTTCAGCATGGCCGCACGCTCCTTCCGGTGTGCCGACGGTGCCCTTCGTCGATGCACGAGACCTGGCAATGAACGTGCCTTTCTGCGTTCGGCCTCCCTCGATCACCGGCGTCGCGCAGGCATCGTTGCGTCGGCAACCTTGTTCAGTCCGATGGCGAGCCCGACCGACACCAGCACCAACCCGATCACCAGGCCGACCCAGAACCCATAGACCTTCATCGGCTCGCCGACGACGAGGCCCCGGTAGGCCAGCCACGTTCCCGTGGGAACGCCGACGACCCAGAACGCGCACAGCATCAGCACCATCGGCATCAGCGTGACCTTGTAGCCGCGCAACGCGCCGATCGCGCAGACCTGTGTCGCGTCGAACAGTTGCCAGAACGCGGCGAAGAGCAGCAGGTTGGCGGCCAGCGCCTGCACCGCGGCGTCGGTGCTGTAGGCCGCCGCGACCTGATGCCGCAGCAGGATGATCGGAGCGATCGCCAATGTCGCGATGATCAAGCCGACGGCCACGCCGGTCCACGCGATGGCGCGTGCCGCCGGCGCATCGCCGGCTCCCAACGAGTGGCCGACGCGGATCGTGATGGCAGCCGAGAGGCCCATCGGGAACATGAAGACCAGCGCCGAGAAGTTGAGCGCGATCTGATGGGCGGCGATCTGCACTTCGCCGAATCGGCCCACCAGCACCGCCACGCTCGAGAACGCGGCCACCTCGGCGAGGCCGGCGCCGCCCATCGGCAATCCAAGGCGCAGCAAGCGTCTCTGAACGGGCCAACTCGGCAGCGTCCACGAGTGCCAGATGTTGTAGGGCTTGTAGGCCGGTGCGACAGCCGTCCATGCGGCCAGCGCCATCAACGAGGTCCACATGCCGATGCCGGTCGCCCAACCGCACCCCGCCCCGCCCATCGCGGGCAGGCCGAAGTGGCCGTAGATCAGCACCCAGTTGAGCAGCGCGTTGATGCCCAGGCCCAGGAAGGCGAGGACCATGATCGGACGCGTCTTGTTGATGCTGGCGGAGTAAAAGGCGAGCGACCGGTACACCAGCCCGGCCGGCAGTCCGAGACCGATGCCCCACAAAAAGACGCCGGCTCGCGCTGCCAGCGCCGGCTCGATGCGGAACCACATCAACAGGTCGGGAGCCCAGGGCACCAGGATCAGCGGTACCAGGCCGGCGCCCAGCGCCAGCCACATGCCTTCGCGCGCGTCTCGCGCGACTGCGGCGCGATCACCGGCGCCGAAGTGATGCGCAATGATCGGAGACACCGCTTGAACGACGCTCATCAAGCCGATGAACACCGGTATCCACAGCGCGACCCCGAGCCCGACCACGGCCTGCTCGGTCGCGCCGGCATGACCCGACATGACGGTGTCGACCAAGCCCATCAACACCTGAGCGATCTGCGACAGGATGATGGGGCTGGCCAGGCGCAGCAGCGCGCGGCTCTCCTGCTTGAACTCGAGCGATGACGACATCGGTACCCGAGCCTGCCTCGCCAAGATCGCTGGCTTCAGCGCGCTTGAGCCGAGGGGCCGATCGCACCCGATGGAGACACGCGCTCCAGCAGCTGGACCAACCACGCGATGCCCGCGTCCATCATCGCGACCTGCGGCACCACGACGCTCAACTTGAACCGACCCAGCGGAATCGGCGCATCCACGGCCACCACGTTGAAGCGGGGCGCATGCGAGGCCGCGAAACGCCTCGGCACCGCGCAGATCAGATCGGACTGCGCGACCACCGCGAGTGCGAACATGAAGTTGGGCACCGTCACGGCCACGCGCCGCGCGAGCTTTTTGCGGGCCAGCAGGTCGTCGACAAAGCCGTGGGGATCGCCGGCGAGCGAGACCACCAGGTGCTGGGCCTGGCAGTAGCGGGCCAGGCTCGGGGCGCGCGCGTACGGATGCCTGGCGCGCATCGCCAGCACGAAGTCTTCTTCGTAGAGGAGTCGCTTCGCGAAGCGCAGCGGCGCATGGGCATAGGGGATGACAGCGACGTCCATCGCGCGCGCCTCGAGCTCCGTCCAGGCCGAGCGCCAGGCACGATCCGGTTGAGTTTCGCCCGCGATCGGAAGCAATTGCCGCACGCCGATGTCGACACCGGGCGCGCAACCGCGCAGCTCGGACAGCAGCGGCGTCAGGAACACGGCGGAGGCCGCATCGGGAGCGCCCAGCGTGAACCTGCGCGTCGACGTGGCCGGATCGAAGGGCCCGGCCGCACCGACCACGCTGCGCGCACGCGCAAGCACCTCGGCGATGGGAGCGGCCAGTTGCGCCGCGCGCGCCGTCGGTATCACGCCCTTGGGGGTCTTCAGGAACAGCGGGTCGTTGAGCAGGCGGCGCAGGCGGCCGAGCCCGTGACTCACGGCCGAAGGCGTCAGGTTCAGGCGATCAGCGGCCCGGCCGACATGCCGCTCGGTGAGCACCGTCTCGAACAGCACGAACAGGTTGAGATCAGCCCTCGACAGATCAACGGCATTCAGCATGTTGCTGAAATCGTATCACTGGATTCAGGACGAGATGGAGGCCATCCTGGCACCGGCCGCCGCGCTGACCCTGGGGCGGTCATCCTCCTGATGCTTCGTCGGGTGCATGCCGATGGTTCGAAGGCGGGCCGTTCCGATGATGTCGCTCTATCAGTTCGAGTTCTCGCACTTCTGCGAGAAGGCGCGTTGGGCCCTCGACCACAAGGGTCTTGGGTACACGCGCCGCAACCTCCTGCCGGGCCTGCACACGAGGGTCGCCAAGAGCCTCGCGCCGCAGAGCTGCCTGCCGATCCTGGTGGACGACGCAACCGTCGTCCAGGACTCCACGTCCATCATCACTTATCTCGACGAGACGTACCCCGATCGTCCGCTCACTCCGCCCGATGCTCGGGAAGCCAAGGAAGCCTTGGCTTGGGAGGAGTACCTGGACGACGAGATCGGCGTTCCGGTGAGGCTGTGGTTCTACCACCACGCGCTTCCTGATCGCGACTGCGCGCTCAGCTTCCTGCTCGACGGAGCTCCCTGGTATGGGCGGCCATTGTTCGCGCTGATCTACCCGAAGGTTCGTGCCGCGATGAACGCGCTCATGAACATCCACGCCGAGTCGGCCCGTCGGTCGCAGGAGCGTCTGGTCGTCGCTTTGGACAAGCTCGACGACGCCCTGAAGCAACGCAGGTTCTTGGTGGGCGATCGGTTCTCGAGGGCCGACCTCACCGCATGTGCATTGCTCAGGCGCCACTGCGCGGTCGCCGGGGCCAGTGGAAGGATCGACCCCGCCGCCCCTGCCGCCGTGCTGGCCTTGCGCGAGGCGCACAAGACCAGGCCATTCGTCCGCTGGGTGCGCGAGATGTATCGCAGCCATCGGCAACCCGACCTTTCCAGGCAGCGAGCCGACTAGGCGCGACACCCGCGACAACGCAGGCGGGCTCGGTCCTTCCCCTGGGTCGATCGGCGGGCCTCGGGCTCTCGCGCTCATCGTCCCGAGCCATCGAGCTCAGGGCTTGAAATCGGCCGCGGGCCCGCTCACATGATGCCCGTGGGTGTCCTGGTCGCGCTCGGGCTTGTCGTCCTCGTCGTGGGGATGACCGGCGCAGCGCTGGCCGCCCCGACGCTGGCACGGGCCTGGCGCCGGCAGCGCATCGCGGGTCGACCGTTCCCAGCCGCCTGGCGTGACATCGTGCGCCGCCGCGTGCCGCTCGCGAGTGAACTGCCCGCCGCGCAGCAGTTGCGCTTGAAGAAGCACATCCAGGTGTTGTTGGCGGATGTGCCGTTCATCGGCTGTGCGGGGCTGCAAGTGAACGACGAGATGCGCGTCACGATCGCTGCGCAGGCCGCGTTCCTGCTGTTGGGACGCGGTGGCTCGTTCAGCAACTTGCGCGAGGTGCTCGTCTATCCGGGCCACTTCGTCGTCCCGCGCAGCGAGATGGGTGCCGGCGGCGTGGTCCACGAGGCCCGCGACGTGCTGGCCGGCCAGAGCTGGCAGCGCGGCCAAATCATCGTGGCCTGGGACGCGGTGCTCGACGGCGCTGTCGACCCGCACGATGGTGTCAATGTCGTGATGCACGAGTTCGCGCACCAACTCGATCAGGACACCGGGGCCGCCAATGGCGCGCCCTATGTGGGGCGCGGCGCGCTGCAGCAGGCCTGGGCGCGCGTGATGAACCAGGAGTTCGCCGCGCTGCGCGAGGGCCTGGCGCGCGCGCAGCCGAGCCTCATCGGGCCCTACGCTGCCACCAGCCCGGCCGAGTTCTTCGCCGTGACGACCGAGCTGTTCTTCGAGAAGCCCGCCGCGCTGGCCGCCGAGCGGCCCGAGCTGTACGAGCAACTCAAGCGCTGCTACCGATTGGACCCGGCCTCCTGGTAGCCAGCGGTCCGAGATCGTCCGGCAAGGCCATTCAGCCCAGTTCGATCTCGATGGCGTTGTCACCGTCTCGCAGCCGCTCGCGCAACGCGTCCATCGGCACGACGGCCCCGCCGATGCGGTACGGGTGAGGCTCGCGCTCGAACGCCAGCGACTGCCCATTGCAGGCGATCGTTCGCGGCCCGTGTCCGAGCGCGCCCACACGGTAGCGCACCACCACCGCGTGACCTTCCAGGTCGATGCGTGCCACCAGCCCATCGAGCGTCGATGGCAGCACCGGATCGATGCACAGCGACGAGCGCCGCAGGCGCAGGCCCAGCAGGCCCTCGCGCACGAGCCGCACGGCGATGCCCGCACCGCTGGAGTAGACGCGCCAGCCGGCCTCGACGCCGACAGCGCCGGTGCGCACCGCGTCGTAGCGCGCAGTCGCCTCGGCGCGATCGGCAAAGTCGGCGTCCGAGCTCGACGCGTAGCAGTTGGCCTGGCGCAGGCGCGCGTTCGGCACCACATCGCGCAGGCCGACGGGATTGGCCTGGCGCAACGCGTGGAAAGCGCCCTGGCCGTCGCCCAGGTGCGCCAGCGCCTGGGCCCAGCGCAGATGGGCATGCATGTACATGAGGCCGATCTCGCGCCCGAAGAACGTGCTGGTCTCTCCGCGCTGGAAATTGCGTTGCAGGCCGCCGCGGTACGGCAACGGCCGATCGAACAGGCGTGCGCCGTCGGTCGCGAGCAAGTGATCTCGGATCAGCCCGACGTGCCGCAGGGCCTGCTCGCGGGTGAACAGGTTGGCGAGGATGGCGTGGATCATCGGCAGCAGGCTGTAGCGCACGCCCGTGGTCCGGTCGCTCGGATGGAGCCAGTGCTCCACGGCGCCGTCGCGTCGAAAGCGTGCCAGGCCTGCAACCACGCCGTCGGCCACGAGCAGGCGCTGAAAGTCATCGCGTATGCCGGCCAGCGAGCCCTCCAGCTTCGCCGCGAGCGCCGCATGGCCCGTATGGCGCAGCGCTTGCGCGAGCGTCGCAACCGTCTGGTAGTGCAACGTGACGGTCCACGCGCTGCACAGCTCGTCGGCGAGCGCGGGGTCGGCCGGTTGCAGAGAGTCGTTCCAGTCACCGTGGCCGTAGGCCGCCAAGCGCGTCCCTGCAATCACGCGCCGCTCGATCAGCCCAAGCGCGCGTTCGACGTGCGCCAGCACGCTGGCGTGCTGCGCCTTCGCGCCGCCCCTGGGATGGAAGTACGGCAGCTTCTCGTCGAGCAGCGCGGCATCGTCGCTGGCGAGCAGGTATTGCGCGAGCGCGAGCAGCGGCCAGAACACGATGTCGCCGTGCGAGTCAGTCGCGCGGATGCGCCGCTCGCGAGCGAAGAACATGAACCACTGCGGCCAGTCGCCGTCCGCGTTCTGGTTGCGGAACACGCGCAGCAACAGCTCGCGCACCGGCGCCGCACGTCCGATCGACAGCAGCAGTTCGACGGGACCCTGGCACACGTCGCGCGTGCCCCAGCCGCCGCCCGAGTACTGCTCGAGGCCGCGTGGCGCGAGGTGGTGGATCCAGGCATCGTGCGCGAGCCAGGGCAGGATGGCAGTTAGGCGCGCCACCTCCGCCGACGGCGGCGCCTCGAGCGCGAGCGACCCGGTCATGCCGCGCCAGAAGCGCGCCGCTGCGGCGGCGTCGACGGCCTGTCGATCGCTTGCAGTCGCACCCGCACGGGCGGTGCGCGACCTCATCAGCTGGCCGGTGATGCGCAACTCGAGCAACGTGGCCGGTGCAGTGACCAGCACCACGAAGGGCTGGCCGCGCGAGCGCCCGTCGGCGAAAAGCAGTTCGTCGCCGCCCACCTGCTCGAGCGCCGTCGCGGGCGTCACGTCGATGCGGAACGCACCGCGAGGAAAGCGCCGCCCCACGTCGGTGTCGGGCAGGCACGCCACGACCACCCCTCGATCGTCGCGCGTCCAGCGGGCCGGCACGGCGTCGGAGCCGTCGTCGCCGTTCAGCGCGACGTGGTTGGAGACCAGCACGCGGCACGGGGCACCGGCCAGCACGCGCACCGTGAGCCACAGCTCATGGCGGTCGATGGCCGCCCAGCTGCGCACCTCCAGCAGCAGGTCGGCATGGCGATACAGCCAGCGCGCGCCGCTGGGTGTCATCTCGAAGGCGGACGGCTCACCGAGCAGTTGCCACCGGCCGCTGTGCTCGACGAACAGCCGCTGGCCGTGCGAGCGGAACAGCCCGAGGTACGAGTGCGTCGTCGACAGGAAGCGATTGATGCTGACGTGCCCCTGCGTGAGCATCGAATGGAAGACGCCACCCATCCAGACGGTCGTCGTCAGCGACGCCTCGTCGGGCACGAGGCGGTCGCCGGTGCGCAGGATCTGCCCGTGCGGCCGCAGGCTGGCGCGCTCCTTGGCCGGCAACACCACGTGCGCGCCGTGTGCGCCGAAGAAAGAGAGCAGTTGCCCCTCGGCCTCCTCGACCGCATCGCGCTCGGCGCCGAAGTGCTGTACCAGCAGGGCGGGCTCCAGTGGCGTCGCGGCCAGCAGCGGTGCGTCGCTGAAGAGCGTCGCCGCGCGCGCCGCTGCCGCACCGTTCGCGATGCGCGGCGGCACGGCTTCGGGCAGCGCCAGAGCACGCTCGGCCCAGCGGAGATCGGCGGCGCCGCTGGCGTCTGGATGATCGGGCTCCAACCATGCGAAGAAGCCGAGCGCAGCGCGCTCCCCGGCCGCCAGCGCCATCACGGCGTCCTGCAGCACCGCCATCGAATGCTCGTGCTGGCGGCGCACGCCAGGCAGGCGTTCGGCCTGCAGCGCGGCAGGCGGCCCTCCGGCGCGCGTGGAGAGTCCGTGCAACTGGAGCGCGTCGGTGCAGAAGCTCTCGGCGCGCCGCAGCGAACCGATGCACAGCCACGGATGACGCCCGCCGACCGCGAGGTTTTGCCGCACGGCGAGCACCGCGCCACGCGAGGGATGTTCCAGCGGCGTGTGATCGAGGTACTGACCGACGTAGTACTCGTTCAATCGCACCGCGCCATAGTCGGCAAGCGCCACGTCCTGTGCATAGACCAGATCGATCCTGCACGGCGCGCGCGCGGCGTTCTCGAGCTCGACATGCCAAAACCATGCCGGCGCAGAGCTCGCCAACACCAGGGTCACCCGAAAGCGCAGCCCCATCCACTCGCCGGCGCTCTCGAGGCCCTGCTCGTCCACGCACACCGCTCCCGGGCCGCGCGGTCCGAGCAGCGGTGTCCAATCGACGCGCTCGCCATGGCGGCGCAGATACAGATTGGCCGGGCCACCCTCCAACTCGTTGCCGAGGAAGGCGTTCACGAGCACGTCGCGATGATCGATTCGGCGGATCGAGCCGTTTCGATTCACCTGCACCGCCAACCCGGACGGGCTCGCGAGGCGCAGCGGGTCGTGCGCGCTCACGGGGTCTGACTTTCCGCGTGCACGGCCTGTGCCGCTTCGCCGAGGCACGCTGAGGCTCGTCGAGCCCGCATCGAACTCACCTCACTGCCTCGCCAAGCCGCCGCGCGCACGCGATGCGGCAAGCAGGGCTCCCGAGGAAGGAAAAAGCGCCAGAAGGATCTAGCGCAAGTTCCGCAGCATCGGGACCAAGGATGCGGCCGCGATGCAGACGATGCCAATCACCGCAGGCGCCAGCACCACGACCAAGTCGATGAGCGTATCCATTGCACTGCAACAGGGCAAAAGTGATGCCGCCCCTGCCGCTCAGGCAGGGGAACGGAATCGTCACGGGCTCGACGTAGCCTGGCCTTGGGGGGATGGTCACTGCGGTTCGATTCACTCAGGGCCGGCGCGCGCGCCGTCTTGCGATCGGTTGGCGTGTTCAAAAGTTACTGGATGATGAAGCGCTGCCGACGTGCCGCCACCTGCTGAGCAACGCGCGCTCGTCTGTCCGCACTGTCGCAAGTAGCAGGCGTGAGCGCTCAGGGTGCACTCGCCTTGCCCCGCTGCGGCTGCGAAGCGCTGCTCGCAGCCGCAGGCGGCACCACCCGCTTCACTGTGCCACCCGCGCCGAGCACGCGCTGTTCGCGATCGCTGCACTCCGGTATCGGCCGATCCGACTTGCGCTGCATGCCCTTGGCATCGACACAGGCGTAGATGTCCTTGGCACCGGCGTCGGTGCAGAGGAAGACGGCCATCAGGACGAGAGCTGCACGCGCAGGCATGGCCACGATGTTCCGGTTTCCTTCGGCGATGACGCTGCGATGGTAGCGAAAGTGCGCGGGCATCCGCCACGATGGGACTACTTCGGCGGCGTGTACGGGTCGGGCGTGCCCATGGCGACCAGCGGATGCTTCTTCGTGCTGGCTTCGAACGCGGTGATCATCTTGAGCATCGGTCCCACAACCCAGGAGTCGACGGTCGGCTTGTCATCGATCAGCACGGTCGCAAGCGCCGCACCATTGGACCGGATCGGCGACTCGCTGAAGCAGGCTGGACCGCTGGAGCAGCGAGGTGCCCGAGGCGGGACCGGACGTGCGCAGGGCAGTGGCGCTAAGCCTTCAACCGCGTCGGAAGCATGAGGAGCCAGTCGCGCAATCGGTTCTGGCGCCTGACCCATGCTGCGTACAGTAGCCCTGTCGCAGCGATCAATGCGCGCGCACGTTCGGCAGCTGGCAGCGGTGCTCGCAGGCACGCTGCGTACCTCGCGACCTGGCGACGCAGGCTGACGAATCGGCGCGGGCGAGCCGCACCTGGGTTGTAGTGGCGTGCCACCTCCAATGGCGAGCGCTGCGGCGTCGACACGTCCGCGCCAGTTCGGCGGCGGAACAGTTCTTGCGGGAGCAGGATGACCTTGCCCTGCAGTGCCAGCTCCGCCATCAGCACGAGATCGCTGCTGGGGTAATTTCCGAGCAGTCGGGTCTTGCGAAGTGCCGCCGTGCGAATCAGTCCGGCGTTGATCTGATTGTTGATCGACATATCGCGGGCCACTTGGGTGAAGCGCTCCGCGGGGCGGTCGCTCAGCACCGCGAAGTCCTGGTCGCACAGCAGCAGCGGCTGGCCACTGGCGTCGATCCAGCGCGTCCGGCCGAACGCCAACACCGCGTCGGGCCGAGTCTCGAGCACCTCGGCGCACTGCGCGAGCAGCCCGGGCGTCATTTCGTCGCTGCCCGCCAGCCACTTGAAATAGCGGCCGCGGGCGCCGAGCGCAGCCGAGTTCCAGTTGAACGCAACGCCGCGGTTGATGTCGAAGCGGCGATAGAACAGCCGCGGGTCGTCCCGCATGTAGCGGCACACGATTTCCGCAGTCTTGTCGGTCGACGCGTTGTCGGACACGATCAGCTCGAAGTTGCCGAGCGTCTGCATGAGCACCGACTCGATCGCCTTGGCAACGTCACGCTCGGCGTTGTGCACCGGCATGCCCACCGTCACAAGCGGTACGGTCGGATCCCCCGAGCGATTCACGAGCAGCGCATGCATGCACTCCTCCGCGGGTTGTTGTTCGACTGTCGGTCGTCGCGCTCGGCGCAGACAGCAGGGCATCGCAGGCGCGTCTGTACTCTATCGCACTTGAGCGAGCTCCGCCTTGGGGTTAGGCGGCTTCTCCCACGTCAACGCCGAGTGATCCGAGTTCTGCGCGGGCCCTGGAGCGCCATGCATTCGGCTCGCGGTGTCTCCCATCTCGCCGCTGCGCTCGGCGTCGCGACGAAACACTGGCCGGCCCGCGCGCGGCGCGCGCTCAGTAGCCCGCGAGCTGCGCCGCGCGATCCATCTGGAACGACGCGTCGCCGAACAGCTCCTGCAGCACGCGCGCACGCTTCATGAACAGGCCGATCTCGAGCTCGTCGGTCATGCCGATGCCGCCGTGCATCTGCACGCCCTCCTGCACGGCGCGGTTGGCGGTGAGCGCGGCGCGCGCCTTGGCCTGTGCCACGCGCAGCGGCGCCTCGGGCGCTGCGTCGTCGAGCGCCTTGACGGCCTGGCGCACGATCGCGCGCGTCAGCTCGAGGTCGCAGAACAGCTCGGCGCAGCGGTGCTGCAGCGCCTGGAATTCGCCGATCACGCGATCGAACTGCTTGCGCTGCTTCAGGTATTCGATGGTGCGCTCGAACACCTCGTCGGCCAGCCCCTGCAGCTCGGCGGCCGCCACCGCGCGGCCGACGTCGAGGACGCCGTCAAGCAGGCCGGCGCCGGTCTCCACCGAGCCGACCAGCGCCGCGCCGGCCACGCGCACGCCGTCGAAACGCACGCGCGCCGCGTTGTGCGCATCGACCATCACGGTGCGCTCGATCTTCAGCCCCGGCGTGTCGCGCGGCACCAGCAGCAGCGCGGTGCCACCATCGGCGCGCGCGGCGACGATCAGCGCATCGGCCACGTGGCCGTCGAGCACCAGCAGCTTCTGGCCGTCGATGCGCCAGCCGCCGCCCTCGCGCGCCGCCGTGGTGGCCAGCGCCGCCGGCCGATGGCGCGACTGCTCGTCCACGGCCAGGGCCATCACCACGTCGGCCGCCGCGATGCGCGGCAGCCACGCCTTCTGCTGCTCGGGCGCACCGGCCACCTTCAGCAGCCACGCGACGAGCACCGCGGTGGAGAAGAACGGTGTCGGCGCCAGCGTGTGGCCGATCTGCTCGGCGATCAGCGCCGCGTCGCTCACGCCGAGCCCGAGCCCACCCAGCGCCTCGGGCACCAATGTCGCGCTGTAGCCCTGCTCACCGAAGCCGTGCCACAGCGCCGCGCTGTAGCCCGCCGCATCGTGGGCATCGCGCAGCGCGCGCAGGTGCGCCACCGGCGCACGCTCGCTCAGAAAGCTCTGCGCGCTGTCGCGCAGCATGCGTCGTTGCTCGTCCAACACCCAAGTCATGTCGCTTTCACTCCAGCGGGTGAGCGTTCATCCGGGAAGACCCAGGATGCGCTTGCTCACCACGTTGAGTTGCACCTCGCTCGTGCCGCCCTCGATCGAATTGGCCTTGGTGCGCAACCAGGTGCGCGCAGCCGTGCCCTCCTGCGAACGCTCGCCTTCCCACTCCAGCGCATCGGCGCCGCCGACCGCCATCATCAGCTCCCAACGCCGCTTGTTGAGCTCGGCGCCGTAGTACTTGAGCGCCGACGACAGCGCGCCGTGCGCCTCGCCGGCGCGCGCCTGTTCGCCGGCCATGCGCATCCAGGCGCGAAACGCGGCCTCGTCGACTTCGAAGCGCGCGATCTCCGCGCGCAGCACGCCGTCGCTCAGACGGCCGGACTCGTCGCGGCCCAGCCGCTCGACCGCGTGGCGGCCCACAGGCTTTGGCGTCGAGCGCTCGCCGATCGCACCGATCATCTCGCGCTCATGCGTCAGCAGGTACTTGGCGATCGTCCAGCCGCCGTTGAGCTCGCCCACCAGCTGGTGACGCGGCACGCGCACGCGATCGAAGAACGTTTCGCAGAACGGCGACTTGCCCGAGATCAACTTGATCGGGCGGGTGGTGACACCCGGGGACGTCATGTCGATCAGCAGGAAGCTGATGCCGGTGTGCTTCTTCGCGGTGTCGGTGCGCACCAGGCAGAAGATCCAGTCGGCTTCGTCGGCGTACGACGTCCAGATCTTCTGGCCTGTCACGACGAAGAAGTCGCCATCGATCTCGGCCTTGGTGGCCAGCGACGCCAGGTCCGAACCCGCGTTGGGCTCGGAGTAGCCCTGGCACCAGCGGATCTCGCCGCGCGCGACGGCGGGCAGGATCTCGCGCTTCTGCGCCTCGCTGCCGTGCTTCAGCAGCGCGGGCCCGAGCATCCAGATGCCAAAGCTCTGCAGCGGCGGGCGGCACTTCAGCGCCGCCATCTCTTCGCGCAGGATCGCCGCCTGCGCATGCGTCAGGCCCCCGCCGCCGTACTCGCGCGGCCAGGTCGGCACGGTCCAGCCGCGCTCGCCCATGCGCTGCATCCACGCGCGTTGCGCCTCGCTCAGGAACTTGAAGCGCTTGCCGCCCCAGCAGACGTCGGCCTCGCTGCGAACCGGCTGGCGCATCTCGGGCGGGCAGTTGGCTTCGAGCCAGGCGCGCGTCTCGCGCCGGAACGCATCGCCGGCTTCGGTGCCGGCGCTCGACAAGGTGGCGCTCATCGTTGCTCCTCGCGACGGGTGGTGGGAAGGCGACCCTCGGTGCTTTCCCTTAAGCAGGGCCAGATTTCCAATTCAACCGATGGCGAATCGGTTTTTTCTGGTCTATAAGGTTTGGACGATACCATACCGCGAACTCGAAAACGAAACAGGAGACACCCGCGATGGCTGACGTGACGGCAGTATCGCCCGCGCGCGAGCGCGCGCCGCGCCGCACCTGAGCCATCGCCGCTGCGGCAGGCGGCCCGGCCGCCTGCGTGGCCGGATGCAGGAGAGGCCGATGAGCAAGCCCGGAATCCGGCGACGCGACGCCGCGCGCCTGCTGGCCGCCAGCGGACTGCTGCCGCTGATCGCGCGCGCGCAGAGCGCCCGCCCAGACACGCCGAAGTACGGCGGCAAGCTCGAGATCGGCACCATCTACGTCACGCTGTCGGCGCTGTCGTGGGACCCGGCCGATTGGAACTGGAAGGTCAACCACGACGGCGGCATGTACGAGCAGCTGTTCGCGGCCGATCTGTCCAAGGCCCGGCGCAACGGCGGCAAGTACGCGTTCTACGCCGACGCGTGGATTCCCACCGACGCGATCAAGGGCGAGCTCGCCAAGAGCTGGCGCTGGGTCGATCCGCTGAAGCTCGAGATCACGCTGCGCAAGGGCGTGATGTTCCCCGACAAGCCCGGCGTGATGAAGGCGCGCGAGCTGGTCGCCGACGACGTGGTGTTCGCGTTCAACCGGCTGTCGACGAGCCCGAAGAAGACGGTGGCGTACTTCGATCACGTGAAGAAGGTGTCGGCGAGCGCGCGCCACACGGTGCTGTTCGAGTTCGCCGAGTTCAACGCCGAGTGGGACTACCGCTTCGGCTACGGCTACTACTCGGGCATCGTGCCCAAGGAGGTGGCCGACGCGGGCGCCGCCAACTGGAAGAACGCCAACGGCACCGGCCCGTTCATGCTGCAGGACCACGTGCCGGGCAACTCCAACGTCTACCTCCGCAACCCGGGCTACTGGGACAAGGAGACGATCGGCGGCACCGAGTACAAGCTGCCGTTCCTCGATCAGATCGTCTACCGCACGATCAAGGACGAGGCCACGTTCCTGACTGCGCTGCGCACCGCGAAGCTCGACATGCTCGAGACGATTCGCTGGCAGCACGTGGCCGAGCTGAAGAAGAACGCGCCGGCGCTGCAGTGGGAGCGCTCGCTGGCGATGGGCGGCACCTACATGGCGATGCGCGTCGACACCAAGCCGTTCGACGACGTGCGCGTGCGCCGCGCGCTCAACATGGCGGTCAACAAGGACGAGATCGTCAAGGCGTACTACGGCGGCAATGCCGAGCTGTTCGCGTTTCCGCAGCACCCCGACTACGGTGCGTACTTCGAGCCGCTGTCGTCGATGCCCGACTCGGTGAAGGAGCTCTTCACCTACAACCCCCAGAAGGCCAAGAAGCTGCTCGCCGAGGCCGGCTATCCGAACGGCTTCACGTTCAAGATGCAGTTCACGCCGGCCACGGTGGACCACATCGACCTGGTGCCGCTGCTGGTGGCGTACTTCGAGCAGGTGGGCGTCAAGGTCGAGGTGCAGGCGATGGAGTACCCGTCGTTCCTGTCGGCGATGACTTCGCGCACCAACGCGGCGGGCTATGTGATGGTCAACGGCCACACCAACCCGACGACCACGCTGCGCAAGAACTTCGTGCCCGGCCAGGTGTGGAACCCGTCGCAGTGGGACGACCCGGCGTTCACCAAACGCATCAACCAGATGTACGAAGAGCGCGACGAGGGCAGGCGGCAGGCGATCGCGCGCGAACTGATCCGCGAGATCGTCGACAAGGCACCGTACCTCTGGCTGCCGACGCAGTACCTTTATCGCGCGTGGTGGCCGTGGGTCAAGAACTATGGCGGCGAGGTGCGCGCCGGTGCGGTGCGGCCGTGGCCGATCTACGCGCGCATCTGGATCGACCAGGAGCTGAAGAGGAAGATGGGGTATCTATGACCCACCCCCGATGCGGCTTGGCGGCCGCCTCCCCCTCGAGGGGGCAGCACCGGCGGCCCGGCGAGGCCGGATCCGCGGTGTTCGCTTGGCCCTCGTGCAAACGCCCGACGCCGGCGTCTGGGTGACATGGGCGCCTACGTCGCACGCCGCCTGCTGGCGATGATCCCGACGCTGCTGCTGGCGTCGATCATCGTGTTCGTGACGATCCGGTTGATTCCGGGCGACGTGATCGACCTGATGCTGAGCCAGAACGACGTCGCGGCCGACAAGCTGAGTCGCGACCAGGTGGTGGCCGCGCTCGGCCTCGACCGGCCGATGCACACGCAGTACCTGCACTGGCTGGGCGCGATCACGCTGCACGGCGACCTCGGCCGCTCGCTGTGGCAGAACACGCCGGTCACCGAGCTGCTGGCCGCGCGCCTGCCGGTCACGTTCGAGCTCAGCCTGCTGGCGCTGATCGTCGCGCTCGCGATCGCGCTGCCGATCGGCACCTATTCGGCGTTGCGCCAGGACACGCGCGGCGACTACATCGCGCGCTCGTTCTCGATCCTGCTGCTGGCGGTGCCGAGCTTTTGGCTCGGCACCATGGTGATGGTGTTCCCGTCGATCTGGTGGGGCTGGTCGCCCGAGGTCAACTACGTGCGCTTCACCGACGACCCCTGGCAGAACCTCAAGCAGATGGCGCTGCCCGCGATCGTGCTCGGCGCCGGGCTGTCGGCCATCACGATGCGCCTGATGCGCACGATGATGCTCGAGGTGCTGCGCCAGGACTACATCCGCACCGCCTGGGCCAAGGGCCTGCCCGAGCGCCTGGTGGTGATGCGCCACGCGCTGCGCAACGCACTGGTGCCGGTGATCACGCTGATCGGCCTGCAGGTGCCGTTCCTGATCGGCGGCGGCGTGATCATCGAGACGATCTTCGTCATCCCCGGCATGGGGCTGCTGCTGCTCGATGCGGTGAACGCGCGCGACTACCCCATCATCACCGGCGTCTTCCTGGTCGTCGGCGTGGTGGTCACGCTGGTCAACCTGTTGGTCGACCTGAGCTATGGCGTGCTCGATCCGAAGGTGAGGTACCGCTGATGTCCGCCGTGCCCGCCGCCCTGCCGATGGTCCCGCCTGTGCGCGCCCAGCCCGCGGGCTTCTGGCGCCGGCTGTTCCGCGACAAGCCGCTGGGTGCCGCCGGCGGCGTGATGCTGCTGCTCTTCCTGATCGTCGGACTCACCGCGCAGTGGATCGCGCCGTACGGCTTCAACGAGATCGCGCCGATCGAGCGCCTGAAGCCGCCGTCGTGGGCACACTGGTTCGGCACCGACAACCTCGGGCGCGACGTGCTGTCGCGCTGCGTCCACGGCGCGCAGCTGTCGGTGATCATCGGCTGCTCGGCCGCGTTGCTGGCCACCGCGATCTCGGCGCTGATCGGCATCGTCAGCGGCTACGCCGGCGGGCGCTTCGATCTGATCGTGCAGCGCTTCGTCGATGCCTGGCAGAGCTTTCCCGACCTCATCATCCTGATCGTCGTGGTGTCGGTGATCGGCCCGGGCATGCTGCAGATCATCGGCACCTTGGCCCTGCTGCTGGGCATCGCCGGCTCGCGCATCGTGCGCAGTGCCGTGATCAGCGTGCGCGAGCACATGTACGTGCACGCGTCGCTGTCGATCGGCGCGTCGGTGCCGCGCATCCTGTGGCGCCACATCCTGCCCAACGTGATGGCGCCGATCATCGTGCTGTTCACCACCCGCGTGGGCACCGTGATCCTGGCCGAGTCGGGTCTCGCCTTCCTCGGCCTCGGCGTGCCGCCGCCCGCGCCCACCTGGGGCTCGATGCTGTCGGGCAGCGGACGCACCTACATGTTCCAGGGCCCGTGGCTCGCGTTGGCGCCGGGCCTGTGCCTGACCGCGGTGGTGTACGCCACCAACGTGTTCGGCGACGCGCTGCGCGATCTGCTCGATCCGCGCATGCGCGGCGCCAAGTGACGAAAACCAAGGAGACGCTGCATGACCCCGTTTCGATCCCTCGGCCGGCTCGCGCTGCTGTGCGGTGCCGCCAGTGCGTTCGCGCAGGCGCAGGCGCCGGCGGCCAAGCCGCAGTACGGCGGTGAGCTGAACATCGGCAACGTCTACGTCACCGTGTCGCCGATGTCGGCCGACATCGGCGACTGGGCGTGGAAGAACAACCAGGACACCGGGCTCGCCTACGAGCAGCTGTTCGCGGCCGACCTCAGCAAGTCCAAGCGCAACGGCGGGCGCTACGACTTCACCGCCGACGCCTGGATCGCGCCCGACGCGCTGCGCGGCGAATTGGCCGACCGGTGGGAGCTGAAACAGAACCCGCTGCGCGTCGAGATCCAGCTGCGCAAGGGCGTGATGTTCCCGGCCAAGCCGGGCGTGATGGAGTCGCGCGAGTTCACCGCCGACGACGTGGTGTTCAGCTACGACCGCGTCAACAAGAGCCCGAAGAAGATCCCCGGCTACTTCGATCACATCGATCGCGTCGAGGCCAACGGCAAGTACGGCGTCACGTTCTATCTCAAGAACTACAACGCCGAGTGGGACTATCGCTATGGCTGGGGCTACTACAGCGCCATCGTGCCCAAGGAGGTGGTGGCTGCGGGGCCGGGCAACTTCAAGAACGTCACCGGCACCGGGCCGTTCCAGGTGGCCGACTACGTGCAGGGCAACTCGCTCGTCTACACGAAGAACCCGGTGTACTGGGACAAGGAGAAGATCGGCGGCGCCGAGTACAAGCTGCCGTTCGTCGACAAGATCACCTACCGCTTCATCAAGGACGAGGCGACCTTCGTCACCGCGCTGCGCACGGCCAAGCTCGACGTGCTCGAGGCCGTGCGCTGGAGCCACGTCGACGAACTGAAGAAGAACGCGCCCAAGATCCAGTGGAACCGCTACCTCGCCAATGGCGGGCAGTTCATCTCGATGCGCATGGACACCAAGCCGCTGGACGACATCCGCGTGCGCCGCGCGCTGAATCTGGCGGTCAACAAGCAGGAGATCATCAAGTCGTACTACGGCGGCAACGCCGAGATGCTCGCCTATCCGATGCACCCCACCTACACCGGCTACTACGAGCCGCTGGAGCAGATGCCCGACAGCGTGAAGGAGCTCTACACCTACAACCCGGCCAAGGCCAAGCAGCTGCTCGCCGAGGCGGGGCTGCCCAATGGCTTCACGTTCAAGGTGCAGACCAACTCCAGCAGCGTCGAAGGCGACATGCTGCAGATGGTGGCGGCGTACCTCGACAAGGTCGGCGTCAAGATGGAGATCCAGGTGCTCGAGTACGGCGCCTACTTCTCGGCGATGATGACCAAGACCAACGCGCCGGGCTACTTCATGTTCCTCGGCAACACCAACCCGACCACCGCGCTGCGCAAAAGCTTCGTCAAGGGCAACGTCTGGAACCCGGCGCAGTTCAGCGACCCCGAGGTCGACCAGAAGATGGCCGAGATCTACACCGAGCCCGACGAGCGTGTGCGCCAGGTCAAGGTGCGCCTGCTGACGCGCCAGATCATGGAGAAGGCGCCGATCATCGTGCTGCCCACTGCGTATGTGTACACCGGCTGGTGGCCGTGGGTGAAGAACTATGGCGGCGAGCTGCGCGCCGGCTCCGACCGGCCGGGCCCGATCCACGCGCGCATGTGGATCGATCAGGACCTGAAAAAGAAAATGGGCTATTAATGGCTCCCCCCGAAGCGGCCTGCGGCCGCCTCCCCCCAGGGGGCGACACCAGCGGACCGGCGGAGCCGGATCCGCGGTGTCCGCTTGATGGCACGGCGCGCACGACACGGCGTGGTGGCCAAAGGCTGGCGTCACCGTGACCACCGAGCCGCTGCTTTCCGTTCGCGGGCTGACCACGCGCTTTCGCACCGACCGCGGGCCGCTCGTGGCGGTGCACGACGTCAGCTTCGACGTCGCGCCTGGCGAGACGCTGGCCATCGTCGGTGAATCGGGCTCGGGCAAGAGCGTCACGGCGCTGTCGATCCTGCGGCTGATTCCGAACCCGCCGGGCGAGATCGTCGCGGGCCAGATCGTGTTCGAGGGGCACGATCTGCTGAAGATGAGCGATGCCGAGATGCTCGCGATCCGCGGCAACCGCATCGCGATGATCTTCCAGGAGCCGATGAACTCGCTGAACCCGGCGCTGACGGTCGGCCTGCAGGTGGCCGAGCCGATGCGCCAGCATCGCGGCGTCTCGTGGGCGGCGGCGCTCGACGGCGCGAAGGCCCTCTTGAAGAAGGTGCACATCCCCGACGCCGAGAGCCGGCTGCACACCTACCCGCACCAGTACTCCGGCGGCATGCGCCAGCGCGCGATGATCGCGATGGCGCTGGCCTGCAGGCCACGCCTGATCATCGCCGACGAGCCGACCACCGCGCTCGACGTCACGGTGCAGGCGCAGATCCTCGACCTGTTGAAGGAGCTCACGCGCGAGACCGGCGCGGCCCTGATCCTGATCACGCACGACCTCGGCGTGGTGGCGCGCTACGCCGACCGCGTGGTCGTGATGTACGCCGGCCGCGTGGTCGAGCAGGCGCCGGCGGCGCGGCTGTACCGGCACCCGCTGCATCCGTACACGCGCGGCCTGCTGGCCTCAGTGCCGCGCCTGGACGGCGCGGCCGGCGAGCGGCTGGTGCCGATCGACGGCGCGCCGCCCGACCTCGCCGCGCTGCCGCCGGGCTGCGCGTTCGCGCCGCGCTGCACGCGTGCGCTCGAGCGTTGCGCGCAGACGCGCCCGCTGCTGCGCGCCGCGGGGGATGCCAGTTGCCAACACCACCACGCCTGCCTGCGCGATGAGCTCACCGTCGATTGAGCCGG
>Ga0068860_100002367_pt1 | contig 19810 bp, 10 predicted proteins | sample KBSSwiS32_FD_66597 | JGI IMG/M metagenome (GOLD analysis project Ga0068860, IMG submission 66597) | Switchgrass rhizosphere microbial communities from Kellogg Biological Station, Michigan, USA - KBS Switchgrass S3-2 | ecosystem: Host-associated > Plants > Roots > Rhizosphere > Soil ...
ATGACCCGGCGCCGGCAGGCTCTCCCCCTCGACCCCCTTTTCCTTATACAGATGGTATACGGCCCCGGCGCTCACCGCACTGAGGAACTCCCCCCTCGGATCAGACCACTGATCGCCCTCCGCACTGGCAACATACAGAGGACGGGGTGCTATCAGCGAAAGAAGCATATGCTGGTCCAGCGGCAGGGCAGCGGGGTCATCGCCATACTGCTTGTAGGCCGGCGCAAACCACCAGGGAAATTTCTCATTGATAATGGCGATGGTCTCTCCATAATTTCTTTTGGACAGGGCAGCACCTCCCTCTCCCGACTCATTGGAAACCACCAGCGCCCACCGGGGATCTCCCGCCGCGGCCCAAAGAGCCGTCTTTCCAAGACGGGAATGACCAATGACGATCAGCCGCCGTGGGTCCACCTGCTTATCCGTCGCCAGATAATCCGCTATCCGGCCCAATCCCCAGGCCCACGCCCCAATGGCGCTCCATTCACGCGGCTCTATCTTTAATGCCGCCGCCAGACGGGCCCGGACCCCCGTTTGCCATCCATCAGCCCTGTCCGGCTCGATATCCCAGTACCAGGCAGTCGCCACCCCATACCCTCTCGAAAGGATCTCTTTCAAAGGCCATTGAGACGAACTTTCCACCGTGCCATTGCCTCCGAAATTATACCCCACAAAGATGGGGCACCGGACATGCACCTTTCGCGGCAGATAGAGCACGACATTCAGCCGGACAGCCGTATCTGCAAAGGACAAACTCACTTTTTTACGGATGGCCAGCCCGTCCAGCACAGTCGAATCCACAGACACCACCCTCGCTTCCATCGCAACTTTCACAGCAGGCATCCCGCCATAGACATATCGTTCAAACAATCCGTAGAGATATGGCCGCTGGGACACACTCCACTCTTTCACCGTCGTCACCCGGTGACCATCAGCCGCCATAAGAACATCCGGCTCCCTATAGGGAGGTACTATCTTCTCATCCAGATTGGCGGCAGGCGGTGACGCCAGCTGGTATACTTCGCTGCCCGCCAGCAGAAAACAGCCCAGCCCGTAATCCTCGAAATCCGGGACCTTATCGTATGTCACAGGCTGCCCATCCGAAGGCTGCTTCCCCGTCCCCTGCACATAGCCCAAAAAACCATTGGGATGCAACGACTCCCTGACCATGGCATTCCAGGCAGCCGCCACTATAGGTAAATACAGCTTTTTGTCCAGGTACCCTTGCCGGATCCCCCAGCTTATGCCATACGTAAACAACGCGGTTCCGCTTAGTTCCTTCCCTCCAAAATGTCCCGGGTCCTCCAGGCTCACATTCCAAAAACCATCCTCCCGCTGCAAGGGTACAAGCGCCTTTATCATCGCCAGATAGTCATCCAGGTACTCCTGCCGGTGCGTGTCATTCACAGGCAGTAACGATAAGACCCTCACCAACGCCGCCAATACCCATCCGTTCCCACGGCTCCAATAACATTTCCGGCCATTGGGCTCCTTATACGGCGGAACAAAATCCTTATCCCTCCACCACAGATGCTCCTGCGGATCGAACAACCCATGCCCGCCATGGACATACTTCGCATAATGATACAGGTCATACATCTTCCGGAAGTAGGCAGTATCCTTCAACACCACTCCCAGCCGGACAAACACGGGCATCGCCATTTGTATGGCGTCCACCCAGTGCCAGTCATCGCATTTGTCGCCCGATACCATATTGTCCATACAGGCCTTGATAGGTCCGATCCTTTCGGGCCGCGGATCCATACCATATAGGTCGATATAGGTCTGCCCGCAGCATTGATCGTCGGCATCGCGATCCGTCACTCCATACCGGGGTGTCCACTGATGCTTCTCGCCCCAATCCACCGCATAATCATAATATTTTTTCTGCGGGTCTATTGAATACAGACCCATCAACCCCTCGTAATACACAGCCCGAGTCCATATATGACTGGGTCGCGCAATATTGGTTACGATCTCCTTCCCCGGATCGGGCCACTTGTCCATAAAATACGTATTGGCCAATCTCATACGCTGCAATACATCTTTCTGCTTTGGCATCTCCAGGACAGCCGGACCCATCAGCAGATACTGCGTTAGTTCATTTTTTCCAAGATTCCGTATCCCCTTCACCACGATCCCCGCATTCACCCGCGCTCCCGCCTCATTCGTATGCGTATGATCTCCCGGAAAAAAGCCCCGCACTACCTCAGGCCCCCGCATATCATACTCATCCGCGATAAGATTATTAAGATCGATAAAGTATGCCCCCGTCGCCTCCGCCACTTCCCGCGCCCACTTGCCATAGTCCTCCGTCGCACGCACACACTTTCCATCCACCCACATATTCCGGGGAATGGGGCTGCATATGATTGCAGTGGCTCCATGCGCCTTTATGTCCGCAACATATTTCCGCAGATACCAGCCATAAGTATGTACGGTCTCGTTCTTCTTCATGATGGGATTATAGATATCCTTCATCTCTTCTCCCGTCCCTTTGATCGTCCCTCTCGCACGTGCCGTATCATCCAACGGCCCCCCATCGTTGTGCCCGAATTGCATAATGACATAATCTCCCTTCTTCAACGTCGATAGCACCACATCCCAGTGTCCCTCCGTAATAAAGGTCCGGCTGCTCCGACCGCCCAATGCATGATTACGCACCAAACACCGGCTCGTATCGAAATATTCACCCAGAATGCTTCCCCATCCCCACAGATCCCCATCACCCTTACCCTTCCCATTTTTCACCGTGGAATCCCCGATGATATAAAATACAGGCTTCCCATCGTCCAGGCTGGCCGTCGTAAAAGACAGACACGCAGTCGTAAGCAATAAAAAAAATCTTTTCATAATGGTTTAATTACAATATTCACTTCCTTCCTCTCCCAGTCACTTATAAAATGTGTTTCCCCCGCACCTTCCGGACTGGCAAGGCTGCTCCCATCCCCCACCGCCGTCAAACTCACCGGCCCCAACAACCCCGACTCCTCCGGCTTCCATCCCTTCGCACTAAAAAGCCCATCAGCCCCCTTGTCCTCCGGCACATGCGCCGGTAAATTATAATTGTAAAATTTCTTCCACTCCACGCCCCTCTTGTCCATGTCCTCAATTCGGTTGAGCATACCGTTAGATACCATCACCTCCAGCACATTGCTGTCCGCCGCTGAAGACGCCATCACCGCAGCAGGTATCATCACCCTATAATAAGGCCCTATCAATGTCCCCAGCGCATGCCCATTCAACGACACCCGGGCCGTGCGACCCACCTTCCCCAGATCCAGCATCCACCCGGCAGCGCCCTCCGGCAACACCCGCCGCGCAAAATGCAGCGTGTACTTCGCCGTACCCGAAAACCGCGCCGCATCCTCACGCAACGTCGTCCATGACTTCAGCTCCCGCATCTTCGACGAAGGAGGCAGCACCGGCCCACCCGACACAAATTTGATATCCCATTCACCTCCCAACGCAACAGCATCCCCCACCGGGCGATAATACGGGAATAGCTCCCTCCCACCCACAGGATCATCTCCGCCCCCCGCTCCCAAAGCATAGGTCCGTACGATCACACTCTCCCCCGGCATCAGTTGCAGATATAGCTCACGCGAACCCCGAACCCGCGCCCGTCCATTCACCCCACGCATCGGATCAAATAATAGCGCATCCTTCATGCTGTCCGCCAACACCGTCCATCCTTCCCAACGCCTGCTGCTTTTATTGACAATAAAATAACAATGCCCTGGTCCATTCGATCGCCGCACCACATCCAAACTGTCGTCCACCATTATCTCCCTTCTGATCCCCGCATATCGCAACAGCTCTCCCAGGTCATCCCCCCGTATAAAAGCTCCCTTGCCAACATCTGCCCGCTGTATCCCACCAGCCGCACTCGAAAAATGCAGACGCTCCATCCATCCATGCAGCGTATCCCTCCGCGCCTCCCATGCTTCCCATCCCGGTACATCCCCTGGCATCGCTTTATAGATAAGTATCTGCGCCCCTCCTTCCGCCATCTCTAGCAGCTTCTTAAACGCACCCAGCGAAATATACCGGCAGTCCGGCAGCAGCACCGTCCGATACCACCCCCCGCCCAACGTGCGAATACCAGTTCCTGGGCCGGCGCCAGTCTTCATATCCGCCCCCTGCCCCGGCCTGATCGCCGCCCCGACAGATAGTCCCTGCACCTGCCTGTCCGATATATAATCAAAAGCATACCCCCGCTTTTCCATCTCCAACGCACATGCCGCAAACCCCGTCCCTTCAAAGTTCGCCTCCATCTTATCAAAATGTTGCAATAGCTTCTGTCCCGCCTCCATCCAGCTGTCATACACAGGACAGTACAACAGCACATCATTATCCGCCACCCCCTCCTGCAAAAAAGACTGACACCTCGCCACATATTCATTTAGCGTAGCAAAGTCCTGCCAGCAGGGATCATTGGGTGTAAAATGTACGGCCGCATAGAACAGCCAGCCCGGCCACGGATCACTGGAAGGTGAATACGCCGTACCATGATAAAAGATATGATTGACACCACCCAGCCAGTACAGGTCCAACGCCTTTTTCACATCCGCCAGACTGCTGAGAAAATGTTCATTCAGCCAGGTCACCGTCTCCGCGGATACCAGCCGCTTACCCATGACATGCGCCGCCGAAGTGGCAAATTTATAACGTAATATATCCGTCCCCTCTGTTTCCGGTATGTCGCTGGCAGCATACAGGTCTAAAATATTGGCCGGGCTCCCATGCGCCTGATTACGTATGATAGCTCCCTTGCCATGCGCCCAGTCCCCCCACCCGCGGGTGAACTCGTTCAGCAACAGTTCGGATATGGTTTCCCGGTAGTCGCAAAGGACCCTGTTCCTCGCAACAGCTTCGCCACCCGTCACTGGTCCGCCATGTCCACCAGCACCTTGCAACATCATCCCCCCCGGTCCGCCAGGTCTTCTCACCGCCCCGGCTCCCCCCAACAGCTCCGGCAAATGCTCCCGCAGATCATATCCCCTCCGGCTCTGGAATATTTCCCAAAACCCCGGCGTCCAGTCACTCTGCCCCCGCGCATCATCCACCTCATAGCTGTCGTTAAAAAATGCCCGCAACCCGCGTAGATCCCTCCCGGCCCAGGCACTGTCAAACCTGCTCAGGTATCGCATAAGCGCCGCCTTCGAAAAATGATCGATCACATTCCCCTCCCCGCCCGGCGCCGCCCGCTCCACCATCTTCCCATGCCACCCCTGAAAAATGCCATATAATATCCAGCCTCCCGAAGCAGGAGGCGCCGTCCACCGTAGTCGTCCCGAACCATCTACCTTCCCCGTCAGATCCACGATCTTCCCATCCGATGAATACGCCATCAACGCCTGCAGCGGCAATGCCCTCGCCCATCGCACCTGGAATAAAGCCAGCCGCTGCAGATCCTTATTCGCATACACAGGCTCCACCAACTGGTCGATGCCTATCTTCACACCCCCGTCCGAAAGCACCAGCGGCTCCTGTATATATTGCACAGTATCCTTAAAAAACTCGCTCCCGCGCAATGTCCAGGTCTTATAGACAAAGTCCTTACACGCATAGCGCTCATCGATCAACGGCCCCCCGCCAAAAGGCCAGCCGGTCCCGGTAGCCATGTCCAGCCCCAGTCCCAGCCTGCCCGCCTCTTTCAATGTATGCTCCAACATATCCATCCACGCAGGGGACAGATAAGGGATAAATTGAGACCCCTTCACCCCATAGATAGGCGTGAGCTCCAGCCCACCCAACCCCACCGCCTTATAACGCTCCATATTCTCCGTCAGGTCCGCCTTATTCACCGCACTTCCCATCCACCACCACCGCGTCCAGGGTCGCATCGTCGAAGTGATCACAGGCCACCCCGCCCCCGCAGCATCACCCCCCCGGTCCGGCGACTCGCTCCCCGAAAAAGTATCCACCGCATAAACCTCCTCCCTCCCTTCAAAATTCCCACGAAATATCACCCATCTGCCATCCGGCGAAAAATGTACATTCGGCTCCAGCTTATAATACTGCCCCTTCATATTCACCAGCCTCTCCGACACCAGCCGCTCACCCTCCCGGTGGAACAAATATATCCACCCTCCGTTCTTAGCCTTCGCTACCTGGCCCGAGTCACCCCCATCACCCGCAAACAGCCTCCCATCCGGGGAAATAGTAAAATGAATGGACCACTCGTCCCTCGTCATCGCATATTTTCTCTCCTCACCCGTACGCACATCCACCCCGCCCAGAAAAAAGCGCTGTCCCTTCGGTATCTGCCAGTCAAACCAGATCGTATCTCCATTCGGGCTAAAGAATTCATGCCCCGCGATCTCATTCTCCACCGTCCGCTTGTGCATCAGCCGCACCGCGCTGGTCGCCACGTTGATAGTCCATATCCTGTCCACCTTTTGCCAGGGCCCCTCATGACAGAACATCAATAACGCGGTGTCCGTAGGCGAGAACTGCACATGCCCGATCCAGGTATTTTCACGATGTATCTTTTTCAGCTCCCCGGTCCGTACATCCACCGTAAACAAGGTATGAGGGATATGCGCATCATATATGCGATTAAAAAAATCGTGCTTTTCAGGATATTGCCGAAGTATCTCCTTCTCCTCATCCCCGCTCTGCACACCCGCCAGCAGCGTCTCATCTGCGTTCAAGGTGGTAATGCCCCCTTTAAAATCTGCGGGAAATACAAATAACAGCTTTGTCTCACCAGAACGACTATCCGAATAAAACACGCTATCTTTCACCTGGTAAAATACCCGCCCGCTGGACTTGCCCACGATCTCCCCATTCATAGGAGAAGACATATGCGTCACCTGCACGGTCTGCCACGTCAGCAGGTCCAACGTATAGATCTGTTTGTTCTTTCCCTCCGTATGGTAAAAGACCATCCTATCCCCGATAAAGGGATTGTTGTGAAAATAAAAGCTGGCATTATTACCTCCCAAACCCGACAGCCTCACAACAGTATGACGCGTATCCTTGTCGATCCACGAGGAAGGCATCGGCCGCACCGATCCCGTCTCCAGCACAGGCTGACACCGGCCCGCAACCCAGGCCGCCAAAAGCCCAACGATCAATCCTATCTTTCTATAATTCATATCAGTAGTATCCATCGTTTTGTGTATACAATCCCGGTTTCACCAGCATCTCCGCTCCCGGTATCGGGTAAATGATATATTGCGGCGCCACCGTAGCAATAGTTGCAATACTGTCATGCGCCACCCAGGCATTCATCGTCGTCACCGCCATCCCCTCCCGTACAAGATCATTCCAGCGCAGCCCCTCTCCAAGGAACTCCCGCCGGCGCTCCTCCATCAACCCAGGCAGGTCTACATTCGACACGCCACCCGGCACACCCGCCCGCTGCCGCACCAGGTTCACCACCGAATCCACATAGGACTGCGACCCGCCGCTGGCGCCATGCAGCACACATTCCGCCTTCATCAGCAGTACGTCGGTATAACGCAGTACGATAAAATTGATCGGCCAGTCATTGTATCCGGTACCCCGTTTGGAAATATTGATATACTTCTTGATAAAAGGGTTCACCGAGTCGATGATCGTGGGCGAAGAGTTGAACTTATGCTGGATGGAAAAAGTATCCCGCGTGTCCACCCCACCCGCCGCACTGGCAGTATAAGAACCCAACAGGTCCTTCGTGATATTGAAGGTCGTACTCCCATAGCCATTTCCATAGCTGCCCGAGATCCCCAGTCCGCTCCAGTATCCGGAAGGCACCAGCATGCTGGGAAAATCCGCGCCATTGTTCGCGCTCATATACTGTACATCAAAGATCACTTCCTTATTATCCTCATTCGTATAGGAGAAGATAGAAGGGTAGCTCGCCACAAAAGAATATACGCCACTTCCAATCACAGCATCGAACTGCGCCATCGCCAGATCGTATTCCCCGCTGTTCATCCCCGGCCCGTTCACCCCATAGGTCGGGCCGCTCCGCGTCAGATAGACCAGCCCCAGCAACCCCCTGGCCGCATTCGACGTCGCACGCCCCACATCCGCGGCACCATAGCTGGACGGCAGGTTCGCGATAGCATATTGCAGGTCCGAGATAATAAAAGCATACACATCCGACACCTTGCTTCGGGCAATGGCCTCCGCCTCCGGGACGGTCACTACATGGTCGATGATGGGCAGTTCCCCATACAGCCGCAGCAATTGAAAATAATAAAACGCCCGGAGAAAATGACACTCTCCTCCAAATCGCCGCCGTAAGGCCGTATCCGTAACATTCGTACCGAACTTGTCCAGGGCATCCAGCACGGTATTTACATTGTAAATGCCATTGAAATTGCTGTTCCAGGCCGCCACGATAAACGCCGTATTGGTAAGATTGGGTGAGAAGTCGTTGATCCCCTGCCAGTCCCTGTTGCCATCGGAAGTGGCAATCACATTGTCGCTCCGCATCTCCCCCATCCACAGCGTCTGATCCGGATAGGCGCGCAGCTGATAATAAGCTCCGGTCACGGCCTGTGTAAAGTCGCTCGTATTTTTATAAAAGTCCGCCTTCGGGGCATTCGAAGGAGGCTGCTGATCCAATTGCTTGCTGCAGCTGTTCAATAAGGCCAGACACACGCAGCAGATAACTATATATTTCATCGGAGATAGTTTAAGAATAATTAAAAGGAAATGCTAAGACCCATGACAAGACTCTTGTTCAAAGGCAGTGCGCCGTAATCCCCTGGCAGGGGATAGCTTGAGTTCCCGCTCAGGTTCGTATTCTGCGCCTCAGGGTTCACGCCCCCCTTATACTTGTCCTTGCTAAAGAAGTTGAGGGCCGAAGCATACACCCTGGCCGAGCTGATCGCTCCGGTCCTGATAACGCTTTTCAGATTATATCCCAATGTAATATTCTGTATCCTCCAGAAGTCCGACGAGTAGATCCAGTCCGACGTGACATACGGTATCGTATAGCTGATCCCGATCTTACCCCTCGGCGCATTGAAATTCTGGTTGGCAGGCGTCCACCTGTCCCGCCACAATCCAATATCGGTGGGGATCGCTCCATTGGTAGGATTGTCGATAGCCCGGCCGATATACGAAAGGATCGAGCCGCCATGCTGACCATAGACCTGTATCCCCAGATCGAAATTCTTATACCGGAATGTATTCGTCCACCCCCATGTATATTTTGGCGTCGGCTGTCCTCCTACTACCCTGTCGTTGGCATCGATGATCCCATCAGGCTTTGCATCCACATACCTGGGATCACCCCCTTCTTCTTTTGGCAGCTTGGTCACCTTCGGGTCGCTCAGATCCGACTGTGTCAACAGTCCATGCGTCTTTATCACATAATAGCTGTACATCGGCAGTCCCTTTTGCATCAGGAACGGCGGATTGCCGCCATACCCATTGGAAGGAATATTGATAGGCGCCCCGCCATTTCCCAGGTCCATCACCCTGTTCTGGTTCCATGCGATGTTGGCATTGATCGTCCACTGGAAACCCCGTATAACCAAAGGGACAGCATTCACGGCCAGTTCCAGACCCCTGTTCCGCACCGCGCCGATATTCTCCAGGATAGTATTAGCTCCCGTAGCGCCGGGCACGGGAATGTTCAGCAGGAGATTCGAATTCGTCTTCTGATACAGGTCGAAAATGATATTCACCCGGTTGTTCAGCAGACTTGCATCCAACCCCGCATCGTAGGTAGCCGCCGTCTCCCATTCCAGCAGCGCGTTGGCCAGTCCATTGGGGATCTGTCCCGTGGCGGCCACGGCATTGTTCCCGCCAAAACTGTAGTTGCCATACAAAATATTGTTCACCGTGCCGCTGATCAATGTCGGCACGGCCGCATAATCCCCGATATTGTTATTTCCCGCCTTTCCATAGCTGAATCGCAGCTTCAGATCATTGACAAAGCTCACCCCCTGCATAAAACGTTCTTCCGATATTCTCCACCCCGCTGTCACAGAAGGGAAAGTACCCCACCGGCTTTGCCGGCCAAATCGCGAAGATGCATCCCTCCTCACCGAGCCCGATACAAGATACCTGCCCTTATATCCGTATTGCACCCTCCCATAGTAGGAGAACAACACGTTGTTGGACTCCGTGGTCGTAGCCGTCGTCGTAACACCCCCGCTGTTGGGGATGGCATTGTTCAGCGTATTGACAAGATCATTGGCAAATCCTCCCGCCGTCTTGATGGTAAAATTCTCCAGGTGCACCCAATTATAGGATACTCCGGCCACAGCGGCAATAGTATGCGCTTCATGGAAAGTCTTGTTATAGTTGAGCGTATTCTCGTTGACAAAATTCTGTTTCCTGAATCCCAGGTAGGTGCCTGAAGAGTTCTTCCCCGGCGAGTTCAGCCTGTCCGCAACATTGCCCGCCACATAGTCGGAAATATAGGTCTTCGTTTGCTGGTTCGATTCATCATAGTTGAGCGTGCTCCTCGCCGAAAGTCCATCCAGTATCTGCAGATCGCCGTATATGGAATATAAGGTCCGGGAGGTCTTTGTCGTATTGATCGTATTGTTGAAAAAGGCGACAGGACTTACACTTGAAATCGCCCATCCATACACCGCATTCTTTCCGGCGCCCGTAAGTATCCCCGCAGTATCCTCCACTACTGGAACCATGCTGTATACCTTCTGCATCTGGTTGTCCTTCCCTTCCGCGGATGGAGAATTGATAACAGAATAGCTGGGCGCCAGGTTGAACCCCAGTTTGAATCGTTTGCTGGCCGTGACCTCGACATTAGCACGTGCGCTGTAATTCCGAAAGCCGGAATTCAACAATACCCCGGACTGATTCAAATAGCTGCCCGAGGCGAAGTAGCGTACATTCTCTGTCCCGCCGCTGGCAGACACTTCATAGTTTTGGAACGGCGCCGTCCGGAATATGGAGTCCTGCCAGTTGACATATTCCAGTCCCGGATGCCCCGGCATCGACCATCGGTCATCCGGTATATACACGGCGTTGTATGCATTCGGACCCAATCCCAGGATCGCTCTGCGCTGCGCATTGGTTTGATCAGCCGTCCTTCCCGTAGTCGCCGAATGTACCCATTTATAATTCACATACTCCGTCTCCTGTGCGATCCATTCCTCCGGGCTCAGCAGATCCATCTTACGGGCCGCCTGGCTGATGCCTGCATGCGCATTCACGCTGAGCCGCGCCTTACCGATCTGACCCCTCTTCGTCGTGATCAGCACCACCCCGTTGGCAGCCCTCGATCCATAAATGGCCCCTGCGGCGGCATCCTTCAGCACCTGTATGCTCTCGATGTCGTCCGGATTGAGATTGTTCAAAGGATTGCCATTGGAAAAGCCCCCTGCCGTATTCTGGCTGACCACATCCAGCGGAAAACCATCCAATACATACAAAGGTTCCGTACCCGCGGAGATGGAACCCGCGCCGCGCACCACGATGCTGAACCCTGCACCCGGCGCGCTCGTCTGCTGACGAACCTGCACACCCGGCATCTGCCCGATCATCGCCTGATCGATACGCGTGACAGGCCGCTCCTCGATACCCTTCGTATTCATACTGGCAATGGCCGCAGTCACATCCGGTCTTCGCTGACTGCCATAGCCGATCACCACCACATCTTCCATCGTCTTGTTCTGGGACGTGAGCATGATCGTTAGATGATTGCTCTTCACAGCCATCTCCCGGTTGACATATCCCACCGCAGACACGATCAGCACATCCTTCCCGATACGGGCAGAAATGGTAAAAGCCCCGTCCTGACCCGCGCTGACAGCGGTCTTCGAACCCTTGACCATAACGCTGGCGCTGGCTATACCCTCTCCTTTCTCATCCGTGATACGCCCCTCCACCGGCGTCTCCCGGGCTGTCTCCGGCGGCTTATTTTGTGCAGTGGAAAAATGGGAGACTAGCAGAAATAACAAAACCCCGTAGAGGGGTTTAAAGCAGCGACGTGCATTGGTTGCATACGATTTCATGAGCGGCAAGTTTAATGGTGTAATAGAAAACCCCAATCGTTCAGGGCATTCCTAAAGTAGAGAAACACCACCGCGGCACCGTCCTGACGCGTCCTGCTTTTACATAAAAATCTACGCAATCGTTCCCGGCGCACTCCCGGGATAATAAATATATAGAGAAAGATAAAAAAGTATCAGAGAAATCCAAGCTCGAGCTTCGCTTCTTCACTCATCATGTCCTTGTTCCAGGGTGGGTCGAAAGTTAATTGGACATGACAGTCGATGACGCCTTCGATGGCCTCGACTTTTTGCTGCACATCGTGGATGATCTCTCCCGCAGCCGGACAGGCAGGCGCCGTCAGCGTCATGGTGATCTTCACCTCTCCACGGTCAGCGATCTTTATTTCATAGACGAGACCGAGATCATATATATTCACAGGTATCTCCGGGTCGTACACCGTACGTAAAACCCCTTCTATCTGATCCCGTAATGTTGTTGTTTCGCTCATAACATCCATGCTTTATGATTGCAGTGACTTTGCCTGATATGCCAAAGCATACATTTTGATCTGTTTCACCATGGACAAAAGACCGTTGCTGCGCGTAGGAGAAAGATGACTGCTAAGTCCGATGGCATCGATGAAATAAAGGTCCGCATCCACTATCTCCTTCGGCGTATGCCCCGACAGCACCTTGATCACCAGGCTTACCAGCCCCTTCGTGATCACCGCGTCACTGTCCGCCGTGAAGGTCATGATCCCACCCGTATAGTCCGCATGCAGCCACACTTTCGACTGGCATCCACGAATGAGGTTCTCGTCTATCTTGTATTGGGAATCTATTAGAGGCAGTTCCTTCCCCAGCTGAATAATGTACTCGTATTTATCCATCCAGTCGCCGAACAATTCGAAGTCCGCAATGATCTCGTCCTGTTGTTCCTTAATGGTCATTTGTCATTTTTTCGACAGTTTACCCTAGCAGGCTCACCGCCCTCTTTATCCCCGCCGTCAGGCGGTCAATCTCCGCCGGAGTATTGTAGAATGCCAGCGACGCCCGCACCGTACCGGGAATACAATAAAGGTCCATGATCGGCTGCGCACAGTGATGTCCCGTACGTACCGCAATACCCTGCTTATCCAGTATCTCACCCAGGTCGAAGGGATGTATGTCTCCAACTAAGAACGACAATACCCCGGCCCTGTTCACAGAGCTGCCGATCATACGCAACCCCTCTATCTCCAGCAAAGCGTCCTGCGCATAGGCCATCAGGTTATGTTCCGTCTGTCGTATGGCTGGCAGCCCCAGCGTCTGTACATAATCCAATGCCGCTCCAAGGCCAATGGCGCCCGCTATATCCGGGGTCCCCGCCTCGAACTTGTACGGCAGATCATTATAGGTAGTCTTCTCGAAGCTCACGGTCTTGATCATCTCTCCGCCGCCCTGGTAAGGTGGCAACGCATTCAACCATTCCTCCTTACCATATAACACACCAAAACCCGTGGGTCCATATATCTTGTGACTGGAGAAGGCCAGAAAGTCCACATCCAGTTCCTGCACATCCACTTCCATATGCTGCACCGCCTGGGCCGCATCCAGCATCACAGGAATACCGTGCCGATGCGCCGCCCGGATAATATCCCGCACAGGATTGATAGTCCCCAGCGCATTCGATACATAATTCACCGACACCAGCTTCACCTCCTCCGACAACAGCTTATCCAATCCATCCAGCACCAGCTCTCCATTACCATCGATGGGAATTACCTTCAGCGTTGCCCCCCTTTCCTCACAAGCCATCTGCCAGGGCACAATATTGGAGTGATGCTCCATACCCGACACCAATATGCTGTCACCCGCCTTCAAATAGCGCCTGGAAAAAATAGCCGCCACCATATTGATGGCCTCCGTCGTACCACGGGTATAAATGATCTCATGCGCATGCTTTGCCCCAATGTACTCCGCGATCTTCTTACGCGCCAGCTCATAGGCATCCGTTGCTAATTGACTCAGATGATGCACCCCGCGATGCACATTGCTATTTATCGTGTGATAGTATTCATTCATGGCGTTCAGCACCGCCTCCGGCTTCTGTGTGGTAGCCGCATTATCCAGGTACACCAATGGATAGCCGAATACCAACGTGTCCAGGATAGGGAAATCCTTCCGGACCTTTTCTACATCCAGCACATTACTATCCTTTATGATTACTGGTTCATGCATGATTAGCAGGTATATGAAAACTGATCAGTTCGTTGACATGCGTCTCTACCTCCGGGATACGGATCTTCTCCGTCACGTCGAAGGCAAAAGCATTGATAAGAAGCCCCTTTGCCGTCTCTTCCCCGATACCGCGCGCCCGGAGATAAAACAAGGCTTCCTCGCTGAACTGGCCCACGGTAGAGCCATGGCTGCATTTTACATCGTCCGCAAAGATCTCCAGCTGCGGCTTGCTGTCGATGGTCGCCTTGGGGCTGATCACCAGGTTATTGTTCTGCTGAAAAGCATTCGTCTTTTGCGCATCCTGGTGTACATACACTTTTCCGTTGAATACCCCCGTGGATTGCTCCAGCAACACCCCCTTATACAGCTCATTGCTGAGACAGTGGGGCTTTTGATGATCCACTAATGTATGATTGTCCACCAGCTGGTTGCCGGCCGTCAGATAGAGACCATACAAATGAGTTTCCGTATGATCCTCTTCCAGCCTCGTTTGTAGGTCATTCCGCACCAGGTCCGCACCCGGCAGGGTAATGGTGAAATTATTATAAAGGCTCTGGCGATGCTGCCGGACATTCGTATGTTGAATAAGCCGCACACCCATACCCGCCGTCTGGAGCATCGTGTGATGGAATCTCGCGTCCGCATGTACAAGGACGTCCGAAAGACCATTGACCCAGATGATCCCCTTTCCACCGGAGACGATCGACTCGATGGCCGACAGCTCCGCATTCTTATTGATCACCCAAACATTCCGTGGTTGTACCAGCAGATTGTTCTCCGAAGTATAAAGATGAATGATATGCAGCGGCTTTTCAATAACAACACCCGCATCCACTCTTACAAAAAGCCCGTCCGTGAACAGCGCCGCATTCAGATTGGCAAAAGGCTCATTCCATCCCGCCTGCTTTTCAAAATACACCGACAATGCCGGGTCCTGACGGGCATCCGCTACTTTCAACAGCTGTATGCCTTTGGGCAGCTCGCCGCCTTCGACTCGTCCGTCCCAGGAACCATTGACCAGCACGATCTGGTAACAATCCAGCCCGGCAATATGAGCCTTCTTTAGCAGCGATCCGTCCGGAGCAGGGATCTCAGAACGGGCCGAAGACCCGTTGTCCGAAGGACCATCATTAGATTCTGTAACCTCCCATCCTTCGATGGTAAATTCATCTTTTAAGAACCTCGCCAGGTTGGTATATCGCCAATCCTCATTCCGGATGGAAGGAAAGCCTCCCAACGCACGGAACTTCTCAAAGGCAGACTGCCGCGTACGACGCAGGTCGCTGCTCTCTTTCTTTGTCCCGCCGGATACCGATAATTTATTGAATCCGTTCACGACCTCTTCGAACAAGGGTATAGACGGTGATGGTGTCATGCTCATCGCTCTTTTTTAGATAGTAGTTGCTTTTTCTCTCGCCTCTTCCTTCAGCCAGTCATAGCCCTTCTCTTCCAGCTCAAGGGCCAGCTCTTTCGTACCCGATTTTACAATGCGCCCGTCATACAGTACATGTACAAAATCCGGAACGATATATTCCAGCAGTCGCTGGTAGTGAGTAATGATGATAAAGGCATTGTTCTCGCTACGCAGCTTGTTCACGCCCTTAGAGACAATACGCAGCGCATCGATATCCAGTCCGCTGTCCGTTTCATCAAGGATAGACAGCTTTGGCTCCAGCATGGCCAGTTGAAATATTTCATTTCTCTTTTTCTCCCCTCCGGAAAATCCTTCGTTAAGACTCCGGTTCACCAGCTGTGCATCGAACTCCACCAGCTTTTGCTTTTCCCTGGACATCCTCAGGAACTCCTTGGCATCCAGGGGCGGCAGGCCTTTATGCACCCTTATCTCAGCCAGGGCCGTCTTTAAGAAATTGATATTGCTGACACCCGGTATTTCTATCGGGTATTGAAAAGCCAGGAACAGACCTTCCCTCGCGCGGACCTCGGGACTCATATCCAGTAAGTTCATCCCCGAAAAAAGGATCTCGCCCTGAGTGACATGATAATTTTCCCGCCCCGCCAGCACCGAAGCCAGCGAGCTTTTCCCGGATCCGTTAGGCCCCATGATGGCATGGACCTCTCCCGCATTCACCGACAGGTTGATCCCTTTCAGTATCTGCTTCTCCTCAACTTCAGCATGTAAATTTTTAATCGTCAGCATTTTCTTATTTGTTGTATATATATTATCCTACGCTCCCCTCTAATGTAATGGAAAGTAGTTTTTGTGCTTCCACCGCAAACTCCATCGGCAATTGGTTCAATACCTCTTTTGCATACCCATTGATGATCAGCGCTACCGCCTTCTCAGAATCGATACCCCGTTGATTGAGATAGAAGATCTGATCCTCGCCTATCTTGGAGGTAGTAGCCTCATGCTCCACCGTAGCCGTATTGTTCTTCGACTCGATGTACGGGAAAGTATGCGCCCCGCATTGATCTCCTATCAGCAGGGAGTCGCATTGCGTAAAGTTCCTGGCCTGATCTGCCTTGGGACCTATCTGCACCAGTCCGCGATAGCTGTTATTACCATGCCCGGCCGAGATACCCTTGGAAATGATCCGGCTGCGGGTATTGCGCCCTATATGATGCATCTTCGTGCCCGTGTCCGCGATCTGGCGGTTACGGGTCACCGCTACAGAATAGAACTCACCCGTGGAATTATCTCCTTGAAGGATCACGCTGGGATATTTCCAGGTGATAGCAGACCCCGTCTCCACCTGCGTCCAGGATATCTTGGCATTCGCGCCCTTGCAGATACCCCGTTTGGTAACGAAGTTGTAGATACCGCCCTTGCCGTCCTTATCACCAGGATACCAGTTCTGTACAGTGGAATATTTTATTTCCGCATTTTCCAGGGCTATTAGCTCTACCACCGCGGCATGCAGCTGATTCTCGTCCCGCATCGGGGCCGTACATCCTTCCAGATAGCTTACATAGCTGCCTTCATCCGCAATGATCAGCGTCCGCTCGAACTGACCCGTATTCTCCGTATTGATCCGGAAATAAGTGGACAACTCCATGGGACAGCGCACTCCCTTAGGGATGTAAACAAAGGACCCATCGGAAAAAACAGCCGCATTCAGGGCAGCAAATATGTTGTCGGAATGTGGGACCACAGAGCCTACATACTTTTGTACCAGCTCCGGATGTTCCTGAACAGCCTCCCCGAACGAACAGAATATAATTCCCAATTCCTTCAGCTTATCCTTATAGGTGGTGGCAATAGAGATACTGTCAAATACCGCATCCACCGCTACCCCCGTCAGCGCCTTTTGCTCCGACAGAGGAATACCCAGCTTCTCAAAAGTGGCCAGCAGTTCCGGATCTACTTCGTCCAGGCTGTTGTATTTCTTTTTATTGCGTGGCGCGGCATAGTAAGATATCTTCTGGAAGTCGATGGGGGGTAGCTGAAAATTCTGCCATTCAGGGAGCTTTTGCTTCTGAAAAGACTGAAAACCCTTCAGTCGCCAGTTCAGCAGCCACTCCGGCTCCTTCTTCTTCTCGGAGATATAGCGGATCGTATTTTCGTTGAGGCCGGCAGGCAGGATATCCATCTCGATATCCGTGACAAAACCGAACTCGTATTCCTTGTTCGCTATATTGTCAATTATTTCGTTGTCGTTTGGCATATTATTTTTTCCGCTATTATGATGTCTAAGACCCGATTTTATATCCTAAAACCTGGTTTTGGCCAGTTATAAGACCTCATTTCGGCCAATTAGGCTGCAAGATACTTCAATACAGGCGCTTTTCCCTTTCGTTACACGGAAAAGCTTTCTCCACAGCTGCAGGTTCTGGACGCATTGGGGTTTTTAAATACCAGCCCCTTCCCATTGAGCCCGCCTGAATAATCCAGCTCCGTGCCGTACAGGTACAACAGGCTCTTCATATCCACTACCACCTTTACCCCCTTGTCCTCGAAAACCTGGTCACCTTCCTTGGAAACGGTGTCGAAATCCATTTGATATTCAAGCCCTGAACATCCGCCGCTCTTCACTCCTACCCGTACAAATGTCTCGGGAGCGGCATGCTTCTCAACCAGCAGGTTGGTGATATAATCCTTTGCGGAAAGTGAGACTGTGATCATAGTGTTCAACTTTAATTATGTGCGGGAGATACGCTTTCTGAAATTTAGCGCATCTCCCGCAATACGCTAATGTCTGAGACCTTCGTCGGAGCTGCCTCGCCACGCTCCTTCCCGGTCGGAACCTTCGGTTCCAGCCGACGGACCTCCGGCCCGTTTATAGTAGAACAAAATATGGACCATACGGTTTTGTCTCCCGCTTACGACATCCGGAAAAACTCGTCGCCGCGGTCCAACTGCAAAATTCGTCAAAAAAAATGGAACTTCCTCGGCCCGCAGGGCCGTTAAATGCATTACTATAAAATATTATAAATCAATTCTTTACCGCCCCATCGGCTCAACCACTTCCCTGATAGGCTTCCCCACCGCCCCATTCGGCATTTGTATATGCAAAAGCGCCGCCATCGTAGGCGCAATATCCGTCATCGAAACAGCCGCATTCGTATGCCCCTGCTTGATCCCCCATCCCATGAACAACAAGGGAATATGCGTATCATAAGGATTCCAGGTCCCATGGGTCGTCCCCGTCTTCCCATATCCTTCAAACCAGCCCGCCGCCAGCACTATCTGTACAGCCCCACTGCGCTTGAAATTATATCCATTGATTATCATTGACTTCAACGGCTCAGGAACAGGAGCTTCCCCGATCTTCGCCACATCCACCGCGTAGGATATACCCGGCTGACGCTCCAGCCATGCGATACATATCTTCTTGATCTCGCCCAGGTCCAGCTTCAACGCATCGATCTTGCCCAGGTCGAAATTCAGCTGGTAGTTCATCCCGCTGCGGATCAGCTTCTCAGCCCCATACCGTGCCGTCAGTATCCTGTTCAGCGAATCCACCAACGGACGGCTATCCCAAAAGTCCGCCGGGATCTCATGCTTCTGCATATAGCCTATCGCATGCGCCGCACCGTGATCTGCCGTGAGGAACACGGTGTACTGACCCTTGCCCAGCTTGCTATCCAGGTACGCAAAGAACTTGCCCAGGTCCTGGTCCAGCCGCAGATAGGTATCCTCCACCTCGATAGAGTTAGGGCCAAACATATGCCCCACATAATCCGTTGACGCACAGTTGATGGTAAGAAAATCCGTAGCAGGTCCGCTCCCCAGCTGATACCCCTCGACGGCCTGACGGGCAAAATCCAGTGTCAGGGTATTGCCAAAAGGCGTGGGACGAAACGTTCCCTTGCTCTTTTTATAGGCTTCATCGATATGATGCGGAAAAGTAGTGCTCGTCTCTCCTGCATATTTCCCCTCATAGGACTGGTCATCCGCGTCGCTGTTCTTATACGTGTCGACGGGATACAGTGTTGTCCATCCGTTCTTTATCAATTGTTCTACAGGCCGCGTTTTGTTATAGGCATCCGCCCAGGCGGGCAGCTGCTGCATATAATAGGTGCTCGTTACAAAATTCCCGGTCGCATCATCCAGCCAAAAAGCAGCGTTGGCCGCATGTCCCGCGGGCAGAATGGAAGCCCTGTCCTTCAGGGACACCCCTACTACCTTTGACTGATAGTTGGTGGCCATCCGCAGCTCATCCGTCACCGTGGACACCAGCAGATTGCGGGGCGACATCTTCCCCGAGGCATTG
>Ga0068860_100002369_pt1 | contig 19794 bp, 18 predicted proteins | sample KBSSwiS32_FD_66597 | JGI IMG/M metagenome (GOLD analysis project Ga0068860, IMG submission 66597) | Switchgrass rhizosphere microbial communities from Kellogg Biological Station, Michigan, USA - KBS Switchgrass S3-2 | ecosystem: Host-associated > Plants > Roots > Rhizosphere > Soil ...
TCATTCCTCGTACCGGCAACCCCATCATCGTGGTTCCCAGGTTCGAGGAGGGACGTCTACGCGAGCGCCTGAAGTTCCCCATCGAAGTTCAAGCATGGCAGGAAGATGAAAGTCCGGCAAAGCTCACCGCCGCGGCGCTAGCCGATCGCGGCATCCGCTCGGGACGCATCGGCGTCGAAGAAGTCACCGGGTTCACCTTTTTTGACCATTTGCGCGCGGCCGCACCCGCGTTCGAATACGTTTCCGCGGATCCCATCACCGTCGCCTGCCGCGCCCGCAAATCTCCTCATGAATTGGAACTCATGCGCCTCGCTTGCGAAGCCACCTTCGACGTCACACGCGCAGCGTTTGCGTCGCTAAAGGAAGGGATGTCGCAGGACGACATCGCCCAACTCATTGAAGCCGGCTATTCGAAAATGGACCTTCACGGCTACGCTCTTGTCTTGATCGGCGCTTCCGCCGCGCTCCCGCATGGCAGCGTTCAGCCGCAAAAACTCAAGGAGGGCGACGTCATCCTTATCGATGGCGGTTGCAAAGTGGAAGGCTACGAATCCGATGTCACCCGCACCAGCGTCCTCGGTAAACCTTGGGACAAAATCGCACGCGCCTACGAAGCCGTTCGCAGAGCCCAGGACGCCGCGCTCGACGCAGCCCGTGCAGGCCGCCTCTCCGGAACCGTTGACGATGCCGCTCGCGCTGTGATCACCAAAGCGGGCTACGGCCCCGGCTACAAATTCTTCACCCATCGCGTGGGTCACGGGATGGGCCTGGACGGCCACGAGCACCCGTACCTCGTCCGCGGCAGCAAAACGCCACTCGAGCCCGGCATGACATTCTCAAACGAGCCAGGCATCTACATCCCGGGCGAATTCGGAATGCGCTGCGAAGACGACATGGTTATCGCCCAAGAAGGCCCGGCCCAGCTCCTCACCAAAAATTTCCCGCTCTCTCTAGAAAAGCCTTTTGGTTAGCGATCGCATTGGGATGACGGGTCGTTAGACCCGTACGTCTTCCCCCACACCGCACCGGTCACTCGACCCGCTGATGTACGTCCTGCTTTGTCATTCCGACGGCAGCGACCCGGCTTTCCTCGCCTTCGGGTTTCGGCGCCGCATCGCGGAGTGAAGGAACCCGGCAGGACCGTGGCGCTCCCGAAATCGCGACGATCAGGTCACTGCCGCCTACGTCGAACGCCTAGACTCCCGCGATCTCCGCGCAAAAGTCCACAATTCTCTGCTCCGCCCAAAATCTCTCTTCCCCGCTCACATCGGAAATAAACGCACAATGCCCGCCGTGCCGCGGGGCAAGGAATCGTATCGCCGGATTCCGTTCCACGCGCGCCGCCAGGAACATTACATAGGGCACAAACGGATCGTCTTCTGCCGTGATCATCAACGTCGGCACTCGCACCTGATCCACGATCCGCTTTGCGCCCGCCGCCTCGTAATATTCCTCCGCGTCCCGATATCCGAAGCAAGGCGCGGTGATCGCATCATCAAACTCGCGCACCGTTCGAATCTTTCCGAATCCGTTTGCGGAATAGCGCTCCGGAAACATCTGCGCTTTGCGCGCGTAACGCGTCATCAATCCCTTCACAAAATGCCGTTGGTACACATAGTTTTCTTTCAACTCCAGCGCATCGGCGCACGCCGATAGATCAAGCGCCGGACACACGGAGCACACTCCACACAGAGCGGGCGGCGCATCCTCGCCAAATTCACCCGCCATCTTCGTCACCAGATTTCCGCCCATGGAGTAACCCACGAAAAAGACGCGCGCAAATCCGTCCGCGGTTGCCAGCTGTTCGAGCACCGCGCGGTAGTCCCCGCTCATCCCCGAGTTGTAAAGGGTCGGTGTCAGCTTCTCCGTCCCCCCGCAATTCCGCTGATTCAAACGCACCACATGAAATCCTCGATGAAAGGCCTTCTCGGCGATCCCCCGCACGTAATTCGAGTCTGCCGATCCTTCCAGACCGTGTACGACGGCCATCACCGGAACATCGCGCCTCCGGCCCTTGTGCCAATGGCACAACCCCAGCAACTGTGAGAACGGATCCACGCGAAAGAGTCGCTCTTCCGCCTCCGGCAAGCGGAATTTTCGCGGCACAAACGCGGCCGCCAAAGTCATCGCATGGCCATTCCGCAACCACCGATGCGGCACAAATTTCCGAATCTCTTTCTGCATACGTTGAAACTCTATTGCACGATACCCACAAGCACAACCTAACCAGCAATTGTTTTGGATGTCGGCAACCACGCGATTTTCGGGGGGTTGGGGTTTACATGCAATCCTCCCCAACCGTAAACGTTCAACCACATCGGCAAGACTGCGAATCCAGTTCTCACCGCAATCACGCATAAAGTCGCAAATGCGATAAGATCCCAAATCCATGAACACCTTCAGTCTCGCAGTTGCTCGGCTCGCAACGGCGCTGCTCCCAATCTTCGGAATCGCGGTCGCGCTCGCAGCTCAATCCTCCGAAGCTCCATCTCCCAACTATTGGGTCAAGCTCGTCTGCGAAGCCTCGGACCGCATCGCCACCATCCGTTTCGGCCCCGACGGCGCTAAACTCGAAAGAACCACCGAGACCCGCGTGCTGCAAAGCGATATCAGCGGCCCTCACGGCATCGCCTTCTCCCCCGACCGAAAAAATTTCTACGTCTCGATCGGTCACGGCCGCCCTTACGGGACCGCCCTTAAATACGAAACACAAAGCGACCGCGTCATCGGTCAGGTCGGCCTCGGCTTTTTCCCCGCCACCGCCGACGTCTCCCCCGACGGCAATTTCCTCTACGTCGTCAATTTCAACTTGCACGGCGATCCGGTTCCCAGCAGCGTCTCCGTCGTCGACACCAACGCCATGCTCGAAGTCGCCCGCGTCCCCACCTGCGTGATGCCTCACGGCTCGCGCGTCACTCGCGACGGCTCCCGCCAGTATTCCGCGTGCATGATGGACGATCTACTCGTCGAAGTTGACGCCGAGAGAATGAAGCTGGCGCGCACTTTTCGCGTCAGCGCCGGCCAAGAGCAGGGTTTCGAACGCATCGCGCCGCCGCTTTCCGCGCCGGCCCCCGCCTCAGGAAAAATGGAAGATCACGACCACATGACGATATCGATGAGCGCGGTGACCTGCAGTCCCACCTGGGCGCAACCCAGCATCGATGGTAAGCAAATCTTTGTCGCCTGCAATAAATCCAACGAAATAGTGGAAGTCGACGCCAAGGAGTGGAAACTGGTTCGTAGAATCCCCGCCGGCAGCGGTGTCTACAATCTCGCCGTCAGCTCCGACGACAAACTGCTCGTCGCCACCAACAAGCGCGACGCCTCTGCGTCTATCTTCGACATCGCCACCGCAAAGGAATTAGCCCGCATCCCCACCAAGCGCAAAGTCGTCCACGGCGTCGTCATCTCGCCCGACAGCCGCTACGCTTTCGTCACCGTCGAAGGCGTCGGCAGCGAACCCGGCACCGTCGAAATTATCGACCTGCAATCCCACAAAACCGCCGCCACTATCGACACCCCACCCCAGGCCGCAGGCATCGACTTCTGGAAAATCGACTAGTTGTGGAGTGCGGCGGCGCCCCCGCTCTCGCGGGTGCCGTACTTACTTCGGCGGATCCGTCGTAATGGAATAAGCCTTCGTCTTCCCCAACTTGATCGCCCACAACCCGCCATGCACGTCATTCACATAAATCAGTCCCTTATAAGGATAGGCTCCCCAGGCAAACGGCAAATTTGTCCGATACCCCTTCGAATCGCCCGACCAAAAATGCGCAATCTCTCGACCCTGATTGTAAAGTTCCCCGCGCAATTCGCCGGACACGTCCAAAATCCGCGCTCCGCCGTTGTAGTAGCCCATGTACAAAACATCGTCCACAACCCAGATGTTGTGCGACCCTGCCTCCGGCACACTGTAAGTCGCGACTTGGCGCGGCTTGGTCAAATCCGTTACGTCGATCACGTGCCCGATTCCGCGCACCGGAATGCGCTCCCGCGAAGCCAGGCTGAACACTCCCGGAAATACTTCATCCCCAACAAAAACATAATTCTTGTAGCGGTACACGGCGTGCGCTCCGCTCAACCACCCTGCCCCGTAAAGCTCGTCATAGTTAAACCGGTAATTCGAAACGAACTGCGGATGCTCCGGGCTTCCGCCCTTGATCCCGTTGCCGACGTCCAGAATCACCAGTCCATCGCGCCAATACGCCAGGTACGCCAGCCCGTCCACTACTTGCACGTCGTGAAGATATCGCCCCGCGCTCGAAACGCCCTCGCCCTCCGGCAGCGCAATCTGCATTTGTCCCGAGCTCTCCACCTGCCAGCGCGCCACTTCCTTCGGCTTCTTGACGTCCGCAAAATCGATCACCCGCAATGACCCCGTCGAGTCATCGGTCAGGTATACGTAATGCGAATTGATGTACGCGCTATGCACGCCGCCAGTCACCGTTTCCGTATACTCGGACAAAACTTTCGGATGCATGCCATCCGACGTATCCAGAAATACGATCCCGTTCTTCCGGTTCGACGCGCCCTCTCGCGTGATCACGCCGATTTTTCCATCCGGCGTCACGCTCACATCATTCACCAGCCGCGCGTCCACCTTCAGCGGATCAGCGCTCTGCGGATGCGCCGGGTCGGCGATATCGAACACATACACTTTGTCGCTGATCGCCGAAAGATACGCGTAGTGATCCCAGATCCATTCCTCCGCGAACTGCTCATCCTTGGGCATCGCGTGGCCCACCACTTCCACATCGCGGCTGACTCCGCGCGGCGCCGCCAGCACGCTGGCCATCGCATCGCGATCTCCCGCCGATGCCACCACCGTGTACGTACCCGGCCGCTCCGCCACGAACGTGCCATCAGGCCAGATCGCCGCGCCCGCACCCTGCACCGACCACGCCACTTCGCCCGCGATCGCTTCTCCCTTGCCGCCCTTCGCGGAAAAATGCACCACGTCGCCGGTCTTCACTGCGCTGGTCGCGGGCCACACTACCAACTTCGCAAAACCTGGCTTCACAACCTCGACCGACGTTTCGCCGGTCACACCATCACCCGCAGCGCGAATTTTTGTCTTGCCCGGTTTGAGCGCCACCACCATCCCGGTCGCATCCACTGTCGCGACCGACGACTTTTCCGACGTCCACGTCAGCGCAATATCGATGCGCGGATCGCCGTTCGCATTTCGCGGCGTGGCCCGCAACAAATGATTCCCGCCGGCGAAGACGGCCGCTTCAGGCGCACTCACATCGATCCGTGCAATGCGCGGCTTCGAAACCGTGACGTGCGCATACCCGATCTTGCTTCCGATCGTTGCCCCCACCGTGATTTCGCCCGGCTGGAAAAATGAAATCTCACCGTTCTGCTCCGCACCGGCCGCGTCAAACGGCGCCGCGTACCAGAACTTCACCTTGTCCGGCAGCGTCTTGCCATCCTTATCTTTCGCCACCGCGGAAAATGTCAGCTTCGCGCCAATCGCCGCCGTCGCCGTCCCTGGCGTAACTTCTACCATCGCGATGTCGCTCTTCTCGTCGTCTTTCTGTTCCGGTTCCAGCGGCTTCTGCGCCGCCGCAGGCAACGTACAGATCGCGAACGCCGCCAGCATCAGGCTCACAAAGAATTGCGGCTTCTGACACAAAGAATACAAAGGCATGTACGCCTCTCAGAAGATACGTTCCGGCAAAAATGATGTAAGGAAATGAAAAGCGCGGCGAGTCTATGGCACTCGCCCGGATGTGTCAACGTAACGTGCCGGGCAACAGGTCATACAATCCGAGTAACGCCATTCCCGGTCGAAAAAATGCTGTTAACATCAGCCCCCGTAGGAACGTCTACCCTTCTGGGGAACCAGGCCGCGATGGCATGAGCGCAGCATGCAGAGTGCGTCATACCTCGGCAACGCGACGCCGGAGCTTGCTCTGGTGACTGAGACACTACCGGCGCAGGCCGACTCTGACGAGAGTCTCGTGCGCGTGGCCCAGCGCGGTCATCGTGAAGCGTTTGGACAACTCTATCAACGCTACTTGCCCATGGTGCATGGCATTCTCTTGGCGAAACTTCCCCGCTTGGAAGTGGAAGACTTGGTTCACGAAGTTTTCTTGCGCGCGCTCTCTCGTTTACGCGGCTTGCGCGATGCGTCTCGCTTCGGCGCATGGCTGGCCGCCATCGCCCGCAATATGGCCAATGACTACTATCGCGAGCCTCGCACGCAGGCCGAACATCGCGATCACTGTCTCGATGTGGACGCAACGGTTGCGCCAGGCGGGCATGCCCAGACGCGCGAGGCCACGGAAATTCTGGAGATTATCCGCAGCTTACCCGAGGCCTATCGCGAAACTTTGGTGCTGCGCCTCGTGGAAGGCATGACCGGTCCGGAAATTGCCGCTCGAACCGGCCTTTCCCATGGCTCCGTGCGCGTCAATCTTCATCGCGGCATGCAGCAACTCCGCGACAAACTCGAGCGCAAGCGATCTCCGGCGAGTTCACGCCCATGACCAGCAAGATGCGACACCAGCGCGACATGCAAAATACCGACAGCGACTACGTCTGGGATCGTTCCGGTCCACCCGATCCGGAAATTCAGCGGCTGGAGCACATCCTCGCTTCCTTCCGCCACCACCGCACCGCCGTTCCGCCATTCCCCGAAAATGCCTTCACGTCCGCTCCGCTGACCTGGCGTGAAACATTATTTCTGCATCTGCACATCCCGCGCCTGGCCGCGGCGGCGCTGATCGCCTTCGCGATTGTCTCCAGCTTGTGGTTGTCCCTCGCCCCGCGCCCACCGCTCACGACGCCGACCGGCTGGCAGATCCAGATCTCCGCCAGTCCGTCGCAAGCCGATCCCTCCCGTTCCACTCCGCCAGAAAAGCAGTGGCTGCAGGTCGGTGAAGCCCTCGAAACCCGCGTCGATTCAACTGCCAGCGTTTCTGTCGCCGAGATCGGCCGCCTCGATGTGGCGCCCCTGACCCGCCTGCGCCTGCTGCAATCCGCCACCGGCCGAAAACACGTCGCGCTCGATCGCGGCACGATCCGCGCGACCATCTGGGCCGCTCCCGGTCAGTTCGTTGTGGACACTCCCTCGGCCGTGGCCGTCGATCTCGGCTGCATCTACACCCTTCACGTCGATGACGACGGCAGCGGAACATTGCGCACCACTCTCGGCTGGGTAGGCTTTCATCGCGATGGCCGCGAGTCGTTCATTCCCGCCGGCGCGGCATGCTCCACCCATCCACAATCGGGCCCCGGCACCCCTTACTTTGAGGATGCCTCCCCCGCTTTTCGCTCGGCCCTCGCACAGTTCGACTCCAGCGGCAAAAATATTTCCGGCGATCCATCCGCCCTGCGGATCGTCCTGGCGGAAGCCAGGAAGCGGGACGCGCTTACGTTGTGGCATTTGCTTTCTCGCGTCGACACCGCCAGCCGTGTCGTGATTTACGATCATCTTGTCCAGCTCGTTCCTCCACCAGGCGACGTGACCCGCGACGCTATCCTCCGCCTGGATCGCGCCGCGCTAGATGCTTGGTGGAATGCACTCGATCTCGGCGATATCAGCCTTTGGCGCCATTGGGAACGCACCTGGATCGACACCAAAGGCCAACCAATCTAACGCCCTAACGCTGTTAACACTTGGCCGTTTCCTCTCGTCTTTATCAACGAACTCGGAATTCAATCCACGGAGCGTCGATTCCATGCATATTCACAAACGTTTCACGCACCGCTTCACATTCGGCCTTCTGGCATTCCTCATGCTCTTTGTCGGCGTTGCCCTTGCCGGTCCTCCGCTCATCTGCCACACATTCGACATCGGATCGGCGAAATCCCTGCCGTGGGCCAGTCAAGGGTGGAATCTGACCGGCAAGGAAACCTACGACACCTCGAAGCTAGCCGCCGACACATTCAAGATCCTCACGTCGGATTCGACTGTCCTGGTCCACATGGAAACGCTGCGTCGCGCCACACTCTATGCGCGCACAAATCCCGCGGCAGCGAGAGAGCTTTTCAATACCCTCTCCGCCGCAACGAAATCGGTTCCGTCCGGCGCGCCGCCCGCCCTCTATTACTTCGACATCGGATATCTCGCTGAAAGTTACAAGCAGTGGCTGGAGCAGGATTCGAATCCCGCTCGCGGAATCGACGGCTACGCGTTGGTCAAGCAAGCTTTGCAACTCCGCGGCGACGATGCGCAAATGGAATTCGCCGCCGCACTAATCACTCTCGCGGGCCCTGCATCGGCGCACGATCAACATGTGCAAAAAGCCAAGGCCGGCGCAAAGAACGATGCTCTTCTGGCCCGCAATCTCTCCACCCATTTCATGGGACAACAGGGACAAACGACCGCCGAAGTGCTCATCAAGCCAGCGGCGTCAAAAGAGTCGAAGCCGTGAGCTTGCCCATGACTAATTCCGAGCCGCCTTCTCCACGCCGTTCGTCGATGCGCCGCCCGTTCCTGCACGCAACGGCAATTTTTCTTATTGCCTTAGGCACTCTCGCTGCGGCGTCTCCAGCAGGTCGTCAATCTCCAGCCGAGCCCGGCCTCACCGCGCACGAATGGGGCACGTTCACCACCATCGCGGGCGCCGATGGACTGCCCGTGGAATGGCTCCCCGTCGATCTCAGCGGCCCATCCGATCTTCCCCACTTCGTTGAGCATTACCGCAACGCTGGATTCAAAGCCGGCCTTCGCGGCACGGTCCGCATGGAGACTCCGGTCATCTATTTTTACAGTCCACACGAAACCCGCGTCTCGGTGCGTGTCTCGTTCACCAAAGGCCTGATCACCGAGTGGTATCCTCACCCAGACGGCGTCGCCCCCAACACCTCCCTTGCGCTAGATACTCTTTACGGTCCACACGACGACGGCAGCATCACCTGGAACTCCGTCACCGTTTCCCCCGCGGTGCCCGCAAATTTCCCGCGCGAGTCCGCCGCCAGCCACTATTACTCTGCACGCGATACGTCCGCGACTCCGCTTTCGGTCAAGGGCCCGTGGGGAGATCAGCGCGAAAAATTCTTGTTCTATCGTGGGGTCTCCACAACCTCGCTGCCTCTCACCGCAAAGGTTCTGCCCTCGGGTGCCATCCGGCTCACCAATCGGATCGGCCGGCCAATTCCTGCGCTTGTCCTGTTCGAACGCCGCGACGACAAGCTCGGCTATCGCATCGTGACTTCTCCCCGGGACCACCTGATCCTCGAAACGCCTTCGGTCACCGGCACCTTCGATTCGCTCCGCGGCGATCTTGAGGACCTTCTCGTTAACCAGGGCCTCTTTCGCGATGAAGCTCGCGCCATGATCGAGACCTGGCGGGACACCTGGTTCGAAGAGGGCAGCCGGCTCTTCTACATCGTCCCCAGTTCGCACGTGGACTCGATTCTTCCCCTCTCGATCACGCCCGCACCTGCGCAAGTGGTCCGAGCATTTGTCGGCCGCATCGAGCTGGTCACTCCCGCCACGGAAAGGTCCATCGAAGCCGCTCTGGCTGCGCACGACGGCGCAGCACTGCGAAAATACGGACGCTTCCTCTACCCTATTTTCAACATCATGCTGGCCAAACTACCTGTTCCGGCGCGCATCACGAGAATGCTGGAGCAGTTGGGCGCCGCCTACGAGTAATGCAATTCCTTGCGGCCGGTACTGGGTAGTCTGTCAGGGAGCGGCTTCTGGCCGCTCTCTTGTGGTACCTGCGCGGCCCCTTGTCCAGCGCCGACCGCAGCCGATTAGGCCCCAGATTCCCGGAAGTGGACTCCCGAGTCGGACTGGCCTTCGCTTGACCAGCTTCCTTCCCGCCCCTACAATAGATAATTCACAGTGACGCATTTTTTCGATTTGATGAATTTATCCCACAGCCCAGCGGGCACCCGCTGGGCTGCGCTGTTTTTAGCGCGAATTTTTCCACATTTAAAGAGGATGGAATGACCGAAGCGATTCCCGCGATTCCCGAAGGCCTGACCTTCGACGATGTGCTGCTCCTGCCCGGCAAATCATCGGTGTTGCCCACCGAAGTAGACACGCGCACGTGTTTTACCCGCCGCCTGGCCATCAACATCCCGCTGGCTTCCGCCGCCATGGATACCGTCACCGAATCTCACCTGGCCATCGCCATCGCGCGCCAGGGCGGGATCGGCATCGTGCACCGCAACATGCCCATCGATCGCCAGGCTGAGGAAGTTGACAGGGTAAAACGCTCGGAAAGCGGCATGATCGTCGATCCGGTCACCATCTCGCCCGACATCACCCTCCGCCAGGCCCTGGAGATCATGACCAAATACCGCATCTCCGGCCTTCCGGTCACGCGCGGCTCACGCCTCACCGGCATTCTCACCAATCGTGATCTTCGCTTCGAGAAGAATCACGCTCAGCTGGTCAGCTCGGTGATGACCAAAGACAATCTCGTCACCGTGCCGGTCGGAACCACCCTCGAAGAAGCGGAACGCATCCTGCAAAAACATCGCATCGAAAAGCTTCTCGTTGTCGATCAGGATTTCAACCTCAAGGGCCTGATCACCGTAAAAGACATACAGAAAAAACTGGAATATCCCCGCGCCGCAAAAGACGATCAGGGCCGCTTACGCGTAGGCGCAGCGGTTGGCGCTACCGGCGACTTCCTCGAGCGCGCCGTGGAAATGGCCAAGACCAAAGCCGACGTTCTCGCGGTGGATACCGCGCATGGCCACTCTTCCCGCGTGATGGATGCCATTAAATCCATCAAGCATCGCTTGCCGGATGTGCAACTCATCGCCGGAAATGTAGGCACCTACGACGGCGCGAAGGAACTCATCTCTCTTGGCATCGACGGACTGAAAGTGGGCATCGGCCCCGGCTCGATCTGCACCACGCGGGTGGTGACTGGCGCCGGAGTGCCGCAGCTCACGGCCATCATGGAAGCCGCGCGGGCCGCCGAAGGTACGGGCGTTCCGATCATCGCCGATGGCGGCATCAAATTTTCCGGTGACATCACCAAAGCCATCGCCGCGGGCGCCTCCTGCGTGATGATCGGCAGCCTGTTCGCCGGCACCGAAGAATCGCCCGGGGAGACCATTCTCTTCCAGGGCCGCACTTTCAAGTCTTACCGCGGAATGGGCTCCACTGCTGCGATGGATGCGGGTTCCGACCGTTACGCCACTGTGCAGGATGACGCCGACCGTGAGCGCGGCAAGTCTGTGCCCGAAGGCGTGGAGGGTCGCGTGCCGTACAAAGGCCAGCTGGGCGCGCTGACCGACCAGCTCGTCGGCGGCCTGAAAAGTGGCATGGGCTACGTGGGCTCCGCCACGCTCAACGATCTTCGCGGCTGCCGCCGCTTCGTCCGCATCACCTCCGCCGGCCTGCGCGAAAGCCATGTCCACGACGTGATCATCACCCGCGAAGCGCCCAACTACCGCATGGAATAAGGGCGCAAGGAACAAGGACGGATGATCTAGACTCTGTCTCGTTCACCCCGCTTTCCTTCTGCTGGCGGCGTAACTGCTTCGCCCGATAGCAACAGTTCGATTTCCGCATCACCATGTTGTGATGTCCGCACGGTAAAATGGTCATGCATGGAGAATGGAGCCTCCTTTCGTGTCTGAAATTCAACCCTGGCGCAGCACGCCACCTGCGCCCGATCTGGACAGTACGGCGATCCCGGGATGGCTGCGCTCCTGGTGGCCTGCGATGTTATGGGCCGGCTTCATCTTCGTCATGTCCACGGACGCTTTCTCCGCGCGCCATACGTCCTCCATCCTCGAACCCTTGATCCGCTGGCTGGCTCCGTCTCTTTCCGACGATGAGGTGGATTTCGTGCACTTCATCATCCGCAAGTGCGCGCACTTCACCGAGTATTTCGTCTTCGGCGTATTCCTGTATCGCGCGGTGCGCGGCGCCCACAAGGGTTGGCGCTGGACCTGGGCTCTGTCCGCGTGGTTCATCGCGGCATGCTACTCAGCGCTGGACGAGATTCACCAAGCCTTCGTCGCCAGTCGCACCGCCTCGCCCTACGACTCGCTGATTGACTCCAGCGGCGCATTAGTCGCTATGATTTTTCTTCTGCTATGGTTTCACCGCACCGCCGCCCGGCAGAGCCCTGATATACCTTAACGGTCCGAATACATCGCGCAGGTGGGGTAAGATGTCCGCGCACCAAATGCTGGCTGGCTACGTGGATAGCGTGAAATCATGTTCATAGGCCACTTCGCTGTCGGATTTGCAGCGAAGAAGTTTGCGCCGCGCGCATCGCTGGCGCTGCTGCTTGCCGCGCCGCTGTTTCTCGACATTCTTTGGCCCGTTTTCCTGTTGCTCGGCTGGGAGCATGCGCGCGTCGATCCCGGCAACACCCGCTATACTCCGCTCGACCTTTACGACTATCCGTGGTCGCACAGCCTGCTGATGTCGATCGTATGGGCTACGGCGTTTGCGGCAATTTACTTCGCGCTGACACGCTACAAACCCGGAGCACTCGCCATCTGGATCGGTGTGCTCAGCCACTGGATGCTGGACTGGATCACGCATCGACCGGACATGCCGCTGTATCTGGGAGGCGGACCGCGCTTCGGCCTCGGACTTTGGAACTCCATCGCTGGAACGATGGTCGTGGAAATCGGAATGCTGCTGATCGGAGTCGCTCTGTATATGAGCGGGACGCGGGCGCGCGACAGGATTGGCAGCTACGCCTTCGCAGCATACGTCCTCTTGCTGCTCTTCCTTTTCGTGGCAGACCGCTTCAGTCCTCCGCCGCAGAACATGACGGAGGTAGCCTCGGCTGGCGCCGCTTTCAGCGCCATCTTACTGCCTTGGGCTTGGTGGTTCGATCGGCATCGAACGATTCGTTCCGAAATCGCGTCGGACATCAAGACTTAGGAGAAGACCACCCAAACGAAAAGCCCGTTCGACGCTTCCGAACGGGCTTGGTTGAAAATTCGTTGTGTGAAAAGGCGATGGTGACGTTAGCTCTTTGCGGCGCTCTCGGCCTCGGGTTCTTCCTTTTTGGTTTTTTCTTTCTTTTCTTTTTTCTTCAGCTCGTAGTTTACGAGTTCGAGGATGGCTACTTTGGCGCCGTCGCCAACACGGATGCCTGCGGCGATGATGCGGGTGTAGCCGCCGGGGCGGTCGGCAAACTTTGGCGCGATTTCACTGAACAGCTTTTGGGTGACCTGCGGGGTCATGATGTACGAGGCAGCCTGACGGCGCGATTGCAGGGTGTCGCGTTTGCCGAGGGTGATTATTTTCTCGGCGACCGGGCGCGCGGCTTTGGCGCGTGTCAGTGTAGTGGTGATGCGGCCGTGCTCGAGCAGATTGGTGACGAGGTTGCGCAGGGTGGCGCGGCGGTGCCACGGATTGCGGCCGAGCTTGGAGCCTGATTTCAGGTGTCGCATTTTCGATTCCCTTTATCGGCAGAGGCTCGAAGCCGTCTGCAAAATACGAAACTGTACGTCTTTGCAATTCTTACGCTGAGATCCTGGGGGCATCCATATCGGATGCCCCCAGAATGACAGTCGAAGATACAAAACACGGGTCTAAAGAACCCGCCACTACACGGGCGCTGGTGCGCCCTGAACAATGCAAATCTACAGGCCGCCGCCGAGGGAGTCTTCCGACGATGGTGGCGGGGCGGTCTGGCTGGGGAGCGGCGGCCAGATGATGCGGCCGTGCTCGTCGAACTTCATGCCCAGGCTGAGGCCCATCTTGGTCAGTATATCCTTAATCTCGTTGAGCGATTTGCGGCCGAAGTTCTTGGTCTTCAGCATTTCGTTCTCGCTCTTCTGCACGAGTTCGCGGATGGTCTGGATGTTGGCGTTTTTGAGGCAGTTGTAAGAGCGGACAGAGAGCTCCAGCTCTTCCACGGAGCGATCCAGATGCTCGAGACGCGGATCATTGGTGGTTTCCTGCGGCAGCTCGGTCATTTCCGTGGGCTCTTCAAAGTTGATGAAGATGCTCATGTGGTCTTTGACGAGCTTGGCAGCGAGGCCGATGGAGTCCTGCGGCGTGATGGCGCCATTGGTCCACACTTCGATCATCAGCTTTTCGTAGTCGGTCATCTGGCCGAGACGCGCGGCTTCCACCGAGTAGTTGACCTTGCGCACCGGCGAATGGACGGAGTCGACCGGGATGTAGCCGATCGGCAGGTCCTCGTCGTAGTTGCGGTCGGCGGCAACATAGCCGCGGCCGTTCTTGGCGCGCATTTCGATCTGCAGCTTGCCGCCTTCGCTGACTGTGGCGATGTACACACTCTTGTCGAGCACGGCGAAATCGGCATCTTCCTCGATCTGGGCAGAGGTGACCGGGCCGGGCTGCTCGACGTTGACGTAAATGGTCTTCGGCAGATCGGTGTTCAGCTTGATGGGCACTTGCTTGAGGTTGAGGATGATGTCCGTCGCATCTTCGACCACGCCGGGAATCGAGGAGAATTCGTGCAGCACTCCTTCGATCTTTACCGCGGTGATCGCTGCGCCTTCGATCGAGCTCAACAGCGCTCGCCGCAGCGCATTACCTACCGTGGTGCCCCAGCCGCGCTCAAACGGCTGCGCGGAGAATCGCCCGTACTTCTCGGTGAGCGACTCGAGCTCGGATGCAAGACGCTTTGGCTTTTGAAAACCCTTCCACATCGTGTTCCTTCTTTCCGGTGGCCGCTGCGCGGCCAGCCCAGCAGCCGATTTGCGATCGGCCACCCGAAAATCATTGTTGTTGAACCGGTCTCGGAGCCGGTTGCCGAAAGCGTGCTTCGGCAGATTGAATGCCTTAACCTCGGGCACGCCAGTGCCGTACCCTATGAGGAAATCCTTACTTCGAGTAGAGCTCGACGATCAGCTGTTCGGTGAACGGCGGCGTCTGCACGTCTTCGCGCTTTGGCAACGCGACGACCTTGGCTTTGAACTGCTCGCGGTCCTGCTCAAGCCACGGCACAGCGCTCTGGCTCTGAGCAACATTGCGTGCTTCCAGGATCATGGCGTTCTGGTGCATCTTTTCCTTGATGGCCACTTCCTGGCCGACCAGCACCAGGTAGGACGGGATGTTGACCTTCTTCCCGTTCACGCGGACGTGGCCATGCAGCACGAGTTGCCGCGCCTGCGCACGCGAAGAAGCCAGGCCGGCACGCCAGATCACGTTGTCCAGGCGGCGCTCCAGCGTGATGATGAGGTTTTCGCCGGTGGGGCCCTTCTGCCGAACGGCTTTCTCGAAGTACGAGCGGAACTGGCGCTCCAGCAGGCCGTAGGTGCGCTTCATCTTCTGCTTCTCGCGCAACTGCAGGCCGTAACCGGCTACTTTGGGTCGCCGCGACTGTCCGTGCTGTCCTGGAACGAAGTTGCGCTTCTCAATGGCGCACTTCTCGGTGAAGCAACGCAGCCCTTTTAGAAATAGCTTCTGCCCTTCCCGGCGGCACAGGCGGCAGACTGCATCTCGGTGTCTTGCCAACTTCGATTCTCCCTTCACGAACTTTTGAACTGCGAAAAACATTTCTTCAGGGGCTAAAGCCCGTTTATTGCCTCGCTCTTTATGTGGGAGCTGAAGCTCCCACCTCCTACAGAAATCGTTACACGCGGCGGCGCTTGGGCGGGCGGCAGCCGTTGTGCGGAATCGGCGTAACGTCGCGGATTACCACGATGTGCAATCCGGCGGCGGCGAGAGCGCGTACGGCGGACTCGCGGCCCGAACCTGGGCCCTGGACCTTTACTTCTACGCTCTTCATCCCGTACTGGTCACGCGCAACGCCCGCGGCGGCCAGCGAGGCCTGCTGCGCGGCGTAGGGTGTGCCCTTGCGGGACCCTTTGAAGCCGATGGCGCCGGCCGAGGACCAACACATGGTGCGGCCGTCGGTGTCCGTGATGGTAATCTGCGTGTTGTTGAACGACGCGGCGATATGCACCACCCCGTGCGGCACCACGCGGCGCTCGCGCTTCTTCTTGAATTCCTTCTTGCGTTTGCCCGCGGCGGCGGCGGCGCCAGCTTTTCCACCCGCTGCGGGTTTCGCTGGTGCTCCGGTATCGGGTCCTGCGCCTTGCTGTTCCTTTGCCACTTGTTGCTCCGTTTCTTCGTGCTGCAATCTTGCCAAGATCAAGGCCGGGCTAAGGCCCGGCGGCTACAGAAACCTTTTGCGGGCTGCGCTTTGCCCGACCGATTACATCGCGGCGCGGTGCGCAGGCTTACGCTACCTTTAGCCCTTCTTGCCGGTGACCTTCTTCTTGGCTGCGACGGCGCCGCGGCGCGGACCTTTTCGGGTGCGCGCGTTGGTGTGCGTCCGCTGGCCACGGACCGGCAGATTGCGGCGGTGACGAATGCCGCGGTACGCCTGAATTTCGATCAGCCGGCGAATGTTCATCTGGATCTCCTTGCGGAGATCGCCTTCGACGCGGCCTTCCTGCTCGATGGCCTGGCGGAGACGGTTGACTTCGTCTTCGGTCAGGTCGCGAATCTTCTTGGTGTGATCGACGCTGGCCTTTTCAGCGAGCTTTTTGGCGCGCTCCTGCCCGATACCGTAGATCGAGGTCAACCCGACCCACAGGGGCTTCTGAACCGGAAGATCAACACCTGCGATGCGTGCCATACTTTGCTCCTTAGTCTTTAGTACTGCCTACCCCCTCCTTCCGGTGTTTTTGCACAAGAGTATGAAAGGAAAGGGTTTATGGTTTAGAATGGCGCAAGGATATCATTCTAAAGCAGTTATTTAGCCCTGGCGCTGTTTGTGTTTGGGGTTGGAACAGATTACCCGAACCACACCTCGCCGATGGATCACCTTGCACTTGTCACAAATCTTTTTTACCGATGCTCGAACTTTCATTATAACTCCAATTCTGGTTACACTTACGGGTCTAAAGAACCCGCCACCACACTTGCTTTGCTCGCTTGCCGGGCTGAAGCCCAGCACCTACATAACTATGCGGGGCGAGCCAGCATTAGATTACTTGTAGCGGTAGACGATTCGGCCGCGGGTCAAATCGTACGGCGAAAGCTCCACTGCTACCTTATCTCCAGCGAGAATCCGGATGAAATTCTTGCGCATCTTGCCGGAAACGTGCGCCAGGACCTGGTGCTTGTTTTCCAACTCAACGCGGAACATCGCGTTGGGCAATGGCTCGATGACCGTGGCCATGACTTCAATGGCGTCTTCCTTGGAGTTTCCGGAATCGCCTTTCTTTTTTTCCTCGCGAACGGGTCTCGCCATAAGCTCCTGAGTGTGCAAACTTGCCAAAATCAAGGTCGGGCTAAAGCCCGGCCCCTACAAAACCCTCCGTCGGGCCCCGCGCTACCTACCAGCTCGGCCCGGTCATTTCTTTCGGCCGGGTCAAAATCCAGGGGCCGTTGGCCGTGACCGCTACGGTGTGCTCGAAGTGGGCGCTGGGGCTGCCATCTGCTGTTTCGGCTACCCACTCGCCCTGCATCCTTACTTCGGGCCGGCCGGCGTTCACCATCGGCTCGATGGCGATCACCATGCCTTCCTGCAACCGAGCGCCGCGACCGGGTTCGCCGTAATTTGGGAGATTGGGCTCGTCATGCATCTTGGTGCCGATGCCGTGCCCCACAAATTCCCGAACCACCGAGTACCCATGTTGCTCGACCCAACTCTGTACCGCGTTGCCGACATCGCCGAGCCGATTTCCGGCGCGCATCTTGTCGATAGCGCGATCCAGCGATTCCCGCGTGACCCGCAGCAACTTCTCCGCTTCCGGGCGAATCTTTCCGACCGGCACAGTCACCGCGGAATCCGCGAAATACCCATCCACTTCCATCCCGAAATCGATCGAGACGATGTCGCCTTCGCGCAACTTGCGGCGGGGCGACGGAATCCCGTGAACGATCTCGCTGTTCACCGAAGTACAAAGGGAGCACGGATAACCGCGATACCCTTTGAACGCCGGCTTTCCCGGCCCGCCGGCGATTTTTTCCTCGGCAAACTTCTCGAGGTCCATCGTCGTCAAGCCTGGCCGGACAAAATCGCGGAGCGCCGTTAAAACCTCGTGCACGATCAGCCCGGCGCGGTGCATCTTTTCCAACTCGTCCGCACTGCGCAGATGAATCGCCATGTTCGGTCAAGCCCGCTCAGCGAGCCTTGCAAACAATTTCGAGCACTTTCTGAGTCACTTCACCGACGCCCAGCGAAGCATCCACAGCGTGCAACCGGCCCAGCCGCTTGTAGTACGCGACCAGCGGAGCAGTCTGCTTCTCGTACGCTTGCAGCCGCGGCGCCACGATTTCCTCGCGATCGTCGGGGCGCTGCTCCAGTTCGCCGCCGTCGTTATCACAAACGCCCTCAACCTTCGGGGGACGCTCGTAAATATTGTAAATCTCACCGCCGACTTTGCACATCCTCCGGCCGGTGATGCGCCGGAGCAGCAGCCCCGGATCGATGGCGAAGTGCACCACGACCGGCGGCTTGTAGCCATGCTGCGCCAGCAAAACCTGCAAGTACTGCGCCTGCGCCACGGTCCGCGGAAACCCGTCGAACACGAAGCCGTGCCAGCAATCCGGCTGCTCGATGCGATCCGCTACCATCTTGAGCACCAGCGAATCCGGCACAAACTCGCCGCGCGCCATGATCGGCTTGGCTCTCTCGCCCAGCGGCGTGCCCTTGGCGATGTTCTCGCGGAGCATGTCGCCGGTCGAGAGGTGTGGAACGCCGCACTTCTTGGCGAGTTCCTTGGCCTGGGTGCCCTTGCCCGCGCCCGGAGGCCCGAGAAAGATCACCGCACGATCCAACGCTTCCACGGACTTGACGTCCGAGCCGCTCAAGATCGCTTTCATTACCGCCGGCCACGCAACCGGCCCTTCTTTGCAAACCCTTCGTAGTTGCGCATGACCAACTGGGCTTCGAGCTGCTGCACGGTATCCATGGCCACGCCTACCACGATCAACAGGGACGTGCCGCCGAAATAAAACTGCACGCCCAAACCTTTCAGGAACCACTGCGGAAAGTGGCGGTCGAACCATGCGCCGATGCCCACGCCAATGTGGTCGAGATGCACGCCGGTGATCAGCCATTCCGGAAGCAAGCAGACGATCGCAAGATAGATGGCGCCGATGAACGTGAGGCGCTTGAGAATCTTGCTGACGTGATCGCTGGTGGTGCGACCGGGACGAATGCCCGGTATGAATCCACCGTTCTTGCGCATGTTATCGGCCAGCTCGGTGGGATTGAAAACAATGCCGACGTAGAAGAACGCGAACAGGATGATCAGGACGACATACGCGAGGTTATAGAGGGGCTCACCAAATTTTACGGCATTGCTGAAACTGGTGACGAAGGCGTACTTGCTGCCAAACATCAGAGCAGCCGTGGCCGGGAAGGCCAACAAGGAGCTGGCGAAAATCGGCGGAATGACGCCACCAGAATTGACGCGCAGCGGGAGGTACGAGGATTGCCCACCCATTACGCGGCGGCCGACGACGCGCTTGGCGTATTGCACCGGAATGCGACGCTGGCCGCCTTCGACGAAGACGATGAAGGCGACGACGGCGATCATCAGCACGAGCAGCAGGATGACCACGAGACCGGTGAACGGCCCCCAGGCAGCGGTGCTGATCTTTTCGTAGAGGTCGAGGACGGCGCGGGGCAAGCCTACGACGATGCCGACGAAGATGATCAGCGACATGCCGTTGCCGATGCCGCGCTCACTGATCTGTTCGCCGAGCCACATGATGAAAGCGGAGCCGGTGGTCAGCGTCAGGATCGTGAGCAGGATGAATCCAAGTCCCGGATGAAACACCAACGCCTGCCCGCCGTAGTTGGTGGACTGCAAAGCGGTGGCGATGGTGGTGGACTGGATGACGCTCAGCACGATGGTCAGATAGCGGGTGTATTGGGTGATCTTGCGGCGGCCGAGCTCGCCTTC
>Ga0068860_100002370_pt1 | contig 19788 bp, 12 predicted proteins | sample KBSSwiS32_FD_66597 | JGI IMG/M metagenome (GOLD analysis project Ga0068860, IMG submission 66597) | Switchgrass rhizosphere microbial communities from Kellogg Biological Station, Michigan, USA - KBS Switchgrass S3-2 | ecosystem: Host-associated > Plants > Roots > Rhizosphere > Soil ...
GCAAAAGGCACCGAGGTTGTTATAGAAGGCAAACTGGTACACCACAATTACACCGACAAAGAAGGCAACAAAAAGTACATTACTGAAATTCAGGCAAACGAATTACTGTTGCTGGGTGGTAAGCCTTCGGCTTAGGCTTTTTTCGCCACGGATTACACGGATTTCCACGGATTACTTTTTACTTGATTTTAATCTGTGGAAATCTGCGTAATCTGTGGCCTGTTTTCAAACTAAAGAAGTGGCCACGAATTACACGAATTTTCACGAATTTAATCTGGATAAAATGGATATTTTTTTCAAGAAGGATGTATATAACATAGTTGGCGCTTGTATGGCTGTTCACAGTTATTTAGGGCATGGCTTTCTGGAAGTTGTTTATAAAGATGCAACTGAGATTGAGTTCTCGGCTTGCCGGATAAATTTTGAAAGAGAAAAAAAATTTGATATTAATTATAAGGGAGTTATTTTACTTCATAAATTTCATGCAGATTTTTTTGTGATGGATAAGATAATTGTTGAAATCAAAGCTACTAAGGAAGGAATATCAAATGAATACATTACTCAGACTTTAAACTATCAGAAAATTTCCGGGTGCAAGCTCGGTTTGATAATAAACTTTGGAAAATCTTCTCTTGAATATAAAAGGCTAATTCTTTGAATACATTATTCGTGAAAATTCGTGTAATTCGTGGCTAATAAATCGTGTAATCAGTGGCTAACAATAAAATGTGATGGACATCAATTCAATAGAGCGCAACGAAATATTTGACCTTGCCTTTCGCTTTGTAACCGAAACAAGCGAAAACATATTTCTTACCGGGAAAGCGGGTACGGGTAAAACAACTTTCTTAAAATATTTACAAGAGAATTGTTCTAAGAACATCGTGGTAGCGGCGCCTACCGGTGTAGCGGCAATAAATGCAGGCGGTGTTACATTGCACAGTTTGTTTCAACTACCTTTTCACCCTTTTTTGCCAACACGGAATAATAAAGAAGAATTGCTTTCCAAATTGAAGTTTAATAAACAACGCCAGCAATTGCTTCGCAAAATGGAGCTGTTGGTTATTGATGAAATAAGCATGGTCCGGTGTGATATAATGGATGCCATTGATACCATTCTAAAATCAGTTCGCCGAAAACATAATATTCCTTTTGGAGGGGTGCAATTATTATGCATCGGCGATTTATACCAGTTGCCACCGGTCGCTCAACGTCATGAATGGAATATTTTACAGGAATTTTATCCATCTCCGTTCTTTTTTGATAGCAATATCATCAAGGAACAAATGCCCCTGTTGATAGAATTGAATAAAATTTACCGTCAAAAGGAAGACTCATTTGTTGCGCTCTTAAATAAAGTGCGCAATAATAATATGAACCCCGGTGATTTTGAAGATTTGCACTTCCGGTATAATCCTTCATTTCGTCCGTCATCTGAAGAAAAGTATATTTCCCTTACCTCTCATAACAACCAGGCTGATCAGATCAATAGCCGGGAATTACAAAAATTAGTTACGCCATCCCATATTTATGAGGCAATTATAGAAGATGATTTTCCCGAAAACAACTATCCGGCGGAAGGATCCCTGGTTTTAAAAACAGGAGCACAGGTAATGTTTTTAAAGAATGATGTTATGAAGAGATATTTTAATGGGAAAATAGGTGTGGTTAAATCATTGGACGATGAAGAAATAATAGTAGAATGTGATGGAATAAATATTTCTGTTTCGCCGGAGACGTGGGAAAATTCCCGTTATATTGTAAACGGGAAAGATGGAAAACTGGAACAGGAAACCCTGGGCACTTTTACTCAATTTCCATTAAGGCTTGCCTGGGCCATTACCATACATAAAAGCCAGGGTCTTACATTTGAAAAGGTAATGATTGATGCAGGTGCAGCTTTCAGCAGTGGCCAGGTGTATGTGGCATTAAGCCGATGCACAAGCCTTAGCGGAATTGTGCTGTTATCAAAAATTCCTTCAGCCGCTATTTACTGTAATGATAATATTATAAAGGGGCAGCAGGCATTAACACATAAGGGCTCATTGGCTGAGCGTTTTGCAGGTGCCAGGCAAATTTTTACCCGGCAATTGATTGAAGAAATTTTTTCCTTTAATGAAGTAGCAACTATTATCGATGCTGTACATTTTCAAATAACTGAAAACAGGAATAAATTAAATAAAGAAGCAGTAGAGTGGATTGAAAACTTAAAAAATAATTTTTTGGCAGATAAAACTGTTGGTTTAAAGTTTGTCAGCAGAACCGGGGAATTAATGAAAGATGAACCGGTGATAGAAAAAAATGAAGTCCTGCAAAAAAGAATAAACGATGCAGCTGCGCATTTTGAACCAAAATTTTCTGCATACCAGCATGCCATCCAGAATCATCCTTTAATTACGGAGCACAGGGAAGTCGCAAATGTTATTAATGAATATTTAACGCAATTGGTATTGACACTTTACACAACAAATTACTTTTTGAAGTATTGCAAACAACCTTTTTCTGTTACCTCTTTTCTGCAGCATAAATTAAAATTTGCCCAGCCGCGATTTAATATAACCTGCTATGCGAGTGCTAAAAAACAATCGTTTGCAGATGTTCCCAATCCTGAATTGTATGATGCGCTTAAACGCTGGCGAGATATGGTTTGTGAGGAAACCGGGATGCCTATTTACATGGTTGCCAACCAGGTAACTTTGAAGGAAATTGCTACTTACCTGCCATTAACTAAAAAAGATTTATTGCAGATAAGTGGTTTTGGAAAAGCAAAAGTTGATAAATACGGCGATGATATAGTAGCGACAGTAGAAGGCTACTGCAGTGGGCGCAATATCGCAGGCAATATGGCGGCTAAAGCAGCAAATCCTAAAAGAGAACGAAAAGAAAAAGTCGCCGCAGAAGAAAAAACCGATACCAAAACACTTTCATTTAATCTATTCAAAGAAGGCAAAACTGTGGTCGAAATTGCCAGGGTCAGAAATTTTGCCATTAGCACAATTGAGGGACACCTGGCATGGTACGTAGGCCATGGTGACATTGATATAAATAGTTTAGTGCCGCTTCAAAAACAAATTCTTATAAAAGAAGCTGCCAAAATTCATGGTTCATCAAGCCATAAAACTTTAATAGACAATTTACCTGCGGGTATAAGTTACGGCGAGATAAGATTGGTATTAGCAGCAGGGCAAGCAGTATAGATTTTTATTATTGACCGGATAAAATTGAGACTGTTTAATCAATGCCGGTACTACTTCATGTCTGGAGTAAAGCAGCATTAGAGTTTGTAAATAACAGCCTGGTATGGCCTTAGTGTAATGGTTGATTTACTTTTGTCAATTATAGGAGCATCTCTATAATTAGACAAAAGCACTTTTGCATTTGAAACATTTAATTTGATACGGGCTTGTGCATTTGATGATGCAAAGTTTAGCATTATTAACATCTTTTTTCCTTCACCCTCCCTGGTATAAGCATACACCTTTGGATTGTTTTTATCATGCAGCGTATATTTTCCATAAACAAGGGTAGCGATATTATTATTACGCAGCTTCACCAGGCTTCTAAAATAGTTCAGGCAGCTATAAGGGTTGTTTTCCTGTGCTGCTGCATTAATAGTTTTATAATTCGGATTTACGTTTATCCATGGTGTACCGCTTGTGAAACCCGCATTCTTTGTACCGTTCCATTGAAATGGTGTGCGTCCATTATCCCTGCATTCAAATTTTATCCGTTTCATAAACTTCGGCATATCCCCGCCTGTACTTTTTTGATGCCGGTATTCGTTGAGTGTTGGTATATCGCGGTAATCTTCTATTTTATCAAAACCGGCGTTGGTCATGCCCAATTCATCTCCATTATAATAATAGGGCGTTCCACGCATCGTGATAATAAATGTAGAAAGCATTTTAGAAGACAATTCCCTGAATGCAGGGCTGTCATTTCCAAACCTGCTGACTAATCTTGCCTGGTCATGATTGGCAAGAAAAACAGATAACCAACCATTGGTGGCAAAAGCGCTGTCCCAACGCGAGAATACTTCTTTAAAATGCGATAGGCTGTATCCTTCCGGTGTTGCGATATCAACACCATCAAAAGCATAAGCCATGTTTAATTCTTTACGGTTTGCGTCAACGAGATTGTGTGCATCTTCAAACGAATTGCCGGCACCTTCGGATACGCTCATTACATCATACTTACTAAGCACTTCTTTATTCATTTCCTGCAAAAAGCCATGTAAATTTCCCTGCATGGCATAGTATCGTATAAAGTTTTTTTCAAACCCTTTGGGAAAAGTGGGGAAAGTAGTGTCTTTGGCAGCAAACTGGAAAGCATCGAGCCGGAAACCATCAATACCTTTGTCGGCCCAGAATTTCATAATATCATACACTTCATTGCGTACTTTCGGATTTTCCCAATTGAGATCAGGCTGCTTGCGTGAGAAGTAGTGCAAATAATAATCATTTGTGAGAGAGTCATACATCCAGGCATCATGATTTATATCAAACAAACTATACCTGTATGGCGGCTTTCCGTTTTCACTATTCCACCAATGGTAATAGTTTCGATAAGGATTATTTCTTGAGCTTCGGCTTTGCTTAAACCATTCATGCTCATCACTGCTGTGGTTTACAACCAGGTCCATCACCAGTTTAATACCACGTTCATGCATGTCTTTTAACAGCGTATCAAAATCTGCCATCGTTCCAAAATCCTTCATGATGTTGCGGTAATCGCTTACGTCGTAACCATTGTCATCATTTGGTGAACTGTATATTGGATTGAGCCACACGGCATTTACACCTAAGCTTTTTATATAATCAAGTTTTGATATTATTCCCTTTAAGTCGCCAATTCCGTTACCATCCATGTCTTTGAAACTCCGTGGGTAAATTTGATAAACAATTGCTTCCTTCCACCATTTTCTACCTGCCGGGTCTGGAAAATTATTTACCTGAGTAAAGCTTTTTTCAAAGTATAGTGTGAGAGAAATAAATATAAATATGAAAAGCAGGCGTCGTTTTAGGAAATTAATCTGGAAAAGGGAACAGGTATGCAAGACGTATAAAGATTTTTAATTACTAATATACATAAATGCCCATATTTTCAGGCGTTTCGTTGCCAGGCGCGCCCAACAAACTCATTTTGAATGTTTAAACAAAACAACAGTTTTCTCAAACGGGCCTCATTCTTTCCGGTAATCATAAGGGATGTATTTTTTGCAAAAAAAAACTTCTTGCCCGAATAATTTATTTCTTTACCTTTGCCCTCCCAAAAAAAGTTCTTTAGTAGAAATCATCAATTGGGAGTCCGCCTCAGGCGAGACGTTAACACCAAAAATTTAATTATGGCAAAAGAAATAACAGCCTACGTCAAGCTTCAATGCAAAGGCGGGCAAGCCAATCCTGCACCACCAATAGGCCCGGCACTTGGTTCAAAAGGAATCAATATTATGGAGTTCTGCAAGCAATTTAATGCAAGAACCCAGGACAGGCAGGGGAAAGTTCTCCCCGTTCTTATTACAGTTTATGGAGATAAATCATTTGATTTTATCATTAAAACACCTCCGGCTGCAGTGCAGTTGAAAGACGCTGCAAAAATTCAAAGCGGCAGCAAAGAGCCCAATCGTAATAAGGTAGGTAAAGTCTCCTGGTCGCAGGTTGAGGAAATTGCCAAAGATAAAATGGCAGATCTGAACGCTTTCAGCCTTAACAGCGCCATGAAAATGGTTGCAGGCACTGCACGCAGCATGGGCCTGACCGTTGATGGTAAAGCTCCCTGGGATAATTAAATTGTAAGTTCCTCCCGTCTGAGACGGGATTAAAATTTTTTAAAAATGATTACTAAAAAAAGGAAGGAAGCCAACGCAAAGGTTGATAAGAACAAAGCCTATTCCCTCAAAGAAGCTTCAGCACTTGTTAAGAATGTTAATACTACCAGGTTTGACAGTTCGGTAGATCTTCATATACGTTTGGGCGTAGATCCCAAGAAGGCTGACCAGGCCGTCCGTGGCACTGTATCACTTCCGCACGGAACAGGCAAAACCAAAAAGGTCTTGGTTCTTTGTACTCCTGATAAAGAAGAAGCTGCAAAAACTGCAGGTGCCGATTATGTTGGCCTTGATGAATTCATTACGAAGATTGAAGGTGGCTGGACAGACGTTGATGTAATTATTGCAACACCTTCTGTAATGCCCAAGATTGGCCGGCTTGGTAAAGTTCTTGGACCAAGAAACCTGATGCCAAATCCCAAGACCGGAACGGTTACTAATGATGTGGTCGCTGCAATAAATGATGTGAAAGGTGGTAAAATTGCTTTCAAGGTAGATAAAGTAGGAATTGTTCATGCTTCAATAGGACGAGTTAGTTTTTCTTCAGATAAAATTGAAGCCAATAGCCAGGAGCTTATCAACGCAATTATTAAATTAAAGCCCTCAACATCAAAAGGTACTTATTTAAAAGGTCTCAGTATGGCGAGCTCTATGAGCCCGGGAATTACTATAGACGCTAAATCTGTTCATAGTTAATAAAAATTATTTGCTTCGGTTGTAGGTTACAATTCAAGCAGCAAAACGCATCATATGAATAAAGAACAAAAGCAGGAAGTAATTGAGACTTTGAAAGATAAATTTTCCCAGTACTCTAACTTCTATATAACAGATACCCAAAACCTCAGTGTAGCACAGATTACCAATTTACGCCGTCACTGCTTTGATAAGAAGGTGGAAATGAAAGTGGCCAAAAATACGCTTATAAAAAAGGCACTGGAAAGTCTTGATAACGATAGATATTCAGGTGTATACGATTCATTGCACCAGGTAACAGCTTTAATGTTTAGTGACAGCCCAAAAGAACCCGCTCTTATCATCAGTAGTTTTCGAAAATCATTAAATGGTGAAAAGCCTTTACTAAAGGCAGCTTTTTTAAACGGGGATGTTTTTGTCGGGGATAATCAATTGATTAATCTTACCAAAATCAAAACAAAAAATGAATTGATAGGCGAAGTGATTGGCTTATTAATGTCTCCGATTCAACGGGTAATCGGTGCTTTGCAAAACAGGCCTGAAGCTACCGAAGCAAGTGATCTGAAATCACCAGGGGCTGAAGTTGCTGCGCCGAATGTTGTAGGCCCCGAAGCAAAATCAGGGAAGCCGGGAGCAACCGAAACAAAGGCTGATACAACTAAAACGGAAGCCTCCAAACCAGAAGCAAAGGTTGAAGCTGCTGAACCAAAAGTTGTAGGGACAGAAGCTATATCAGAAACTTCCGGGGCAACAGAACCAAAGGCTGAAATAACTAAACCTGCATCGGGAACTTCACAACCAGAAGCAAAGGTTGAAGTTGCTGAGCCCAAAGTTGTAGCGACAGAAGCTATCTCAGAAACTCCTGGGACAACAGAAACAAAAGCTGAAGTAACTAAACCTGCATCCAAAGCTTCACAACTGGAAGCAAAAAAGGTTGAAACTGCTGAGCCAAAGGTTGGAGCGGCAGAAGCTGCATCAGGAACCGGTGGGACAACAGAAACAAAGGCTGAAATGACTAAACCCGGGACGGGCACTTCAGGATCAGAAACAAAGGAAAGCGAGCCCCGGCCTGAAGCGTAATTATATTTTCATTGGCTAATTAGCACATTGGCTAATTAGCTCATTAACAACATAAACAATTTTTTTAAAAACCCTCCGCCGGATCAGCACATACTGAAAAGAAGGCGGAAAAAATTAAATCAAAAACAATGGCAGACGTAAAAGCATTAGCTGAAAATTTAGTAGGCTTAACAGTAAAAGAAGTTCAGGAATTAGCTGAATTCTTAAAATCAGAATATGGAATTGAACCTGCAGCAGCAGCCGTTGTTGCCAGTGCAGATGCCGGCAGCGGAGCAGCAGCCGTAGAAGAAAAAACCTCTTTCAATGTAATTCTTAAGGGCCCCGGACCAAATAAGCTTGGAATAGTTAAAATAGTGAAGGAACTCACGGGCCTTGGATTAAAAGAAGCGAAAGATCTCGTTGATAGCGCTCCCAAAGCTATTAAAGAAGGGGTTGATAAAGCCACTTCCGAAGAAATTAAAAATAAGCTTACAGAAGCCGGCGCTGACGTTGAAATACAATAACTTTTGTATTAAATAATTTCAGCGGCCGGAGATTTTACTTCGGCCTTTGCTTGTTTTAAGGCATTTTTATTCAAAAACAAGGGTATGTAAAATTTCTTTAAAATATTTTGAGAAATTTCGACTATTCACAAATTTGAATAATTATGCTTACTTTTGCACTCCTTTATTTTCGGGTAAGTAGCAAAATGCCTGTAATTACCCTTTTAAAGGCGCTCTCACTTTAAAATATTTTAACTAAAATATGCCTTCAACTAAAGTTGCTCCAGCACAAAGAATCAGTTTTGGAAAAATTGAACATTTGGCGGAAACTCCCGACTTATTAGGGATACAAATTCAGTCCTTTAAAGACTTTTTTCAGCTAGAAACCACACCCGATAAACGTAATGTTGAGGGTTTGTTTCGTGTGTTTAAGGAAAACTTCCCTATCACAGATACCCGTAACATTTTCATGCTGGAATTCCTCGATTATTTCGTTGATCCTCCAAGGTACACAATTGAAGAATGTATTGAAAGGGGGCTTACTTATGCTGTTCCGCTAAAGGCCAAGCTGCGCCTCAGTTGTAACGATGAAGAACATGTGGATTTCCAGACGATTGTTCAGGATGTTTTCTTAGGGAACATCCCATACATGACACCTCGCGGAACCTTCGTAATTAATGGTGCCGAAAGAGTTGTTGTAAGCCAGTTGCATCGTTCGCCGGGCGTATTTTTCGGCCAGTCGGTGCATCCCAATGGAACCAAAATTTATTCCGCCAGGGTTATTCCTTTTAAAGGGGCCTGGATGGAATTTGCTACAGACATTAATAATGTAATGTATGCGTATATTGACCGTAAGAAAAAATTTCCGGTAACCACCTTGCTGCGCTCAATAGGTTACGAAACGGATAAAGATATTCTTGAGCTTTTTGGAATGGCTGTAGAAGTGAAGGCTGATAAAAAAACACTTCATTCAAATCTTGGAAAACGCCTTGCTGCAAGAGTGCTGCGGACATGGGTTGAGGATTTTGTTGATGAAGATACCGGAGAGGTGGTAAGTCTTGAAAGAAACGAAATCGTTCTGGAAAGAGATACCATTTTGGATGATGAAAATATTACCATGATTCTTGAGCTGGATGTGAAAAGTGTTTTCATTCAGCGTGAGGAGGTGAGCGGCGATTATGCAATTATTTATAATACCTTAAATAAAGATACTTCCAATAGTGAGATAGAAGCGGTGCAGCATATTTATCGCCAGTTGCGCGGCGCTGATGCTCCCGATGATGAAACAGCCCGTGGTATTATTGACAAATTATTTTTCAGCGATAAGCGTTATGACCTTGGTGAAGTGGGCCGGTATAAAATCAATCGTAAGCTGGGTTTAAATTACCCCATTGAGAAAAAGGTTTTGACGAAAGAAGATATCATCGCAATCATAAAATACCTTGTGTTGCTTACCAATGCAAAAAGTGAAATAGATGATATTGATCATTTAAGCAATCGCAGGGTACGCACAGTAGGGGAGCAATTGTATGCACAGTTTGGCGTAGGCCTTGCACGCATGGCACGTACGATTCGCGAGCGTATGAATGTGAGGGACAATGAAGTATTTACCCCGGTAGATCTTATTAATGCGAGAACATTGTCTTCTGTAATAAATTCCTTCTTTGGAACTTCCCAGTTATCCCAGTTTCTTGACCAAACAAACCCGCTGAGTGAAATAACGCATAAACGCCGTATTTCAGCACTTGGGCCCGGAGGTTTAAGCAGGGAGCGTGCAGGATTTGAGGTGCGTGACGTTCACTATTCCCATTATGGCCGTCTTTGCACCATCGAAACTCCGGAAGGTCCGAACATTGGTTTGATATCTACACTTTGTGTTCATGCTAAAATAAATGAAATGGGTTTCATTGAAACTCCATATCGTAAAGTTCATGAAGGTAAGGTGGATATGAAAAAAGTATTTTTTCTGAGCGCCGAAGAAGAAGATTCAGCAAAAATCGCCCAGGCAAATGCACCCCTTGATGAAAAATCCAATTTCATAAATGATAAAGTGAAATCCCGTGAAACAGGTGATTTCCCTATACTTGATAAGAATGAAGTGGAATATATGGATGTGGCGCCGAACCAGATTGTTGGCCTCAGTGCTTCTTTAATTCCTTTCCTGGAACATGATGATGCGAACCGGGCATTGATGGGCTCAAACATGCAACGCCAGGCTGTTCCATTGATTCTTCCCCAGGTGCCAATAGTAGGTACAGGTCTTGAAGGAAAAGCTGCCAGGGATGCAAGAATTCAAATCCATGCTGACGGGGATGGAGTCGTTGAATATGTGGATGCCAATGAAATTCATGTTCGTTACAACAGGAACCAGACACAAAAACTGGTGAGCTTTGAAGAAGATCTCATCATTTATAAGCTTACTAAATTTATAAAAACAAACCAAAGTACCTGTATCAATCTTCGCCCTGCAGTAAAGAAAGGGCAGACTGTTAAGGCAGGTGATTTTTTAACTGAAGGGTATGCTACAAAAGATGGTGAATTAGCTCTGGGGCGTAATCTTAAAGTGGCGTTCATGCCATGGAAAGGTTACAATTTCGAGGATGCTATTGTTATCAGCGAAAAAGTAGTAAAAGAAGATTTGTTTACATCTATCCATATTGATGAATTTGAACTGGAAGTACGTGACACAAAATTGGGTGAAGAGGAACTAACTCCGGATATTCCGAATGTAAGCGAAGAAGCTACCAAAGATCTTGACCAACATGGTGTAATAAGAATCGGAGCTCATGTAAAAGAAGGTGATATCCTTATCGGGAAAATTACACCCAAAGGTGAAAGTGATCCTACGCCTGAAGAAAAGTTATTAAGAGCAATTTTTGGCGATAAAGCAGGGGATGCTAAAGACGCTTCTCTTAAAGCGCCCAGTGGAACAGAAGGTGTGGTAATTGATAAAAAATTATTCCAGCGTGCAAAGAAGGATAAGAATGGTAAAGTAAAAGAAAAAGCGTCGTTGGAGAAAATTGATAAAACTCATGAAAAAATTGAGGCCGATCAATTGGAATTACTCATAAGCAAACTGCTTGTTTTATTGAAAGACAAAAATTCAGCTGGTGTTAGTAACAACTTTGGTGAAATGCTGATTGGTAAAGGTGCGAAATTCACTGCGAAAAACCTCGCCAACATTGATTATCAGAATGTGAACCCGTTGATATGGACAGGTGAAGCTAAAACCGATGATCACATCAATACTTTACTGCACAATTATAATATTAAATATAACGAAGAACTGGGTAGGTATAAGAGAGAAAAATTTAATATTTCTATAGGCGATGAATTGCCTGCAGGTGTATTAAAGCTTGCGAAAGTTTACCTCGCAGTTAAGCGTAAATTGAAAGTAGGCGATAAGATGGCCGGCCGTCATGGTAACAAGGGCATCGTTGCCAAAATTGTAAGGCAGGAAGATATGCCTTTCCTCGAAGACGGAACACCGGTGGATATTGTGTTAAACCCGCTGGGTGTGCCTAGTCGTATGAACCTTGGCCAGATTTATGAGACAGTTCTTGGCTGGGCTGGTGAAAAACTGGATCAAAGATTTGCAACTCCTATTTTCGACGGTGCAACTGTTGACGAAATAGCTCAGCAGATTGCAAAAGCAAACCTTCCTCTTTTTGGCCATACATACTTATATGACGGAGAAACCGGTGAGCGCTTTGATCAAAAAGCGACGGTAGGTATTATCTACGTTATTAAGTTGCACCATATGGTCGATGATAAGATGCATGCACGTTCAATAGGACCGTACAGTTTGATTACACAGCAACCTTTGGGTGGTAAAGCCCAGTTTGGTGGTCAGCGTTTTGGTGAGATGGAAGTATGGGCATTGGAAGCTTACGGTGCGTCAAACATTTTACAGGAATTGCTTACATTAAAATCTGATGATATTATAGGAAGGGCTAAGACTTATGAAGCAATTGTAAAAGGTGATAATATTCCGAGGCCAGGTGTTCCTGAATCATTTAATGTGCTTGTGCATGAATTAAGAGGCCTGGGATTGGATTTACAATTTGAATAAGAAAAATCAGCTCTCAGCTTTTCAGCTGTCAGCAAAAAATAAAATTCACGTGCTGTGTGGCTCATAGCCCATAGCTCACAGCTCAAAGCATTATAAAATATGATAAGAAAAGAAAATCGTCCACGTCCAACGTTTTCTCAAATTACAATCGGCCTTACTTCTCCTGATTCAATTCTTGAAAGAAGCTATGGTGAAGTATTAAAGCCTGAAACTATTAACTACCGTACTTACAAGCCTGAAAGGGATGGCCTGTTTTGCGAAAGAATTTTTGGCCCGGTAAAAGATTATGAATGTGCCTGTGGAAAATATAAGCGCATTCGCTATAAAGGTATTGTGTGCGATCGCTGTGGTGTTGAGGTTACTGAAAAGAAAGTTCGCCGCGAAAGAATGGGTCACATTAAGTTAGTGGTTCCGGTAGTTCATATCTGGTATTTCAAATCCTTGCCAAATAAAATCGGTTACCTGCTTGGAATGAGCTCTAAAAAATTAGAGACCATTGTTTACTATGAAAGATTTGTGGTGATACAATCAGGGATACGTGCAGATAAGGGCCAGAATTATGGTGATCTTTTAACTGAAGAAGAATACCTGGATATTTTGGATACTCTTCCAAAAGACAACCAGCATTTACCCGATGAAGATCCTGATAAATTCATTGCGAAAATGGGTGCTGAAGCTGTTCATGACATGCTGCAGAGAATTGACCTGGATCAGCTATCGTTTGACCTTCGCAACGCAGCGGCCAATGAAACTTCCCAGCAGCGTAAAGCAGATGCCTTAAAGCGTCTATCCGTGGTAGAGAGTTTCCGCGATGCCAATACAAGAATCAACAATCGTCCTGAATGGATGGTGATGCAATATATTCCTGTTATTCCACCTGAACTGCGTCCATTAGTGCCGTTAGATGGCGGGCGTTTTGCCTCATCTGATCTCAATGATTTGTACCGTAGGGTGATTATCCGGAATAATCGTTTAAAAAGATTGTTGGAGATTAAGGCGCCTGAAGTGATTCTTAGAAATGAGAAGCGTATGCTGCAGGAAGCAATTGATTCATTGTTTGATAACTCAAGAAAATCAAATGCTGTGAAGGCAGAAGGCGGACGTGCTTTGAAATCTCTGAGTGATGTATTAAAAGGCAAGCAGGGACGTTTCCGTCAGAACCTGTTGGGTAAACGCGTTGATTATTCAGGCCGTTCTGTGATCGTGGTAGGTCCTGAATTAAAAATGCATGAATGCGGTTTGCCAAAAGATATGGCTGCAGAATTATTCAAGCCATTTATAATCCGCAAATTAATAGAAAGAGGAATAGTAAAAACCGTAAAAAGCGCTCGTAAGCTTGTTGATAAAAAAGAAGCTATTATCTGGGATATTCTTGAAAATATATTGAAAGGGCATCCCGTAATGTTGAACAGGGCTCCTACCTTGCACAGGTTGTCTATACAGGCATTCCAGCCGAAATTGATTGAAGGAAAAGCAATTCAGCTTCACCCCTTGGTAACAACCGCTTTCAATGCGGATTTTGATGGTGACCAGATGGCTGTGCACGTACCATTGAGCAATGCGGCGGTTTTGGAAGCACAAATGCTGATGCTCTCTTCGCACAATATATTGAACCCTCAGAATGGTACCCCAATTACGCTTCCTTCGCAGGACATGGTTTTGGGTTTATATTATATTACTAAAGGAAGAAAATCAACTCCCGAATTAAAGGTTAGAGGAGAAGGTAAATCTTTCTATTCACCTGAAGAGGTTATTATAGCTTACAATGAACAGCGTATTGATCTGCATGCACACATTAAAGTGAAAGTAGATGTACGTAATAATGATGGAACTTTTCAAAATAAATTAATTGATACTACAGTTGGACGTGTAATTTTCAATCAGCATGTGCCAAAGGGTGCCGGTTATGTAAATGCGCTTCTTACCAAGAAAGCCCTGCGTGAAATTATCGGCGATATCATTAAATGGACAAACATACCCGCGACTGCGAAATTCCTGGATGATATCAAGCAACTGGGTTTCCGCATGGCGTTTAAGGGTGGTTTATCATTTAATATCAATGACCTTATCATTCCTGATACGAAACAGGAAATGATTGATAATGCAACAGGTGAAGTAGATGAAGTGTGGGATAATTATAATGCGGGACTTATTACCAACAATGAAAGATATAATGGTATCATTGATATCTGGAGCAGGGTGGATACCCGTCTAACTGAAACGCTTATACGCGAATTGGCAAATGATAAACAGGGATTTAATTCAGTTTATATGATGCTTGATTCGGGCGCACGAGGTTCCAAACAACAAATTAAACAGTTGGCCGGTATCAGGGGTCTGATGGCAAAGCCGCGTAAATCAGGCAGCACAGGAAGTGAAATTATTGAAAACCCTATTCTCTCCAATTTTAAAGACGGGTTGAATGTGCTTGAATATTTCATTTCTACGCACGGTGCACGTAAGGGCCTTGCCGATACGGCATTGAAAACTGCGGATGCAGGTTATTTAACAAGAAGGCTTGTGGATGTGGCGCAGGATGTCGTTATTAATGAAGAAGATTGCGGTACATTAAGAGGTATCGCAACTTCAGCATTGAAAGATAATGAAGATGTTATCGAGCCATTGTATGACAGGATACTTGGAAGAACTTCTCTCCATAACGTTTATAATCCACTCAATGATGAACTGATTGTGGAAGCCGGTGGTATTATTACAGAGGATGTTGCACATGACATAGATGAAGCGGGAGTTGAAAATGTTGAAATACGTTCTGTGCTTACATGTGAAAGCCGTCGTGGGGTATGTGTAAGATGTTATGGTAAAAACCTCGCCTCTGGCTACACCGCTCAAAAAGGCGATGCAGTGGGTATCATAGCCGCACAATCAATTGGTGAACCCGGCACACAGCTTACATTGCGCACTTTCCATGTGGGTGGTGTTGCAGGCTCTGCATCAGTGGAATCTACACTGATGGCAAAGTTCGACGGCACTGTCCAGTTTGATGGATTGCGTACAGTCGATGCCGTTAGTAATACCGGCGAGAAGACCAAAGTTGTTATCGGGCGTACAGGTGAAGTAAGAATCATGGATATTAAAAATGACCGTCTTCTTATAACCAATAATGTTCCTTACGGTGCAACATTGAACGTAAAAGACGGGCAGAAAGTAACCAAAGGGGAAGTGATCTGTACCTGGGATCCTTTCAATAATGTTATCGTCTCTGAAATAGATGGTAATGTAAAATTTGAGAATATTGTCGAAGGAATTACTTACCGTGAAGAGGCCGATGAACAAACAGGGCATAGGGAAAAAGTGGTGATAGAAACGAAAGATAAAGCACGTATTCCCTCCCTGATTATAGAAGGTAAAAAGGAATCCAAAAGCTATAATCTTCCCGTAGGATCACATATTATCATGGAAGAAGCGGAAGATGTAAGGTCAGGACAGGTGGTTGTGAAAATACCAAGAGTCTTAGGAAAGCTGAGAGATATTACCGGCGGCTTGCCCCGTGTAACTGAATTGTTTGAAGCACGAAATCCGGGGAATCCTGCTGTCGTTTCTGAAATTGATGGAGTAGTTTCTTTCGGAAATATTAAGCGGGGAAACCGGGAGATAATTGTAGAAGCAAGGGATGGTGTTGTGAAGAAATATCTTGTTCCGCTCACGAGGCAGATACTTGCACAGGACGGAGATTTTATAAAGGCTGGTGTTGCCTTGTCTGATGGACAAATTGCACCCGCTGATATTCTTTCCATCAAGGGCCCGTTTGCAGTTCAGGAATATGTTGTGAATGAAATTCAGGAAGTGTATCGCTTGCAGGGTGTAAAAATTAATGATAAGCATATTGAAGTTATCGTACGCCAGATGATGCGCAAGGTAACCATTGAAGATGCCGGCGATACTAAATTTCTGGAAGGGGATACCGAAGACAGGTATGATTTTAATACAGAAAACGACTGGATATTTGATAAGAAAGTAGTGACCGAATCAGGCGACAGCACGAAAATGCGGCCTGGTAAAATAGTTACGCTGCGTGAAGTAAGAGAAGAAAATTCTGTCCTTCGCCGTGCAGATAAAAAGGTAGTCGAGTACCGTGATGCAAGGCCTTCAACTTCTTCGCCGCTGTTACTGGGTATTACAAAAGCATCACTGGGTACACAGAGCTGGATTTCTGCCGCATCATTCCAGGAAACAACCAAAGTACTGTCATCTGCCGCAATACAGGGCAAGACAGATACTATGCTTGGCCTGAAAGAAAATGTAATTACCGGTCACCCGATACCGGCAGGAACAGGCTTGAGGGAGTTTGAAAATATGATCGTAGGCAGTAAAGAAGAATATGAATTGCTGATGACTGCCAAAGAAGCAATGGCTTTTGATGAAGAAGAATAAGGTGCTAATGAGCTAATTAGCCAATGTGCCAATGCGCTAATGTGTTAGCCTACAAAATGATAAAATAAAATAATTTAAGGAGTAAGAGAGATCTTGCTCCTTTTTTATGCCCCGAACCTTCAGCTGTAACTTTCAACCTTCAACTTTGAACTCTGAACTATTCGCCGACCACCTTCGCTCCCAGCACTTCAAGAGCTACGCTATCAGTGCCCTTCGGTGCAAAATATTTTGTTTTAAAACTTTTTGACTCTCCGGGCTGTAGAACTTCAAAAACCGTTTCTTTATCGGTTTCCAACAGAGCCCGGGTCTTACTGTAAAAGGATAATTTTATAGATACATCTTTAAATACGGCTACAGTGGCTTTATTGCTTATGGTACCTTTTACAACTGTTTGCCCAAGTATATTTCGCTTATCACGTCCCCCTATAATTAAAAAGTTTCGGGGGCTTTTTATTTCTTTCTTCAGAAGAGATTCCCTGGTGAGTTTATAGCTTTCCTGTTCGGTGCTATTTTTTTGCGCCAGGTCTCCGCTGCAGGAAAATAAGATAGTTGAAAATGCGGTTAGTAAAACCTGGAGTACTTTCATTGAACAAATTTTAGCACAAGAAAATATTTTTTACTGAAACAGCGTGTTAAATATTATTCAGAATTATTGCAAATAGGAAAAGCCGGGTGTAAATTTATATAAACAATTGTTATGGGCATGAGTTATACATTCTTATATGTGCTTACTGCAGTTTTGCTGCTTCCTTTAATACCCGCCTTTTTGCTCTATAAATTTCTTCCTTCCAAAACCAATGTGAGCGGACCTTTTAAGGGATTAAACCTTAAGCTTACGGGCGCATTCGGCGGTTATTTTTTATTGGTGCTTACAGCCATAGGTGTTTTCTTTCCACTACTTAAAAATGAACAGTCAAAACTTATTGACCAGCAAAATGAGAAAATAAAGCAATTGGAAAGTATGCTGGGCAGCCATCAGCAATGGACAATGAAGGGGAATGTTGTATCTTCTTCTCCGAAACAAACCAAAGTATTTTTTGATGAAAGCGGTACCAGTTTTTATGAAACCGGCGAATTTGCGATGAACTTTAATGCTGAATTACAACAGGGAAAAGCTGTATTGCCAAAGGCTCTTTGCATATTTAATAAAGATGACGGTTACAAAGTACTTAATCTTAGCAGGGATTTTAAATCGAATGACATTAAAAACTATGGGATAGGTTTTGACGATTCTGCACGCCTGATAAAAATTGACAGCGCTATAGATATACAATCCAAAGCACAAACGAAAATCGCTATCGAAAAAGATCTCATTGAAAAACTAAAAACAAACCAGGTCAATATCTCAACTTATAAACCAGAAAGTGCAGTAAAACTTATTAACCCGGCGACGATGCGTAATCTTAAATAAAAAATAAATAGGTTAAGCTTCTGTGCCCAGCCACAAAGCACCCCCAATACTATTACGCGACGCGCCCGTTACAGATGCAAGCACCGTATATTGCTCGCGCCACCTTAATACCCCCAATAGTGCCATAATGAGTGCCTCTTTATATTGTACAACATCGCTCCCGGGAATAAAAATTTCGAAATTTACTTCCTCAAGATTTTTTTGAAGCCTCTCAACAAGGAAAGTATTAAAAGCTCCGCCTCCTGTTATAAATAATTTTTGAACAATGTCCTCTTTAAATGGCAGAAGCGAATTTTTTATTTGTGTACAAATATGTTCCGTGTACGTGCATAAAGCATCCTCAATACGAATGCTAAATGATTTCAAATGAGGATATATGATATCGGTGCCGAAACTATTGGCTAATGATTTGGGATAAGGCTGCTTATAATATTCAAGGGAATTTAATTTTTCCAGTAAATCCGCATGAATTTTACCCTGCGCAGAAATTTTCCCTCCATCATCATACGCCAGGTTTTTTTCACCCGCCAGCATATTTAAAACACGGTTGGCTGCACATACATCATAAGCAATTAATTCATCTTCTTTATTGATAGAAATGTTTGCAATACCACCGATGTTTAAAAAATAGTTATAGCTGCTAAATAGTAATTTTTCTCCCAGTGGAACTATAGGCGCACCCTGGCCACCAAATGCAATATCCATAGATCGAAGATCACTTACAACCGGAAGCCGGGTTTCTGCCGCAATAGCAGCCCCGTCTCCCAACTGGTGGGTCATTTTTTTTTCCGGCATATGAAAAGTGGTATGGCCATGGGAAGAAATAATACTTACCTGGTGGTGCAGTTTGTTATCATCGATAAATTCATTGATTTTTCGCCCGATAAATCTCCCGTATTCGGTATGTAATAATTGGTAATCTATCGATGGCAGGCCGATGGCATGAGTAAGTTTTTGAATCCATTTTTCATCATAATCAAGGCAGGCAGCATACCCAATTTCATAGTTCCATTTACCGCTAATTTCCTGCAGTTCCGTAAAAACCACATCCAATCCATCAAGCGAGCTGCCACTCATTAGGCCAATTACTTTATAAATCATATCAGGAAATAATTGTCTTTTTAAAATTTTCGAATTTAGATTTGTCCAAATTTATAACTTTAAGCATTCGTGTCGCACCTTTACAATCAAATTTAAAATGTAAATAATGGTAATTAATCTTAGCGATGATCATTCGCTGGTAAGTAACTGGCTGAGTGAATTAAGAGATGTTGAGATCCAGGAAGACAGGATGAGATTTCGAAAAAACCTGGAAAAAATCGGAGAGGTCAGCGCTTATGAAATCAGTAAAAAATTATCATGGGTTGAAAAAGAGGTTACAACTCCATTAGGAATATCTACCTGTAAAGTATTAGAAAAACAACCCGTGCTGGCAACTATTTTGCGTGCCGGGCTTGCTATGCACTATGGACTGCTTAATTTTTTTGATAAGGCCGATAATGCATTCATAAGTGCCTATCGAAAGCATAATCCTGACGGGAGTTTTGACATAAGTCTTGATTATATCAGCTGCCCTGAAATGGAAGACCGGGTGGTAATTATTTCAGACCCCATGCTTGCTACCGGGGCATCGCTTGTAAAAACCATTCAATTTATCCGCGGGGAAGGTAATCCTGCAGAGATCCATATTGTATGTGCACTTGCATGTACGGTTGGTATTGAATACATTTTGCGTGCAGAGCCGAGGGCTATCATATGGTGTGGGGATATTGATGATGAATTAACGGCCAAAGGATATATTGTGCCGGGACTTGGGGATGCAGGAGACCTT
>Ga0068860_100002373_pt1 | contig 19780 bp, 11 predicted proteins | sample KBSSwiS32_FD_66597 | JGI IMG/M metagenome (GOLD analysis project Ga0068860, IMG submission 66597) | Switchgrass rhizosphere microbial communities from Kellogg Biological Station, Michigan, USA - KBS Switchgrass S3-2 | ecosystem: Host-associated > Plants > Roots > Rhizosphere > Soil ...
GCTGATCTGCATGGGGATGACGTGGTTGCCAAAATCCCGGTCGGTTCGTGCGGCATGACGCTGTGCGCAGATCTTTTCGGGCATATTGATCACAATGGTCACCGGCAGCACATGATGCTGTCTGGCCAGCTTTATCCAGTCCTTCCGGCCGCCTTCCTGGACATTGGTGGCGTCGACCACCGTGAGCAGACCGTTCTTTAATCTTTTAGAGACGATGTAGCGGGCCAGGTCAAATGCATCGGCCGATGCGGGGAGATTGTTCTCATCGTCGCTGACCATGGCGCGGCAGGCGTCGGAGGAAACGATCTCGGTGGCCTTGAAATGTTTTCTGGCGAACGTAGATTTCCCGGAGCTGCTGGCGCCTATCAGCACTACAAGAGAAAGCTCAGGTATATTTATTTGTCTATCGGGGGCTGGCATGGGGTGGATCTTTTAATGTGATAAAAACAGCCATCTGGCTCAATGCGCCTACTTCGGGCGCCTCCTCTCCAAGGGGTTGGAAACTTACTGAATAGTTATATTCTTCGGCGATGCGCAGTCCCCAGGTCTCGAATTCGCTGCGTGTCCATTCAAAGCGGTGATCGCTGTGCCGCATTTTGCCTTCTTCATGGTCCTCGAATAGTTTATTGTATTCAGCGTTGGGCGTGGTGATGATCACCGTGCCCGGATGGGCATATTTAAAGACCGTCCGCTCAAGCGCCGCCAGTCTGGGTTCGTCGAGGTGTTCGATCACTTCCACGAGGGCTGCGGCTTCGAAGCCTTCTATCCGCTGATCGCGATAGGTAAGCGAACCCTGGATAAGCTGTATCCTGTCCTGTTGGTGTGGGGACAGGCGGTCCATCTTTAGCTTGTCCTTTGCGATCTCGAGGCTTTTGAAGTTAACGTCCATACCTACGATTTTCTCAAATTGTTTTTCGGGCAGCAGGAGTTTTATCAGCCGCCCTTCGCCACAGCCGAGATCGACTACCGTGTGGGCGCCTGTTTTGAGCAGTTCGTTCCGAACTGCCATTAATCGAAGGTCATGGGCGCGGAGTGATCTTTCTTCGGGTGCGGCCTCATCATCGACGCCGTCGTCCTGTAATAGTGTTTCCAGCGCCTGGTTCACCAGGCTTTTCTGGTGTTTCAAATAACGAAGGGTGATCAGTTCCCTGGCCGGGTGAGTGGAAAGCCATTCCTTGCCTTTTTCCAATAATTTGCTGATCTCCTGTTGCCCTACCCAATAGTGTTTATCGTTGTCACAGACGGGGATGAGTATGTATAGATGCGAAAGCAGCTGCTGTACCGTGATCGTATTGCCGAGCCGGACCGTATAATACCGGCTGTCGCCCCATTCTGGAAAGTTGGGGTCGACCGGATGCCGTTGAGCATCGATGGTATAGCCAAGGGGCTCGAAGAGCGTCCGTAGCAGCTCGTCCCCGCCACGTACCGGCAGGACAGCGATCTCCACTTCAAGGGGCATTGGTTCGGCGACCAGCTCCGGCTTGTCTTTGCAGCGTCCATTCATGGCCGTGGAAAATGCTTTGATCAGCGCGGCGCTCATAAAGGAGCTGGCTACATACGGTCGGTCATTGACATATTGTTCCAGGGCAAATTCATTTCCGGCCGGTCCGCTGCGTCTGACCAGGCCAATGGGGTCTATGTCGAGCAACAGGCTGATCGTACATCTGTCGTCTGATATTTCGGGATAAAAAATATGTGCGATGCCTGCCGAGATCTCCACCTGCTGGACCTTATCAGGATGTTTGTGTAACAGATAACTCAGATCGGATGCGGGCCGGCGGGTCGTCGTAATAGAAAGTAACATAGCCCGCAAAAATACGATTATTTAAAGTAGGCAGCGGCCGCGGCCGTCAACAGCTCCTTTGCCCGGGCCATGGATACCTCAGGCGGCATGCCTTGCGGGGCTATTGTTCGGATGGTATCCAGGTGTAACGAGCGGGCGTCGTCTACTTCACTGATGCCGCAAAATGCAATGACGGGGATATGATGCTGTGCAGCGGCAAGTGCTATTTCGCTGACCACTTTGCCGTATTCCGTCTGCCGGTCTATTTTTCCTTCGCCCGTGATGACAAGGTCCGCGTCGGGCAATTTGTCTTTTATGCCTGAGCTGTCCATCACCAGCTGAACGCCCTTGGCCAGGCGAACGTCGAAAAAGCCCATCAGTCCAGCCGCGATACCGCCCGCGGCGCCCGTGCCAGGGATGCCGGCCACGTCTTTTTTCAGGAGGCCCGCGAAATGTTTTAATCCCTGGTCCAGTAAGGTCACGACCTCCGGTGCGGCTCCTTTTTGCGGTGCATATACGTGAGCGGCGCCTTCTGGTCCATATAAAACATTCTGTACATCACAGGCGATGGTGAATTTTATATCGGGGGGTATTGCCGGGGGAATGATGCGGCGGATATGGATGAGATTGCCTCCGCAGGCCATTACAGGGCTGCCGGTCTTGTCCAGGAATTGAAAACCCAATGCAGCCAGGATCCCCGCCCCTGCATCATTGGTGGCGCTGCCGCCGAGACCAAGGATGATCTCTCTGGCACCGGCATGTATCGCGGCCTGTATCAAGAGCCCCGTCCCGAATGTGGAGGTCTTTAAAGGGTCACGTTCTTTTTCCTCCAGCAAAACCAGCCCGCTGGCCGAAGCCAGCTCTATGATGGCGGTATTGTCTTTCAGCTCGAAGGATGCGGTCATGCGTCTATGGAGAGGGTCTGCCGTGGGGCTGACAAGGGTTTCCGTGCCCAGATAATGTTTCATCACGGCGGCAAATCCATCCCCTCCATCGGCCATGGGGAACTCAAAGGTTTCCGCAGCGGGATCGACCGTCCTTATACCCGCGGCGATGGCGCTGCCAGCTTCGAAACTGGTGAGGCTTCCCTTAAACTTATCCGGTGCAATGACAACCATCATGATGGGGAAATGTACTAACTTTAAAAGAAAAAATGAGCAATCGAGGGCTGCTTTTTATTCCCGATATAAGTGGCTTTACAAAGTTTGTCCATCAGACGGATATCGAACACAGCCGGCTGATCATACAGGAATTGCTGGAAACGCTGATCAATACCAATCAAATCGGGCTGGAGATCTCCGAGATCGAAGGGGATGCGATACTTTTTTACAAGTTCGGAGATGTGCCGGATCTGGCGGTACTGTACAAGCAGGTGGAGCGTATGTTCTGTGAGTTCCACAAACAGCTGATCGCGTATGCGCATACCCGTTTCTGCCAATGCAAGGCATGCGTATCCTCGATAGACCTGACATTGAAAGTAATCACGCATTATGGCGAGTTCACGGGTTATAACGTAAAGAACTTTTCCAAGCTCATCGGAAAGGACATTATCGTCGCGCATCAATTGTTAAAAAATGACATCAGCCTTCACGAATACTGGCTGGTCACCAAAAGCCTGACCCAGGACCAGCCGCCTGCTGATCTTACGCAATGGATGAAATGGGACAGCAGCACCAAGCAAACGGAGACAGGCGAGATCCCTTTCCACTATACCCAGCTGAGTGAGCTGAAGTGCAATATAAAGCTTGATCCCTCTCCCCAGCTGGAGCTATCCGATAAAGCAAAGGTGCTGTCCTTTACAAGGGAATACGCCACCGACATGATCACTTTATTTCATGCCGTAGGGGATCATAGCTATCGGCCCCGGTGGCAGGAAGGGGTGCGCTCCGTGGATGAGCTGCATCATTTCCTTCCAAGGGTAGGCACACGAAGCCGGGTGGTATTGGAGGACGGTCAGGAGGTAGTATATGCCAGCAGCTATTCTTATGGCGACGACTGGCTGGAGTTCAGCGAAACGGATGAAAATAAACAAAATGCCACTTATTTTACGCTTGTAAAACAAGGTCCTCAGCGAACAAAGCTGACCATTGACATATACATAAAAAAGACCATCTTTGGTCCTATGCTCTTCGGCCTGACCAAAAAAAGCAAGATAAAAGCCTCCTATGAGCGGTCATTGCAACGTCTTGACCATCTGATCCGGGAAATACCCAATTTCGACTATAATCCGGACAAGAATTGAGCATTTTTGACGTTTGATCATGAGGCGCACTATTCTATGACAAACACACCGATGAAACGTAGGATCCGTAAGATACTTCTCAGATTTGTCGTTATTCCCATTCTCTTAGTTATCGTGCTGGTGGCGGCTGCCGTGGGCATCCTTTACAGTCAGCAGCAGCGCCTGGTCACCATGGCCGTGGGCGAGCTAAATAAGCAGCTGCCAGGCAGGCTGGCGATAGGTGGAAGCGAGATCTCCGCCTTTCAGAACTTCCCCTATATCTCCATTGGCTTGAAGGACGTCAAATTCTATCCCTCCAAGGCGGCTTCGGATAAGCCCATCTATGAGGCCGAGCGGATGTATACGGGTTTCAGCCTGTCGGATATCCTGAAACAGCAATATCATGTAAAGGTCATTGCGTTGAAGAACGGGCACCTGGACCTCGTTCAGGACAGCACCGGGCAATTGAATATCGTAGAGGCCAGCAAGATGGCCCCGGATACTACTCATGCCGCGTCTTCCAATTCCACTCCGTTGGACCTGGCCATAAAGAAGATCGTCCTCAAGAATATAACTATCTCTTATCTGGATAAGCCCAGCGGGCAGCATATCGTTTCGCATATTGACAAGATACGCTCCTCGTTGGAGGATGACAGCGCCCGTCTGACAGCGGACCTGCAGGGAGGGATGGAGGTCGACTATACCCATCCGGGCGACACGACCCTTTTCCGGCACAAACATCTCGAGACCGATATAAAGCTGGCCTATGAAAAACCCTCCCAGCTGCTAAAGCTCTCGGAAGGCAAGCTAAAGCTCGAAGACGCTGTTTTTAATATCACGGGAACAGCGGATCTTTTACATGATCTCGCGGTGGATGTACATGTCACGGGGGACAAGCCTGACTTCGGTCAGCTATTCTCTTTTGCCCCACGGGAGGTCGCCAAAGAGCTGAAACATTTTAAATACGACGGTCACCTCGCATTTGACGGCAAAATAAAAGGCAAGCTGAAGGGAGCGGAACAGCCTCTTATCGAGGTCTCTTTCTCCTGTACCAATGCCTGGCTGCATAACACAAAGGCTAACAAAAAACTTGACTCCCTCACCTTTAAGGGATTTTATACGAATGGGGCCGGCCGATGTCTGAAGACCTCTGAGCTGCGTATGATGAATATGTCCGCGCGACCGGGGGAAGGCACTTTTAAAGGCAATTTTGTTTTGCGTGACTTTTCGGACCCGAAGGTATCGATGCGTGTGAATTCGGAGCTGGAGCTGTCATTTATCGGGGATTTCCTTGGTATCAGGGACCTGCAGCGTATCACCGGGCATATCAGTCTGAAGATGGATTTCAAGGAGCTGGTCGACCTCAGTCTGCCGGAACAAAACATGGATAAGCTGACACAAGGGGTACAAAGTGAATTGACCGTAAGGAACCTCACCTTCCGTATCCCTGACTATCCCTATAATATCGAGCACCTGGATCTCCATGCAGCCATGAAGAACGGCTTTGTAAAAATGGATTCGCTGACTTGTAAGATAGGCCATTCCGACTTCCGTATGGATGCGTCGATCACCGACCTCCCTTCCCTGTTCCATCACCAGGAGAAACCCGTACAGGTCACCTTCAATGCCCACAGCGATAAGATCATTTTGCGCGAGCTGCTGAATGCCGATACAACCAAGAACAAAAAGGCAAGAGAGGAGATATATGGCTTTAACGTCGGACTGGTGCTGGAGACCTCCGTCAACGAGCTGCGGCATCCCAAGCCCCTGCCAAAAGGAAAGTTTACGATACAGAACCTGTCAGCCTCCTTTAAGCGTTATCCACACGCATTCCATGATTTCGGCGCGGAGCTGTCCATCGAGGATACCACTGTGCGGCTCAGGAATTTTGCCGGCAGGATCGACAGCAGCGATATCCGCTTCAGCGGAAGGGTGAACAACTATGCCCTTTGGTTCAATAAAGTAATGCGGGGGCGTACACAGATAGCCTTTGATCTTAAATCGCAGCGTCTTGCCATGCGGGACCTATTGGGACGCAAGAGCCGGCAGTTTATTCCAAAGGATTACCAGGACGAGGTCGGCTCCAATATCTGGCTTCGTTCGAAGATCGACCTGAAGTATGATTCGACCTTCAGATTTGCCAACATCAAGGTGGCCAATATTTCCGGCGAGCTGAAAAAACATGCCTTTAAGCTGGACAGCGTCAGCGGCAATGTGAAGCTGGGTATCGACAATTTTATAAAGCTCGACACCTTTAAAGGGAAGATAGGCAACAGCGATTTCAATATCAGCATGCGGCTGTACACCGGCAAGGATACCAACCGGATGAAAAAAGAGAACTACCTGCAGTTCGCCTCCCGGATGCTGGATGTGGATCAGCTGACCAGCTATCGTCTGACCCAAGAGGAGCCGGCGCCCGACATGTCGGAGATCCCCGTCCATTCCGCCGTAGTGAAGGCATCCGCCCATGACAGTTCGTTCAATATCTTCCAGATACCTTTTATCAATTTCAACGCTGCGGTGGACATCGGCAAGATCAAATACAAGCGGCTGTGGATGAAAAATTTCCACACCAATATCCGGATGCAAAACAATCAGCAGCTGTACCTGGATACGCTGGCCATGGATATTGCGGAAGGGAAGCTCTCTGCGCGGGCTCATTTCAACGGGAGCAATCCGGACAGGATCTATCTGCGGAGCAGGATCCATGTTCAGGACGTGAATATCGAAAAGATGATGCTGAAGCTGGACTATTTAGGACAGGATTATGTGATCAACAAGAATATAAAAGGCCGGCTCAACGGAGAGATCAAGAGCTATATACAGGTGCACCCCGACCTGACACCGCTGATGGATCATTGCCAGGCCGAGATGGATATAGCCATTTACGATGGCATGCTGGTCAATTTTACTCCCATCAAGGCGATGTCCTCCTACTTTAAGGACAAGAACCTGAACATGGTGCGTTTCGACACGTTGCGGGACAAGCTGAGCTTTAAGGACGGGGCGCTGAATATTCCTTCCATGAATATCAATTCTTCCCTGGGGTTTATGGAAATATCGGGCACACAGTCCCTCGACACGCATATGGAATATTATGTACGTATCCCGTTGAAGCTCGTCACGCAGGTGGGATTCAGGATGTTGTTTGGCAAGAAGCAGGAAGAAGTGGACCCCGACCAGGTAGACGCCATAGAGTACCGGGATGCGAACAAACGGGTACGTTTTATGAACCTCAGGATCACCGGCACACCTGACGATTACAAGGTGGGTCTGGGCAAGGCGAAGAAGGCATAAGCTCCATGGGCACAGCAATTGCGTGCGTATCCGTAAACAATTTTTTATGCCAGACAAAGCAACCATCCAACGCGCCAAACGCGATAAGCAGCAAGGTAAATCAGGGAGCACGCAGGCCGGAGAATTTGTCAAGTCCGAAATCGATAAGGTCCGCCAGGGAAAACATGGCGTACGCAATACCAAGCAGGCTATCGCCATCGGATTGTCCGAAGCGCGTCGCGCAGGGGTCGATGTTCCGCAGCCCAAAAAAGGGACCGTCTCCGAAAAAACACGTGAGAATGCCCGTCGTGAATCGGCCAAAGGCCAGCGGCATGAACCTGTCAGCAAGACCCGCAGCCAGGCAAGGGAGAAAGCTCTGAAAAAAGAAGGCACAGAGGGTGTGTCGTCCAGCGCTCTTTCCAAGCAGGCTAAATCCGCCGCCGCCAAACGCAGCGCCTCCGACAGAAGCAGGGCCGCTAAAAAGGCCGCCCGTACAAGGGCCAGTCATCGATGAGCTTTTTGACTGACGGTGGAATGTTAAAATTTCTATAAGGCCTCAGACAGGCAGCAGCATTTTTTTTATTATGTGGTAAATTCGCATTTCCGCAAATATTATCCAATGGTGAAAAACTTGTCGCGCCGGATCGTGAAGTTGTTGAATATGTTGTGCCTGTCTGTGGCCACCATCTTTTTCCCGAGCTTCTCATCATCGTCGCATTCCCTCTCCCCGACTATCGTAACTCATGCCGTCAAGGCCGAACACGCCGCATTCTCCTATGCCGACTCTTCCCGGCTGAACCTTCTTTACAGCAGTCTGCAGCTGGACAGCCTGGGGCTGAGCTTCGAAGCCTATCATAAGGCCGTTACCGGATTTCTCAATATGGTCATATCAGGGGATATCCAAAATCCGGGAGTGCTGTCGATCATCGACTTTTCGAGACCTTCTACGGATAAAAGGCTTTTTGTACTGAATATGTATGACGGCTCGCTGCTGTTCAATACCCTGGTCGCGCATGGCCGCAATTCCGGGAAATTATTGGCGACCCGGTTTTCCAATCGGGTGAACAGTTTTATGAGCAGTCTGGGATTCTATCTCACCGGTGATCCCTTTATCGGACAGCATGGGTATTCGCTGCAGCTGGAAGGGATAGAAAAAGGCTGGAATGACAATGCTTCGCACCGGAGGATCATCATGCATCCTGCGGATTATGTCAGCGAAGAGCATATAAGGCAATGGGGTTATCTCGGAAGGAGTGAAGGTTGTCCCGCCATCCCAGAAGAGCTGGACAGGCCCATTATCGACAGCATTCGTGGTGGGAGCTGTTTGTTTATATATAGCTCTAATAATAAATATTTACAGGGGTCGAGATTGGGGTCATGATGACATCAGGGATCAGGGGTACAGGAATTGCTTCCCTAGTCCACAAAACCTCATGTCATGAAAGCCATACAAATCCATTCATTTGGCGGCCCCGAAGTGCTTAAGGTAGAGGAGGTCGCACGTCCACAGGTAAGTTCCCACGATGTATTGATAAAAGTATACGCCAGCGGTGTCAATCCCATAGACTGGAAGGCAAGGGAGGGCTATACAAAACACAGCCTGCCTTTTATCCCTGGCTGGGATGTATCCGGGGTGGTAGAAGAGACGGGCCCCGACGTTAAAAATTTCAAAAAAGGCGACGCCGTATATTCAAGACCCGACATGAAGGGCAACGGCTCCTATGCAGAATATGTTGTTTCTAAAGACACCGAGCTCGGTCATAAACCTGCGACGATAGATCATGTCACCGCAGCCGCCATACCGCTGGCAGGACTCACCGCCTGGCAGGGTCTTTTTACACATGGAAAGCTCCGGCAGGGGGAGCGGGTCCTTATACTCGGAGCATCCGGCGGTGTAGGCTCTTTTGCCGTCCAGTTTGCAAAATGGAAGGGCGCCTATGTCATCGGCACTACCTCTGAGCAGAACCTCTCCTTTATCCGGGAGCTGGGCGCGGACGAAGCCATCGACTATCGCAAGCGGGGATATGAGAACCTGATCATGCATGTCGATATGGTGTTCGACACCATCGGCGGCGAGGCTCAAAAAAATACGCTGCGGCTGCTGCGGCCCGGCGGGATACTGGTGACCACGATAAAAGTAGAGGATGCGGCAGCGTTTGAAAAAAAAGGCGTTCGTATCATGGGCATGATGGGCCAGCCCAGCCAGGAGAACCTGGAAGATATTGCCCGGCTGGTAGATGAGGGAAAGGTGCGGCCTTTTATTCAGAAAGTGTTCCCGCTGGAAAAAGCGGCCGATGCGAGCCGTCTCAGCCAGGAAGGTCATGTCCGGGGGAAGATCGTGCTTCGGGTACGGGAGGAATGATCATGCAAGATATCTTGCCATCGACCTTTTGAGTATCTCTCTCACATCTTTTGTAATAGTGAGGTATTTGTAAAAACTATACAGGGTATCAAAGGGAATGGCTTCCAGCCGGCTGCTAATCCTTTCCACTTCATGCCTCGGAAGCGGCATCCTGTTGGGATAGCTGTATTGAATGGCTATATGCTGTTTGCTGGGCGAAATGACCATGGTGTCGCCGCAGAAGACAGTGCCTTCCGGGGAAAGTGCAGGGACATGCAGGATGCTGCTACCCGGGAAATGCCCACCGAGATTGATAAGCCGCATACCTTCCCAAAGCTGTTTCTCCTCCCCCTCCCAAAGCTCGATATGCGGGCCTTTGTTGAAGATCCACTGTTCATCGCTGTGATGGATATAGATGGGGCAGTCGAATGTTTCCGCCCAGTCATTCATGTTGCTGTAATAATGCGGATGTGAAAAGGCGATGGCGCGCAATCCTCCGTGCTCCCGGATAAATGATCGGATGGGATCGTCCAGCAAGGGGATACAATCCCAGAGGATATTACCCTCGCTGGAAAGTATAAAAAAGGCCCGCTGTCCAATGGCAAAGGAGGGAGCAATTTCCAGCTCATAGATATAGTCATGGGGCTGCCGGGTCTTTACGCTATGGGTCTCAGCCAGCGCAGCGGGTGTGGTCCAGATCTGACCGCCCTCCGGCAGGTACTGTCTGTCATCGGCACAAATGGGACAGATATCGAAGGAGCTCTGTGGTGGATAATGCGTTCCACAGGTGGCGCAAATTTTTATAGATGACATGTAGACTATTTTTTTATAAAAGTAGTAACTTACTGGATTAGCTATCTAATCCAGGATCAATAAATCAACTAATCCAGGTATGCAACTGCTGTCAGCGCTTATCACCATCGATCACCAGGCGGACACGCCGATCTATCTACAGATCACCAATGCCTTTATCCATAATATCCGGGCCGGCAGGCTGCGAAAAGGTCTCCGGCTTCCCGGCTCACGCGAAGTGGCGGAATTGCTGCATATCAACCGTATGACCATGGTGGCGGCGTATGACGAGCTGCAGGCGCAGGGCTGGATAGAAATGCTGCCCCGGAAAGGGACCTTTGTAAAGAAGGACCTGCCTATTCTGTCGCCCAAAAAGATCGACGCATCGCAGCATACTTTTACCATCCCCGGAAAGCCCCTGTTCTCCTTTGACGAACGTAAGATCATTCCCGTGTCGGCATCCGAATTTCCCGAGTCAGGCAAGCTGATCTTCAACGACGGATTCCCCGACAGCCGGCTGGCGCCTGTGGAAGAATTGATACGGAGTATGAGAAGCTTTTCGAGGCTGTCCATCCATAAAAAATACCTGATGTACGGGGGCGCACAGGGTACCGGGTTCCTGCGTGAAACGCTGGCGGAGTTCCTGAGCGACACCCGGGGATTGCCGATCACCCCCCGTAATATCCTTATCACGCGGGGGGCACAGATGGGTATTTATATTGCCGCCAGCATCGTGCTTGATCCGGGAGATCAGATCATCGTGGGTCAGCCGGGCTATTCGGGGGCCAATCTCACCTTTCAGCAGCTGGGCGTCCGGATGCATCATGTGCCCGTGGATGAGGATGGAATAAATATAGATGCCGTGGAAAAGCTGTGCCGGAACAAAAAGATACGGATGGTATATGTCATCCCCCATCATCACAATCCAACGACCGTAACGTTGACGCCCGAGCGGAGGATACGGCTGCTGGAACTATCGGTGAAGTATAAGTTCGCCATCATTGAGGACGACTATGACTACGACTTCCATTATGCGAGCAAGCCGATGATGCCCATGGCCAGCCTCGACAGGCATGGAACCGTCATTTATATCGGTACGCTGACCAAGACCCTGGCTCCTGCCATACGCATCGGGTTTATGGCAGCCCCCGAGAGCTTTATACGGCATGCGACGTCGCTGCGCAAGGCCCTGGATACGCAAGGCGACAGCCTTATAGAAAATGCCATAGCGGGGCTTTACAAGGACGGCGTCATCACCCGTCATATAAAAAAGTCGGTGAAACTGTATAAAGAAAGGAGGGATCATTTATGCCGGCTGCTGCAGGAGGAGCTGGGACAGCGTGTTTCGTTCAAGACGCCGGAAGGAGGCATGTCCGTCTGGTCGTCTTTTCCGGAGACGGATATGGTAAAGTTGTCCAGGGCCGCCTACGACAAGGGGCTGATCATCAAGGATGGAACGGAATACGACACCCCTACCCGAAAATACAATTCCGTGCGGCTGGGGTTTGCTTCGTTAAATTTTAAAGAACAGGAGCGAGCCGTGGACATTCTCAAAAGATTGGTTTAACATTGTAAGACAATATCGGGCCACGACGGCCCCTTACAAATACCAAAAGCAATGGCAGTAAATTCAACATCCGCAAGGGTGACGGCGCTGTTCCTGGATGTAGGCGGCGTTATGCTCACCAATGGCTGGGACAGGAAAGCGAGAGAGGCAGCAGCAAAAAAATTCAACCTGGACCTGGACGATCTCAATGACAGGCATCGCATGACCTTCGATACGTATGAGACAGGGAAGCTAAGCCTGGAAGAGTACCTTAAAAGCTCGGTCTTTTACAAGGACCGTTCCTTCACGCTGGATGATTTCCGCAATTTTATGTTCGACCAGTCCGTAGCGTACCAGGAAATGATCGATCTTATCAGGGGGCTGAAAGCAAAGTACCGGCTTCGTATAGCCGTTGTGAACAACGAGGGCCGCGAGCTGAATGAGCACCGGATAAGGACCTACCGGCTGGGTGAGTTCGTGGATTTCTTTATCTCTTCCTGTTTTGTACATTTTCGCAAGCCCGATGCGGATATCTGGAAGGTCGCGCTGGATATTGCACAGGTGCCGAAGGATGAGGTGGTATATATTGACGACCGGCCGATGTTTGTGCAGGTGGCGCAGGGTCTGGGCCTTAGAGGCATCGTCCATGATCATAAGAATGTAGGAAGGACAAAGGATGCCCTGGCTGCTATGGGACTGGTGCTGGATTAATTCCCCGACGAGTTTATTCCCAGAGCGCTGAGCTCGATCTGGTAAATATTACCGGAGCCGTTCAGGATGCCGTGCAGATCCTTTTCTAATGCTTTATAGCTAGAAATACTTTTTTTGCCGGTGGAGAAATCTTTTTCACTGCTGAAGAACAGGTATCTGCCATCGGGGCTGATCCGGGGGCTGTAATCCCGGAATGGTGTATTTACTTTGGGGCCCAGGTTCCTGGAAGGGGTCCATTTTCCATCGACCTTGCGGCTGATATAGATATCATAGTTCCCATATCCATCTTTTCTGCCAAAGGCGCCCATCAGCAAAAAGCTCTCGTCGGGCGAGATCAGGCAATCCAGCTCATAGGCATCCGTACTGACCGAGTCCGTGAGGTGCACCGCCGTGGTATAATGTCCGTCCACTAACCTGGAATAATAAAAGTCGGCGTCCCCCTCTCCTCCCAACGCGCCCGGTCTGTTGGAGCTGAAATAAATGTTTCCGCTGGCCGCGATGGAGGCAAAATGTTCGTCATAGGGGCTGTTTATGGTGGTGTCCAGGTGAACAGGCTCGCCCCACCGGCCATCGTTCTTTTTTTCTACCATCCATATGTCATAATCCTGTTTTAGGGTCCCTGCTACCGGCCTGTTAGAAGTAAAAACCATTTTCTTCCCATCCGGCGATAGTACCGGGTCGAAGTCGCGATAAGAGCCTGAGAAGGGAGCCACCTGCGGCGTCTGCCATTTGCCGTCCCTGTATTCGGAATAGCAGATGACATCCAGGTAAAATCTAAGGATGCTTTTGCTGAACCAGCAGGTCTTGCCATCGGGTGAAAAGGTTCCTCCAAACTCATCGTCGCTGGTGGAGATGATATCGGGGGCGAATAATACAGCCTCCTTCAAACTGTCTTTGTGTGCGTAGGGGGCTGGTGTCCAAAGGACCTCGGCGGGGACCTGGTAAATATCCCCCAATCCATTGCCAATGCCATGGAGTCCTTGTTCCAGGGCGGTATAGGTCAGACGGGGTTTTGTCGGGATAGTGATAAAATTCTTTTCGCTGACGAAATAAAATGTTTTGCCATCGCGGGAGACAAAGGGACTCGACTCTTCCGCGTCCGTGTTGATCGGCGCGTCCAGATGGCGTGCGGGTGTCCATTTTCCGTCCTTGCGGAAGCTGATATAAAGATCGCTGCGTGGGTATCCGCCGCTGGCGCCCGGGCCTGTTATGGCATCGGGCCGTCCCTGCGACGAAAAGATGAGATAGCTTTCATCCGGCGCAATAAAAGGATCGGACTCGCTGTATGGCGAATTGATCGCCGGGCCCAATGTATCCGGGGTTTGGTATTTGCCATTCACCCATCTCGAACAATAGATGTCCGCATTACCCGTGGTCCCCGTCGAGCTGAAATATAAGGCGCCATCGCTGGTGACCGAGCAGCCCAATTCCCAGCCGGCCGTATTTACAGGGACTCCGAGGTTTTCGGGCTCGCTCCAGCCTTGTGTGGTGCGGCGGGCCATCCATATATCCGTGTCGGATCCTTTTTTTCCAGGGACCGGGCGATTGGATATAAAGAAGATCCGGGAGCCATCTGGCGAGATACAGGGATTGAGATCTTTATACTGTCCGGAGAAGGGAGCGATCTCCGGCTGGCTCCATCGTCCATTCTTTTGATGAGAAACGCAGATGACATAAATACTGCTTTTTATGGTGGAGGGGGTTCTCTTGGTGAAATAGCAGGTCCTGCCATCGGGAGAAAAGGTCATGCCGAACTCGTCGTCGGGGGTGGATATGGTCCCTTTGGCAAAGGGGACAGGATGCGGGTCGTTACCCGCGAGGGAAAGCAGCAGGGCTGCGGTAATAAGTTTTGGCATACTATAAATTTATAGTATCGCGGGGAAGATCTGTTACCGCTCGTAAAATCCTACGGATGCATAAATAACCTCCTAAAAAAAATATCATAGCCCATAAGAAGATAGTTGGCATATCTTTAGCATTCTCAACAAATATTTTCATTCAACTATATCAATTGAAGAATGCTTCGATCAAAGATCTGCTATCCCATCTTAGAATATCCCTGCCTGGGGATGATCTGATGCGAAAATATGCCAATGAAGAGGCGCCGTTAAGGAGAGATCTTTTCGGCGCTGATCAGATGGCACAATATGGAAGAGTACTGGCCGCACGGCATCAACTGACCCCACGACGTACACCCAACGATCTTTTAAAACGTCTGGCAGATAATGAAGGCCTTTTGCTGGAAGTGAATGAGCTTTTGACCAATGCCATCAAGGAAGGCCGGCGTATCATACCGGCAGGGGAATGGCTGCTGGATAATTTTTACCTGATCCAGGAGCAGATCCGTACGGGTAAAAAACACCTGCCGAAAGGTTATAACGAAGATCTTCCTCAACTGTCCAATGGGCCATCCTCCGGCCTCCCCCGTGTATATGACATTGCTCTTGAAATAGTATCGCACAGTGACGGCAGGGTGGACATCCTGGGGCTGACCCAGTTCATTGCCGCGTACCAGGAAGTCTCCCCGCTAAAATTAGGTGAACTCTGGGCCATACCCATCATGCTTCGGCTTTCAATTATCGAAAATCTTCGACGCCTGGCAGCGAGGATCGCCCTGGACAGGATATATCAGAACCTTGCCGATTTTTGGGCCGAGAAAATGATCGGGACTGCGGAAAACGATCCCAGCAGCCTGATCCTGGTTATCGCAGACATGGCAAGGTCCTCACCTCCGATGGTGAGCTCATTCATCGCCGAACTAACCCGGATGTTACAGGGCAAGGGCCCGGCATTGGCCTTACCACTTACATGGATCGAACAACGGCTGACAATCACGGGACAGACGGTTGGAGAGCTTGTGCAGGCGGAATTCCAAAGCCAGGCTGCCAACCAGGTATCCATGAGCAACAGCATCGGCAGTCTCCGTGCGCTTGGAACCACCGACTGGAAGGATTTTGTCGAATCAAGCAGCCTCGTCGAACAGGACCTCCGGCAGGATCCCAGCGGCATATACCCAAAGATGGACTTTATTACCAGGGACCATTATCGCCATATTGTAGAAAAAATCTCCCGTTATAGCCATTTATCCGAAACAGGCATAAGTGGTCTTGTGCTCCGTCTGGCGAAAGAAGGCGCGGAACTGAATGGGCCTGACCATCGAATGGCGCATGTCGGCTATTACCTCCTTGGCAAGGGGCTTAGGCAAACAAAAAGGGCAGGAGACGTGGCCCTGCCGCTGCGGGATAAGCTCGAAAATACGGTCCGCCGTTACCCTTTGCTGATATATTCTTTTTCCATCATCCTGCTGACGGGATTCATCAGCGGCGGATTTATCAATAGGAGCCATCTCCGCGGGGTACATGGCGGCCTGCTTATACTCGTTGGTTTTCTTTCGATACTCTGCACCAGTCAGCTGGCGGTGACCCTGATCAACTGGATAGTGACCCTGGTCATCCAGCCGCGTCTTTTGCCCCGAATGGATTTTTCCAGGGGAATACCTGAAGGATGCAGGACGCTGGTGGTCGTGCCGACCTTATTCGCAGATGAAAAAGAATTTGAAGACCTATTAGAACAGCTGGAAGTCCGTTACCTTGCCAACCGCGATGAACGGCTGCATTTCGGTCTGCTGACCGACTTTCCCGACAGTGCGCAGGAGTACCTCCCCCAGGACGGCGCGCTGCTGGACTTCGCACGGGAGAAAGTAGAGACCCTTAACGAAAAGTATGGCAGCCCCGAGAACAGGATCTTCTTTCTTTTCCACCGTCCCCGGCGATGGAACGCACATGACCGTCTCTGGATGGGCTATGAGCGCAAACGGGGTAAGCTCACAGAACTGAACAGCTTGCTACGGGGCAACGGAGGCCACTATTTTTGCCTGGTTGTAGGAGAACGATCTTTGTTCCAGTCCATAAAATATGTCATTACCCTGGACACGGATACCCAGTTGCCGCGGGATGCCGGTTGTAAGGCAGTCGCCGCCATCAGCCACCCTTTAAACCGGGGAATATACGATGAGAAAAAGCAAAGGGTTACGGAGGGGTATGGCATTTTACAGCCGAGAGTGGACAATAGCCTGGCCGATCCGGTCCGGTCGCGATACGCCCGTCTGCATGGGAGCGATACCGGCATCGATCCATACACGCTTGCCAGTTCGGATGTCTACCAGGACCTGTTTGAAGAAGGGTCGTTCATCGGAAAGGGCATCTATGATGTGGACATTTTTACAAAAGGTCTCAGCGACAGATTCCCCGAGAATAGGATCCTCAGTCATGATCTGCTGGAGGGATGTTATATCAGGTCTGGTCTCCTCAGTGACGTACAGTTTTACGAAGAATATCCTTCCAGCTATATCTCAGATATAAAGCGTCGTCATCGCTGGATCAGGGGAGACTGGCAGATAGGCGCCTGGTCCCTGCCCTTTGTCCCGGTGAAGGGCGGGCGGCTGAGAAAAAATCCGCTGTCGGCATTATCCCGTTGGAAGATATTTGACAATCTTCGCCGCAGCCTTATCCCGGCCGGCCTTGTATTCTTATTGTTGCTCGGCTGGACGGCGCTGCATGATGAAGTTTTCTGGACAGTGGCAATTGTCCTCCTCATCGTCCTTGCTCCGCTGGCGATCACTGTCTTTAATATCCTGAACAAGCCAAAAGAAGTATCCTTACGGCAGCATATCAAGGATTCCATTCAATCCATTACCAACCATCTTGTTCAGACCGCCTTCACCATCGTCTGCCTCCCGTTTGAGGCCTATTACACCCTGGATGCCATCGTACGTACCAACTGGCGGATCGTCTTCAGTCATAAAAAGCTGTTGGAGTGGAGTCCATCCGGCAGTATGAAGAGCCTCGACCCGGAGAGCCTGACGGCTACATTCCAAACGATGTGGATAGGCCCTATACTCAGCGTGTCAGTCTTTTCCTATCTCGTCATCGTCTCTCCTATTAATGTGATCACTACGTTCATCCTCTTAGGCTGCTGGTTCGCATCACCCGTCATCGCCTGGTGGTTCAGCATTCCGCCTGCCGTCATACGCAGTTCGCTCACCCAGGAACAGATAGCCTTTCTCCGGCAGCTGGCAAGGAAGACCTGGTCCTTTTTCGAGACCTTTGTCGGAGAGGAAGATAACTGGCTGCCACCGGATAATTACCAGGAACATCCCGCGGAAAAGACGGCCCACCGCACCTCTCCTACCAATATGGGGATCAGTCTGCTGGCGAACCTGGCTGCCTGGGATTTTGGTTATTGCACCATCCGCGGGTTTATCCGGCGAAGCACGCGTACGCTGGATGCCATGAAAAAGCTGGAAACATTCCGGGGACATTTTTATAACTGGTATGACACGCAATCATTGCAGCCGCTGCCTCCACGCTATGTCTCTACGGTAGATAGCGGCAACCTCGTTGCACATCTGCTGGTGTTAAGACAAGGCATTCTGACTATGCCTTACCGTAAAATATGGGATGTCCGGTTGCTGGAAGGGCTGCGCGACACAGCGGGCATCCTGGAAAAATTAACGAAGAAAAGCCAGTCGCTTCAACTGTTCATGGACGAGCTGAACACCCTCATTGCGTCACCGCCCGGTACGGCCGGCCCCATCAGACAATGTCTGAGGAAGCTGGAAGGGTCAGCAGCCGCCATTCGGGTGCAACCGCTGCATGGCCGGGAAAGCGAAGCGGAGCAATGGGCTGAATGGCTGGTATTGCAGGTGCGGCAGCAGCTGGAAGATACCCTTATATGGAAAGAGGATCTTCCGACAGAGGAAGTACCCACATTGCATGAGCTTGCGGCCATTCCGGAAAAGGGACAGGCTGCTGTCGAACAGCTTCTTTTGCTGGAGCAGCTTGCCGAGCAATGTCTCGAATTCTCCAACGTAGAATATGACTTTTTATATGACAGGCCGCTGAAAGCGCTGACCATCGGCTATAACACCGAGGAGCACCGCCGCGATGCGGGCTTCTATGATCTTCTGGCTTCAGAGGCCAGACTGGGTATCTTTACGGGCATCGCCCAGGGAAAGCTACCCCAGGAAGCCTGGTTCGCGTTGGGCAGGCAGCTGACCAATGCAAGCGGGACCTCTATCCTCGTATCCTGGAGCGGATCGATGTTCGAATATCTTATGCCATTGCTTGTCATGCCCGAATATGAGAATACCTTGCTGGACCAGACCAGTAAAGCCATGGTCGAAAGACAGATAGAGTACGGCACTCAGCGCGACGTGCCATGGGGTATCTCCGAATCGGGTTATAATATGGTAGATGCGCATCTCAACTACCAGTACCGGGCATTCGGTGTACCGGGGCTGGGTTTGAAAAGGGGACTGGCGGAAGATCTTGTGATCGCCCCATACGCGTCAGTGATGGCCCTTATGGTGGATCCGGGAAAAGCTACCGGGAACATACAGCAACTGGCCGCCAGCGGCTTTGAAGGGAGATTTGGTCTCTATGAAGCCGTGGATTATACCGTATCCCGTCTACCCAGGGGCCAATCTCATGTTATCATCAGGAGCTTTATGGTGCATCACCAGGGAATGAACCTGCTATCCCTCGCTTATACCCTGTTGGACAGGCCCATGCAAAAAAGATTTGAGTCCGAGCTTCGTTTCCAGGCTACTTTACTGCTGTTGCAGGAGCGTATACCCAAGGCCACCGGTTTTTATGTTCCGCCGGCCGACATACCGGATGTTACTATCGACTCATCGCAACCGGACATGCGCGTCATCAATACACCCGATACACCCATCCCCGAAGTCCAGCTATTGTCCAACGGAAAATATCACGTCATGATCACGAATGCGGGTGGCGGTTACAGCCGTTGGAAGGATATAGCCGTGACACGCTGGCGGGAAGACAGCACCTGTGATAACTGGGGAAATTTCTGCTATATACGGGATATGGAGACGGAGACCTTCTGGTCCGCAGGACACCAGCCCACCCTCCGGCAGGGCAGGAGCTATGAAGCTGTATTTTCTCAGGGCCGGGCAGAATTTCGCCGCAGGGACTACGATATAGAAACACATATGGAGATCGTCGTGTCGCCCGAGGATGATATTGAAATGAGGCGTTTCCATTTGAACAACCGCTCGCGTAAAAAAAGGACCATCGAGATCACCAG
>Ga0068860_100002380_pt1 | contig 19756 bp, 19 predicted proteins | sample KBSSwiS32_FD_66597 | JGI IMG/M metagenome (GOLD analysis project Ga0068860, IMG submission 66597) | Switchgrass rhizosphere microbial communities from Kellogg Biological Station, Michigan, USA - KBS Switchgrass S3-2 | ecosystem: Host-associated > Plants > Roots > Rhizosphere > Soil ...
GGTCTGGGTCGTGGTGGTTGTACTGCCGTACCCCGGAGGGAGTACTCCTTCAACAGGCATAAGTGCTCCTCAGGTCAGATTCGAACGTCGAGCCGGCCATCTACCACCGCTGGCGCTTCTGAAAGCGAATCGGTGACGTCGATGGCGGCGGCCGCTGCGGGAAGGGAACCGGACCGGGTGCTGTCTCCCGGTCTCGGCTGGTTCTGTTGCTGTCCGTGCTGGCCAACCTCCATCGAGCCGGTGCGTACCCCGCTGGCCTCTAGGTCGGCCCGCAACAGATGCAATGACTCGGTGAGCGCGGCGGTGGCGGAAGGGTTGTCGGCCACCAGGTGGAGGTGAAGGTCTCCCCGATGCAAGGACAGCTCGATGTTCACGGTGCCGAAGTCCTCGGGGGACAATCGGATCGAAAGCCGGTGGCTGCCGTCGCTGAACTGTCGCAACGGGCGCAGCACCTCCACCACCTGTTGCCAGGGATCGACAGCGGGTGCGGGCGGGGCCGCCGGAGGCGTGGGGGCGACGCGCGCGGCCTCGGTCACCGGCGCGGGCCCGGGAGCCGCGTTCGAAGGCAGTGGCGGCGCCACCGTCGGCGCATCGTGCTGGGTCGCCGTTGATCCGCCGGCCTTGGCGGCCGCCACCGGAGCCGTCGTCGCGCCCACCGACGCGGCGTCGGCCGTCGTGGCACCCGACGCGGCCTCGAGGGCGATCGCCGGCTTGGCCCCACCCCCAGAGTGCGCCAGCGGGTCCTGCGATCCCGATGCGGAGCCTCCGGCCGCGATCGTGGTGATGGCCGCCGGCGCGATCGGGGCTTCCGAAACGGCGGAGTCGGTCGACCCGGTCGACTGGGTGGATGCCTTCCCGGTCTTGGCCGAACTCGCCGGCTGGGCGGCTTGGAGCGCGGTGGCCGCTTCGGGGGTCGCGGTGGCCGCTTTCGGGGTCGCGGTGGCCGTCAAAGCGGTGGTCGCCGCCTGGGCGGTCGTCGGGCCGTCGGCCGGCTTCACCTCGCCAGCGGCGGTCTTGCCGCCGGCCACGCTGGCCTCCGCGGTGGTGACGGACGGGGTCACGGCGGCCTCGGCGGTACCGGCCGGAGCAGATCCCGGCGCCGCGATGGAGTCGCCCTGAGTCGAGCCGGCCTGAATCGAACCGGTCTGGGCCGCGGCGGCCGCCGCCTGGGTCTCCGGGGTTACGGCAACCGTCGGCGCGCTGTTTTTCGAAGCGTCGGCGACCGCGGCCGCCTCATGCGTCTCACCGTTGTCGGTCGCCTGGTCGGCGTGATCCGGCTGGTCGGACCGTTCGCGCCGTTGGTCGCTGGCGTCGCTCGATCGTTGATCCGCCTTGGCCGGATGGTCGTCGCGACCCTTGACCGCGTCGCGATGGTGGTGCTCGGTTCCCTGGGCCAGGCGCCGCAGGCGCTCGGACACCGAGCGCTCCCGTTCGCTGACGCGGGCCGGCTGTTCGGGCGCCTCGTCGTCGCTCGCCCGGTCGACGTCGTCGTGGTCTCGCTCGGAGCGCTCGGCCCGATCGCGTTCCGCGGCCACGCGCCGGTCGATCGCCTGGTCGCGCGCTTGAGCATCGTCGTCGACGCGCTGGCGATAGGCGCTGATCAGGTCGTCGAACGACTGATCCGGACGAGCCCGCTCCGACGAGTCGACGCTCGGTCGCTCCGGCAGCCGGCTGGTTCCGTTGACGAGGTCGATGAATCGCGATCCGATCACGATGCCCTTCCGTGTGCTCGAGTGAGAATCTGGTCGACGTAGTTACGGGCACTGGCCGGCACCACGCCGCCCGCCCGGGCCACGGTGCCGGCACCCACGTTGTAGGCGGCCAGCGCGGCGTCGACGGTGCCAAAGCGGCCGATGAGATCTCGCAGGTAACGGGCGGCACCGTCGATCGCCGAGGCTGGGTTGAGCGGGTCGACGCCGCGGCCACGCGCCGTCTCGGGCATGAACTGCATGATGCCCTGGGCTCCGACGGGGCTCACCGCATCGGTACGAAAGCGCGATTCGACGTCGGCCTGGGCCGCCAGCAGCTTGGGAGAGATGCCGTAGCGACGACCCGCCGCTTCGAATTCAGCCGCGTAAGGGGTTCCCGTCGGCAGCTGGTTCGGTCCGCCGCTCCAATCGAGCTCGGAGCTGATCGGCACCGAGCTGGAACCCGGCGTGGGAGGGGCGCCGGCGGCCACGGGGGTATCGGCACGAGCCAACGAGTACACGGCCGCGAACTTCGACGTCGAGGACGAATTGGCGGTGGACCCGAGCGGAGTTCCCATCGGTGCGGCGGGACCTTGGTTCACCAGCGTCATGATCTGCATCATGCGGTCGAGACCGCCGTGACCTTCGAGGGGCTCGATCATCACTCGCTCCTCCGGGACCGGCGGCCCGAGACCATCTCGTCCACGGTGCGGTCTTCGTCGCGCCGTTCGTCCACCGAGTACTCGTCGCGGCGTCGCCCATCGAGCCGCTCCAGGGCCTCCACCCGTTGGGCGGTGTGGGACCAGTCGGCCAGGCGATCGCGGTGCACCACGCGGGCGGCGACAGCCTCGTCGCGGGAACGCTCCACGGCCATCGCCCGTAGCTCCACCAAGGTGCGCTGCGCCAGAAAGTGTTGCTGGGAACCGGACACCGCCGAGTTGCCGTTGTGGTACGACTCCAGCCGCTGATCGACCACTTCGTCGGCCCGGATCACGTCACGCTGAGCGGCATGAACCCGGTGTCGGGCCTGCTCCTCCTGGACGCGGCGAACCCGTAGCACCTGCTCGAGCCGAAATCGGTAGCGCTTCATCCCACGTACCCGATGCCACAGATCGACGCCATCGTGCGCCAGTTGTCCTCGCCGTCGCTGTGCTCCTCGATGGTCTGGCACAAGAACTTGTCCATGGCGCCGCGCCGTTCGATCGCCCGGTCCACGAGCGGGTTGGTACCGGGCACATAGGCACCGATCTCGATGAGATCCTTGGCCTCGCGATAGGCGGCCAACAAGCGTCGAAACTCGGTGGCCACGGCCCGCTGTTCTTGCGTGGTGATCGCCGGCATCACGCGCGACAGCGACTCCAACACCTCAATGGCCGGATAGTGGCCTTGCGAGGCCAGCGAACGGGACAAAACCACATGGCCATCGAGAATCGACCGGGACGCGTCTCCGATGGGCTCGTTCATATCGTCGCCCTCTACCAGCACGGTGTAGAGGCCGGTGATCGAGCCCACGTCCGACGAGCCCGCTCGTTCCAGCAAGCGAGGCAACATAGCGAAGACGCTGGGTGGATAGCCGCGGGTGGCCGGAGGCTCGCCGGCCGACAGACCGACCTCGCGCTGGGCCATGCAGAAGCGGGTGATCGAGTCCATCATCAGCACCACGTGATCGCCCCGGTCGCGAAACCATTCGGCGATGCGGGTGGCGGCGAAGGCGGCCTTGATGCGAATGAGGGCCGGCTGATCGCTGGTGGCCACCACGACCACCGAACGAGCCAAGCCTTCGGGCCCGAGATCGTTCTCGATGAACTCGCGCACCTCACGGCCTCGTTCGCCGATCAGCGCGATCACGTTCACGTCGGCCTCGCTCCCGCGAGCGATCATCGACAGCAGGGTCGACTTCCCCACGCCGGAGCCGGCGAAGATTCCGAGACGCTGGCCTCGACCGCAGGGAACCAGGGTGTCGAGCGATCGAACCCCCATGTGCAACGGAAGCTCGATTCGGCTCCGCGTGAGCGGATGCGGCGGCTCACCTTCCACGGTGGCGCGAGGGGCGGTGGTCAGCGGTCCTAGTCCGTCGATGGGATTGCCCAGGCCGTCGAGCACCCGCCCGAGCAACGCCTCTCCGACCGGCACGGTCAGGGCGCGGCCGGTGGGCTCGCACCAATCGCCGGCCCGGAGGCCGCGCAGTTGACCGAGCGGCATGCACACCAGGGACGAGCCGGACAGGGCCACCACTTCGCCGACGAGACGGCCGACGGTGGTTTGCACCTCCACCGCGTCCCCGATGGCCGCTTCCACGCCGTCCACCTCGAAGTTGAGGCCCACCACTCGCCGCACCCGACCGAGCCGGCGGGGGCCGGCCAGTTCGACCGCTTGCCGGGCCCGGGCGCGCAACAGCTCGGTGCTCACGACTCCGCCCGAATGGGGGTGGCCGTTGCCAGCACCGAACGCACCCGAGCCAATGCCGGTCCGATCTGCCCGTCGATGCGGCAGGCTCCAACCTCGACGACCGAACCGCCACGTTCGACGGACGGGTCGGCCACCAACTCCACTCGCCGACCGACGGCGATGTGTGAGAGATCACCCACGTTGGCCAGATCCTCAGGGTGGACTCGGGCGACGACCTCGCCCCGATCGGGAGCCAGATTCAGGCACCGCCGCAGCGACTCTCGAACCGCCGACGTCGAGAGCTCGAGCTCGCGACCCAGCAGGGCTTCGACCACCGAGAAGGCCAGATCCACGATCTCCGCCTCGATGTCGTGCAGCGACACTGCGTCGACGGCGTCGAGCTGCGCCACCGCCTCGTCGAGGGCCCGCAGCGTGGGTTGAAGGTCGGCCGCGAACGCCGCCTCGGCCGCGGCGCGCGCCCCGGCATCCAGCTCGGTGCGGGCCAGGTCGCGACCTTCGACCGCACCCGTGCGCACGCCTTCGGCCCGGCCGGCCTCGAAGCCCTCGCGAAAGCCGGCGTTGATGGCCGCCTCGACCGAGGCCGCCATGTCGACCACCATGTCCTGGTCGACCACCGTCACGGGTTCGGGCAACGACTCGAGGGCGAAGAAGGACTCGATCGGTTCGTAGTCGAGCCGTTGCACCCGGGTCCGACGGCCGGGTCGCAGGACGCGGGGCTCAGGTGATGAATTCATCGACACCCGCCCGCATCACGACGATCTGGCCGGCCTCTTCGAGCGCCCGGATCACCCGAACCACACCGCCTTGGGCCTCTTCGACAGTCTTGAGCCGTACTGCGCCCAGCATGTCGATCTCCTCCTGCAGGTTGGCCGAAGCGCGCTGGGAGATGTTCACGAAGATCTTCTGCCGTACCTCGTCGCGCACGCCCTTGAGCGCCACCGCCAGTTGCTTGGAGTCGACCTGACGCAGAATGAGCTGCACCGACCGATCGTCGAGCCCCACGATGTCTTCGAACACGAACATCTGGCTGCGAACCTCGTCGGCCAGCTCCGAGTCGAAGTCTTCCAGACCTTCGAAGATCAGTCGCTCGGTGGCGCGGTCGGAGCGGTTGAGGATCTCGACCAACGCTCCTACCCCACCGGCGGTCGAGAACTCGGATTCCTGGAGCACGGAAGCCAGCCGTTTCTGCAGTGACTCTTCCACCGAGGCGATGACTTCGGGAGATGTGCGGTCCATCACCGCCAGCCGCACGGCCACGTCGCGTTGCAACTCCTCGTCGAGACCGGAGAGCACCATCGAGGCTCCTTCGGCCGGCATATGGGCCAGCACCAAGGCGATCGTCTGCGGGTGCTCGTCTTTCAGGAAGCCCAAGACCTGGCGGGGATCGGCCTTGCGAAGAAATTCGAACGGCGCGTTGTACAGCGACACGTGGAGTCGCTCCAGGATGTCCCTGGCCTTCTCCTCGCCCACCGCGTCTTCGAGGAGGTCCCGGGCGATGTCGACACCGCCGAGCGCCACGTGTTGCGAGGCCGCCTTGACCATGCGGAATTCCTGCATCACCGCCGCCACCACATGGGGAGGCACGTTCTGAAGGCGAGCCACCTCGCTCATCACCGCCGCCACCTCGGTGTCGCGCATGTGGCGCAGCAGCTTCGACGAGCGCTCCTTGCCCAGCTTCATGAGCAAGATGGCGATCTTGGCCGGACCCGACAGCTCGGAGATGTCGGCCATGAGCTCTTCCGACTGCTCACTCGAACCGCCTCGGTAGAGGTTGTCGACGGCCGAGAAGTTGACCTTCTCAAGTTCGGTACCCGCCGGATCGCGTAGCCGGCTCTCGTTGCGGAGCTTGGACAACCCTGATTCGGTCATCGGGTCACCCCCCTACGATCGCCCATCCAATTTCGCAGCAGGAGGGCAACGTCTTCGGATTGCGAATCAACCAGATTGCTGATCTCGGCCTCCATCGACTCCACCAGCGCCGCCGCCGGCGGCGGGGCGTAGGCCGAGGTCCACGGATCGGCGAACTCGTCGTCCTCGGCGTTTCCGGCTGCCCCCAGTGCCAGCGGCGAGGACATGAAGTCGGGCTCCTCGGCGGTGGTCAGCTGCATCGTCCGCTCGGCGGCCGAGAGCTCATGCGGTGCACCGATGCCCGCCTCCAACTCGGCGGCTCGCATCATCTCGAGTTCACGAAGATCGATGACCTCCACCTGGGGGTTGCGGCTGCGCCGGAGCGCCCACAGCGCCATGGCGACCACCGCCAAGATGGCGGCGAGCAGCAACACGCCCTGGAACAACCCGGTAGAGCTCTTGTGGTCGGACGTGGCGCTGGCCAGTTCCTTCTTGGCCGCGTTGGCGGCACTGGTGTCGAAGGCAATGGCTTGCACACCGCTGAACACATCCCGAGTGGGTTGGAACCCACTGGCGTCCTTCACGAGGTTGTTCAACTTCTCGGTGTCGGCGGCGCTGAAGCTGTTCTGGTTCACTGCCACGGCGATGGTGAGGCGTTGCACCGTGCCGGGGGCATCCTTCTCCACCGAGTTCACCTGGTTGATGGCGTACTTGGTGCTGTCGGTTCGTTCCTCGTACTTCTGCCCGGTGGTACCGGCGGCGCCACCGGTCGTCGTGTTCGGGACGAGCGGCTGACCGTCGGCCCCCAACACACCCACCACGCCGGCGGCGGGGGTGTTGTAGATCGTGCTGGCCCGCTCGGTCTGGTTGATGAGCGGGTCCTGGCCGGGGTTGGAGTTCGAGTACTGGACCTGGTTGCGTTCCTTCTGGGTGAAGTCGAGCTCCGCCGCCACCGTGGCCCGCACGTTGTTGGGTCCCACCACCTTGGCCAACATGTCCTCGATGGCCTGGGCCTTGCGTTGCTCGAAGGCCGCGGTTTGGGTGGCCTGCTCGGCCGTCATCGGGCCGGTGTCGGCGGTGTCGGTCCCCATCCACAACGAGCGCCCGCTGGCGTCGGTGATGGTCACGTTGTCCACCAGCAGCTCCGGCACGCTCGAGGCCACCAGATGGGCCACCGACTTCGCCTGATCTCGACTCATCTGGTCGGTTCCGGTGGTCTTCAAGAACACCGACGCGCTGGCCTTCTGGGAGTCGGCGCTGAACACGTCGTCGGTGGGGATCACCAGGTTCACCTTGGCGGTCTCCACGTTGTCCATCGCCTCGATGGTGCGAGCGATCTCGCCCGCCAACGCCCGTTGGTAGTCGGTGCGTTGCTTGAACGTGCTGGTGGTGATGCCCTCCTTGTCGAGCAGCGCGAAGCTGTCACTCCCGCCAGAGGGAAGACCGTCGGCATTGAGCGACAACCGCAAGCGATACACGTCATCGGTCGGCACCAGGATGGCCTTGCCCTGATCGGCCAGCTTGTAGTGGACGCGCTGGGCGTCGAGCTTGGAGGTGATGGCCGAGGCGTCGCTGGCCTCCAGGTTGGTGAACAACGGCGACATCTTCTCGCCGCCCTGGCTGCGGGTGAACACGAACATTCCCACCACGACCGCGGCGACGGCCAACGCCATCATGGCCTTCTGGCCCCGGGTGAAACCCTGAAACGCGCCATCGACGCGGCCTCGGATCTTTTGAAAATCGAAGCGCTCCATCAGATCCCCATCTTCATGATGTCGTTGTAGGCATCGATGGCCTTGTTACGAACGGCCACGGTGAGCTGAGTCATCAGCTGGGCCTCGTTGGAGGCCACCATGTAGTCCTGCACGCTCTTGAGCTTTCCGGTGGCCGCCTGATTGGCATACATGTCCGCGGTGTTCTGCGTCTGGTTGAGCTTTTCGAAGGCCTGCATGATCTGGTTGCTGAAGGAGGAAGCGCCATCACCGGCGGCCGCCGATGTGGTGGCCACAGAGCCGGCCGCGGGGCCGGTCTTCCCGATGAGGTCGAGGCGCAGGGGCGTGATGGATGAGACGATCGGTGAGATGGCCATGATCACTTCCCGATCTGCAGCGCTTGTTGGTAAGCGTCACGGGCCCGCTCCAACACACTGATGTTGAGCTGGTAGGCCCGCTGCGCCACCAGGAGGTTGGACATCTGCGTCGACAGATCGATGTCGGGATAGCGCACGTAGCCGTCGGCACCGGCCAACGGGTTCTGCGGTTCGTAGACCAAGCGACCCTTCGGGTCGCCGTAGGCCACACCGGCTACCTTCACGCCGGTGCCCACACCCTCGCCGTATTCGGCGCTCTGGGCCACGACAAAGCGCTCCTGGAACGCCGGGCCGTTCATCGGTCGGGCCACGTTGATGTTGGCGATGTTGTCGCTGATGGCGTCGATCCACGTCTTGTACGTGGTCATTCCCGACGCCGGGATGGCGAGCTGATCGAAAGGACCACTCATCGGGCGTTCTCTCCCCTTGACTCGGATGTCGGCATTGCTCGGATCGCGCTCACGACATCGCCGTGCGCAGCAGCGTGTACTTGGCCGTCAGCGCTTGCGTGAGCAGCTGGTTGGTCAGGGCGTTCTCGGTGAAGCCCACCATCTCGGAGTCGGCACTCACGTTGTTGCCGTTCATGTTGGTGGCGGCCGCCGACCGCGCCGTGGTGATCTCGGCCGTCTCGGGCGAGCCGTCACCGAGCGCCTTGGACAATGCGTCTTGAAACGAGACGGTCTGGGCGAGATAGCCCGGCGTCTCCATGTTGGCGATGTTGTCCTGATGAGCCTGCCGGGCCTCATCCACACCGTGGAGGGCTACCTGCAGCGTTTTTGTCGTCAGGTCAGAGATCGGGGTAATGACCACTGGGATCGGACCTCGTGCGTCGAGAAGACACCCGCCGGGTCCGTGGCGGTGATCAGCGTTCCTCGCTGCACCTGTCGTCGGTCGTATCCGGGGCGAGTTGAGCGGCCCCGCGGCGGTCTTGACACTCTGGCGAACCGCCTGTCGACGGGCGCGCCAAACTGGGCGCAACCGGCGCGCCCGGCGGTCGTGGTGCGATGCCGTACCGCCTAGCGGCGCAGCGCGACAACCGCCAGCAGGCCATCGGTGTGAGTGCTGATTCGCACGTCGCCGTGGTCCTCCAGCAAGGCCTCGAGGGACTGCGTGGAGAAGAAGTTCAGGTGACCGATGTAGTCGTCGTACCGGCCGTCCGGCACCGATATAACCAGGGTTCCCCCCGGCCGGCAGACACGAATCAACTCGGCCAACACCAGCCATGGACGGCGAACATGCTCGAGTACGTCGGAGCAGACCACGCAATCGAACACCGAGTCTTCGTGGGGAATGCTCTCCAACTTGCACACTCGAAAGTCGAGGTCCGGCATGAGACGGCGCGCGATCACGCCCGCGCCGTCAGCCAGGTCGACGCCGAACGGTCGCACGTTGAACAGGTCGACGAGATAGGCCAGCACGTCGCCGGTGCCGCATCCGGCATCCAGCACTGCGGCGCCCGACGCCAGCTCCACCTCACGGGCGATCAGCGGGCCGATCCGATTCATGCGGCCCATGTTGTTGGCCTCGTAGCGGGCGAAGTCGGCGTAGAACCGCTCCATCGACCTCAGCCCATTGTGGGCATAGGGCAGATGCTGGTACAGCAGTTCGTAGCCACGCCGGGCGGGGAACAGCGGCCAGCTGAACTGGCATCCGTCCACGTCGAACGGGAGTCCGACCGTCTCGTCGGTGGGCCGGCACAACAGGAAGCGAAGACCGTTCGCCACCGGCACCTCGGAATGGAAGTCGGTGGCCACCAACTCTTCGATCTCGGACAGATCGTCCACCGAATTGGCCTGAGCCCCGATCTCCAAGATGAGAACCATGCGGGCGAACTGCGACGCCGGAAACCGTCGCACCGCCTCGCCCAGGATCTGCAAGGTGGTAGTCGGATCGCCCGCCATATGAGTCACCAGCGCCATCAGACACCACGCCGTTGGATCGCCGGGCATCTGGTTCATCCGCTCACTGGCCATCTCGAACGCTTGGTCGAACCGGTGAGCGCCCAACGCGCGCTGGATGGCCGCAGCCGAGATGTCGAGCGTGACGTTCATGGGTGCATCCTTCCGGCCGCGCCGCGACTCACGTGAGTGGTAGCGCAAAGGTGTTCAGGTTCGACTCTGTCGGCCACGGCCAAGTGCCCATGAGGGTTCAGGGCGCGGCGCCGGCCACGACGGCCGGATGCTGCCACTGGCTCAGCACGGTGGCCAGCGCTGAGGGCAGCAGCGCTACCACGGCCAGCCAATCGCGCTCGGCCGCATGGACTGACAATCGAGCGATGGAATCTTCGTCGACCCCGCTGCGACGAAGCCCGACCACGTTCACCCCGCGGCGACGGGCTGGCACACCGGCGACCACGGCGAAGGGATCCACGTCGGCCACTACCGCGGCCTGAAGACCCACCATGGCCAGCGGACCGATGCGACGATGCTGATGGACACAAGCGCGCAGGCCGATGTTGGCTCCCCACCCGACCTCGATGTGTCCGCCCAGCGCGGCCTGTGAAATCGTGACCCGATCAGCGATGGTGCAATCGTGGGCCACATAGGAGTGCCCCATGATGTAGGACTCGCTGCCGATCACGGTGGGTTGCCGAGTGCCCTCGTTGATCAGACTGAATTCGCGGATCACGTTGGAATTACCGATGCGAACCCCGAAGTGCCCTTCGCTCCCCTCGGGATCGAAGCCGCGGTGTTCTCCGGGCGTGCCGATCACCACGTGCGGGCCAATCCAGTTGTGGTCACCCACCACCGTCGATCCCTCGATGACGCAGTAGGGCCCCACCACGTTGCCGACCCCGAGCTTCACGTCATCACCGATGCAGGCCGTCGGATGAATCCGGTTGGCCTGATCCCTACGGCCCGCGATCATGTTCTGTCCACCGCGGCGCGAGCGCCAAAGCTGCTCAGTGCGCCCGCCACCCGATGGAGTTCCGACGAGGTGAGTTGGTCGTGCACCGGAACGCTCAGGCATCGTCCGGCGAAATCCTCCGCCCGGCGACAACGATCCACCACCACGCGATCGTGGCTTCCGAACGCTTCGTAGTCGTAGATGACCTTCGGGTAATAACGCCCGCTGGCGATCGTCCGCTCCTGGAGGTGAGTTTCCAGCGCTTCGCACTCCGACGGTGACTTAGCCAACACGGTGTACTGGTGCCACACGTGGCGTCGCTCGAAGGGCTCGGTAGGCAGCGCCAGTCGGTCCTGCGACATCAACTCCTCACTGAGATAAGCCGCGTTTGCTCGGCGAACCCGGATGATCTCTCCGAGCCGATCCATGCCGGGCAGGCCCACCGCCGCTTGCAGTTCGGTCATCCGCAGGTTCGAGCCCACTTGTTCATAGACGTAGCGATCCACCATGCCCTGATTGCGCAGAAGCCGCAGCCGGCGAGCCAACTGGTCGTCGTCGGTGGTCACCGCGCCTCCCTCACCGCAGCTCACGTTCTTGGTGGCATAGAACGAGAACGAGCCCACGCCGAAGCTGCCGACGCGGCGATCGCGGATCTCGGCGCCGTGAGCCTGTGCCGCATCTTCTACTATCGCCAACCCGTAGCGAGCGGCGATGGCCTGGATGGCGAACATGTCCGCGGGCAGTCCGTAGAGGTGAACCGGCACGATGGCGGCGGTTCGCCGATTCACCAATTCGGCGACGGAGTCGGGGTCGATGGTGAAGTCGCTGCGGATGTCGGCAAACCTCACCGTGGCCCCCACCGACAACGCGGCGTTGACGGTGGCCACAAAGGTGAACGCAGTGGTGATCACCTCGTCGCCGGGACCGATTCCGAGCGCCCTGAGCGAAGCCTCCAGCGTTACGGTGCCATTGGACATCGCCACGGCGTGACGAGTGCCAGCCATGGCGGCCACCTGATGCTCGAAGCGCTCGACCATCGGCCCTTGGGCCAGCCGGCCGGAGCGGAGCACATCAAGGACGTTCAGCTCCACGTCCACGCCCGTGGCCGGACGAGAGATGGGGACGAGCGTGTCGGTCATCGAATGGTCCTTTCCAGCTCGGGGCTCTTCTGACGAACCGCGGTCAGCGAAGCCATCTCCTCGAAGCGAAAGGCCAGCTCGTGAGCGGGCACCAATTCCGCTCGTTCCGTCTCCGGATCGGCCTCGCCTATTACCAGATCGAGGAAATGGTCGAACTGTGCCGCCAGCGGCTCGGCCTGCACCCGCACGAACGGAATCTCCACCACGGTCTCCGACCGGTACCCGGCGGAACCGGGCATGGTGGAGTGTTCCTTGTGCCGGTACAAGGTGATGTTCTGGCGGAGCAGATCAAGCTCGTAGAGGCAGGTGTCGGTGATGATCGACATGGAGCGAACCTTGCGATGGCCGATGCGCCCGGCGGACAAGGTCGCGATAGACCCATTGCGAAACCTCACCGTACAGTCGGCCAGATCGGAGAACTCGGTACGGGTAGGAGCAGCGATGGATCCGCTCACCACTGCGCCGCGCTCCGGTTGATCCAGGCCCACGAACCGACTGGCCACATCCAGATCATGGATCAGGAGGTCGTTGACGACCGACGAGCGAATTCGATCGGCCGGCGGCGAGTGACGCTGAGCCAGTAGGTGCCGGATCGGGCCGTCGAGCATCGAGTACACCGACCGGACCACCGGGTTGAACCGCTCGACGAAGCCGCACATCACCGCCACCTGCTCGACGCGCGACGTGGCGATGATCTCGGTGACCGAATCGCGAGTAGACGCCAGCGGCTTCTCGATCAGCAAGGGGATTCCCCGCCGTAGCAGCGGTAGGGCCACGTCGGCGTGTGCCGTGGTGGGCACCGCCACGATGGCGGCGTCGCAGTCGATCTCTTCCACGGAGTGTCGGGCGACGGCCCCATGCGTTGCGGCCAACTCGCGGGCCACCAACTCGCACGGGTCGATCACCTGCACCAGATGGGCGCGGGGACTCTCCCACACCACCCGAGCGTGGATGCTTCCCATCGAACCGACGCCGATCACCGCGATACGCGTCGGGGACGTCATTGGGAAAACCTCCTCGAGGGGTTGCCGTAGGGCATAGTCATGAAACGAGCAGCGACGTCAGGTCGTCGAGTCGGTCGAGAGGCCAAGGCCATGCGCGGTTGAACCCGGCCGGCGGCAATCCGTCGCCCAACCACGCGATGGAGCGGGTATCAAGCGCGGTGATGAACCGATCGTCGTCAAAGGCGGTCAACACCACGTCGGGACCGTCGGGCCCGTCCAGGCCCAAGGCGGCCAGGGCATCGCGCAACACCGCCGGCTCTTCGACATCGCTGTGGGCTACCAACGTGGCCCCGTGCCGTGACGCCACCCGGCGACCCCAGGCCTCCAACCAACGCGGGTCATCCACCAGCTCACGGCCGGAGGCCACTGCCACCAGTTGGCGCAGATCGAGGGAGTCGACGTTCGGGTGCTCGGCGGTCGCCGCCAGCTCAGACTCACGGGCGATCTGGTCTCGCACCAGCCGAGCCATGGCACACCAGGGATCCACTGCCAGGGCCCCCACCACGCTCTCGATCGCAGAGTGGAATCGACCGCCGGCGATGTCGCCCAAGGCTTCGTTGATCAAGGCCCGGGCCCGTCGCTGCTGGTCCACCTCGACCGGCAGAAGCTCGCTCAGCGGCAGCTCAAAATGGCGCGCCACCTGCCGGGCGCTGTCTTCGAGGCGGAGCGATGCCGTGAGCAGATCACGCGACGAAGCGGCGCTCAGGTCGAGCTCGGACAACAGGTACCGACGGAACGGGATCTCGCGCTGGAGCAGCCCGATGAACTTGCTTCCCGAGCTGCCGAGGTTCATGTTCTCGCCGTGAAATCGGTAGTTGTAGACGGGCGCGCCGGGCGTGGGGACGATCGCGCCGACCTGAGCGGCGCGAACCGCCACCCACCAGTCCTCCCACGGCACACACTCGGGCACCGGGAAGATGTGATCGTGGAGCGAGCGACGCCACATCATGGGGCCGCCGCTCACCTGGTTGCCGGCCAGGAGTGGGCCGAGCAACTCGCCGGAGGCCGGCGTGCGACCTGTTTGGGCGAAGAACGACGGGCTCAGCTCTTTGTCATCGACGTCGATGACCGTCATGTCGCCGTAGGTCAGTGCCACCTCCGGATGCCGTTTCAGGAATCCCACCTGCCGGGCCACCCGATCGCTGGGCATGGTGTCATCTGCCGAGAGCAGGCAGATGTAGTCACCGGTCGCCATCGACACCCCCGCACGAAATGCGGCCATCAACCCCTGGTTGGTCTGTCGGTGCACCCGGATGCTGTCGCCGTAGGTGGCCAACACCTTCGCGGTGTCGTCGGTCGACCCATCGTCAACCACGATGATCTCGACCTCCCCGTGGGGCCATCGCTGGTTGCGGGCGCTGTCCACCGCTCGGCCAAGGAAGCGGCCGTAGTTGTAACAAAACACCACAACCGAGACCACTGCCGAATCTTCGGCCACCTCGAGGGTCATCACGACTTCCGTTCAGGGCTGAGCGCCGCCAGGTTGTCCAGGGCGGGCTGGAAGGTGGGATCAACGGTCAACGCCCGCCGAACGAAGGCCAGTGACTGCTCGGGGTCACCGGCCACGTAAGCGCACACGGCCATGGCGTTCAACGCCTGAGCGGTGCCGGGCCGCAGTTCATCGGCCAAACGCACCGCCTCGATGGCGATCGGAAGCTCGTTGGCGTCCAGGGCCTCACGGCATCGCAACATCAACCCGCCAAAGCTGTGCGTGGTCGCGAGTTGCGTGAGCACTTCGGGCAGCCACCGCTCGCCGGACAGCTCCGCCGGACCGGACGCGTCGGCTCCGGGAACATCACAGCCGACTGCAATCACCGGAACGTCAAGCCGGTCCACCGCGGTGTCGGGTCCCCGCACCACCACCAGCGACGGCCGAGGCTCGCGCCGGTCAAGCTCGGCGACGAGGTCCACGCCGGCAGCCATGGCCAGCACGGTCCAACCCTGATCGTTCAGGGCGCGGGCGATGACACCATCACGATCGTCCACGACCACGGCGACGCCCGGCTCGAGGCGCGGTTGCACCGTCACGACCGACGACGGCACCGAAGGCACAGGGCTCGGACCGGTCGGCGTCCCGTGCTTGGCCTCGAAGATCAGGCGGTTCTGCTCCTCTATCGCTCGCCAGTCCAGCCCATTGCCGTCGAACGTGGCGTGGCCGTGGTGATGAACGAACGAGCGGTTCGCCATCAGCAGATCCCAGTTCGCTGCGTGAACCCGCCGGCAGAGGTCGTCGTCCTCATAGCCGCCGATACCGAAGCTCTCGTCAAAGCCCCCGACCTGCTCCAGCGTTTCGCGCCGTACGGCCAGGCAGAATCCCACGAGCCGGTGCAAGGGCTGGACGGCCACCGGCTGCTCTCGTTCCCAGCGAGCCACGAACCTCCGCAGACCAACTTCACCATGGCGGGCGTAGTCGATCTCGGTCACGATCTGAGGTCCCGACACGAAGTTGGAGCGTGGCCCCGTCGCGCCCACCGCGGGATCGAGGAAGGGAACGAGCAGTTGATCGAGCCAACGCCCGGCCAGCAATGTGTCGTTGTTCAGGAACACCACCACATCTCTGGTGGCGATCGCCGCGCCGTCGTTGTTGCCGCCGGCGAAGCCCCGATTCCGCGGGTTGCGGACGACCTTGACCCACGGGTACAACCCGAGCGACTCCCGAGTCTCGTCCACCGAGCCGTTGTCCACCACGATGACCTCGTCGTAGATCCCCAGCGTGGGCCTCAGTGTGCGCAGGCAGGCATCGGTCATCGGCCATTGGTTCCAGGCCAGGATCACAATGCTGGCGCTCGGACGATCGCCGAGCGCGTCAGTGGCGGGCCCGGAGAGCACTTCGGTGGAGGCCATCGCCATCAAGATCGGCTTTAGCCGCCGAGCATTGAGGCCGATGCAGGATCTGGCGACGTGGGCGGCCGCGCCGGCTCACTTGGGCCAACCAGATGCCGATGGAGAAGGCATGTCCGTGTCGCCTGCACAACTCCGCCGCGCCCCGTTGTTGGTCACCATCGACAGCAGCGGCGATGGCAAGTCTCTCGGCCGTTGCCTTGAGTCGGTTTTGGCCGCGGTGCGGGTCGACGACCTGGTGGTGGTGTGCGCCGCCGATGTCGAACGGGCCGAGAAGCTGGCCGGCCGGCACCGTCAGGTTTCGGTGGTGCCGCATCCCCGGCACCGTCTCTCCGCCCGCTTGACCGAGCATGCCCGAACGGTGGGTGGCGCGGCCGTGGTGATGGAAGACCACGCCATCTTCCCCGGCGGACGGCGGTGGCTCAACGACCTCCTCGCGGCTCTCTCCGATCCCGCGGTGGGAACCAGCGCCCCGATGACCAACGGGGCCAGCTACCCGCAGTGCCCGCGCGACGTTCCTGGTTTGAACACCACCAAGAACGAGATCCGCGACACCATGAACCGCTGTTCGCAGTCTCGTCATGCCGATCCGATCCCACTGTCGATTACCGCCGGACCGTGCGTGGCGGTATCCCCCGAACTGCTTCGCCAGCTCCCGCCGGAGCTGGTCGACTTCTCACCACAGACCTTCGGCGAGGCCGCGGCCGTATTCGGAATGCGACAGGTGGCCGTGCCCAAGGTCTATGTCCAGTCAACCAAGAACCTGCCCCTGATCACGGCCTGCATGATCATGAAGGACGAGGTGGCGTTCCTCGAGCAGTGCTTGGCCAGCGTCAAGGGGCTCTGCGACGAGGTGGTCATCTACGACACCGGTTCGACCGACGGCTCCGTGGAGTTGGCGCGAACCCTCGGTGCCACGGTCATCGAGGGCTACTGGGACGACGACTTCTCCCGAGCGCGCAATGAGTCCCTGGCCTATTGCCGTGGGGAGTGGGTGCTCCACATCGATCCCGACGAGGAGATCGAATCGAGTCCCGACCAGATCGAGTCGTTGCGCAGTGGTCTGTTCCAAACCACTTCGGTCGACGGCCTGGCGCTGCGCCTCTACAACCTGCAGGGAAGCCGGCACGCCTACGTCCGCAACACCCAGTTCGGACACGTCCTGCGCATGTTCCGTCGTACCCACTTCCGCTGGTTCGGCGCTCTTCACGAGCAACCCGAGCTCCTGAACGGCGCCAAGGCCAAACTCGAGGAAACCGATCTGGTGGTCTTCATCCATCACGGCTATCTCGATGAGTACGTGAACGAGCGCGACAAGAAGGATCGCAACCTCCGCATCATCGAGTCCCGTCAGGAGACGGTGACCGAACCGGGCAAGGCTCACTTCGACACGGGCCGCTCGATGGCCCTCGCCGAACGCCCGGAGGAAGCCCTGGAGGAATACGCCAAGGCGGCTGCCGTGGCGACCCTTCCCTTGTTCCGCCGGGCCGGCCTCGAGTTCGGAGCCTCGGGCCTGATCGACCTCGGGCGCTACGACGAGGCTCGGGAGCTGGTCGCCGAGCTTCGCAAGGAGAACTCACCGGCCCCGGGCGTGCCCGACTGGCTCGAGGCCAAGATCTGCCTTGGCGAGAACAACGGTGCGCGCGCGCTCGAACTGCTCGACGGCATCGCGGAATACAACGACCGCTTCTCGAACAACACGATCGACACGCTTCATCTCATGCGATGCGGGGCTTACACCAAGATGGAACGCATTCCCGAAGCGGCCGAGGAAGCGGTACTGGCGTTGTCGCACAATGTGTTGCTGGCCGACGCGTGGGCCCTCCTCGGTCACGCCGCCGCGCTCGACGCCGAACCGCTGCGGCGGGCCGCCGCCGCCGTGCCGACCGAGATCCTGAACGGGGTTCTGGCCAAACTGCTGGGACGGCATCCGCTCGAGGTTCATCGAGTCACCCAAGCGCTGTGGGACACTCACCAAGGGTCGAAGCAAATCCTTGCCCTCGTCACCGACCTGGCACCCCACCTCAATGTGGACCAACTCGCTGAATGGGCCGGGCCGATGCGCCAGGTGGGCTGGGCGTCGATGTGCCCGTTGGCCGCTTGTGCCCACGACGAGACCCGCAGCCCGCAAGAGCGCCGGGACGCCGCCGCCCTTCTGGTGGAGCGGTTCGGCGATGAGCGGGGCAAAGCGGTGCTGGTCAAGTTGGAACCGCAACTCGTGACCGAATAGGTCGCGACGGTCACATCTCGATGCTCAGCGACCAACCGACACGATCGCGGGCGGCCGGAGTAACCGGGCGCCGCTGAAGATCACGCGCCACTTCTTGTTGCCGGTTGATGATCGCGGCCTCTACCTCGTGGATCTGCCGTAACACTTCGATGGCACGCGGCCGCAACCCGTCGGGGCACGGCTCGGCGGGCACGGTTGGCTCGGTGTCGCTCGCCGAGGTGCCGTCGGTTGAGCCGTCGCCCCTCGACTCCAGCAGGCTCCAGGCCTCCTCGACGTTGTCCTCGAGCACCGAGAGGTACTCGGTCCAGGTGGTCATCGGCTTTCGGCGCGCACAGCGGGGCCGGTGGTGGCATAGACCTCATGCCAAGCGGAGCCCAGAGGTTCAACCAACGAGATGCACTCGTTGACGGCGGCCACGCTCTTGCGGACGTTGGCCGTCACCAGATGCCGCACGAGGAAGTCGTACACCTGCGCCAGCCCCCTGCCCGCGGGCCACACGTCCACGTCGAGGGCGCTGTTGAGAGCGATCACGATCTCCTGCGCATGTTGCAGCAAGGTATTGGCCAGCATGAGGTCTCCGCCCGTTATAGCGGCCGAGGCGTCATAGAGATCGCGGGTCAAGCGGTCGTAGAGCATCGTCAGCACACGGCCAGGCGGGGCGGTGGTGACAGCGGCATCCCGGTAGGCGGCTCGAGCGTTCTGCGGCACTTTGTTCCTCTTGTAGTTTGTCTTGTGGGCTATTGCTGCTGCTGCGACGAGGAGTCGTTGGCGCCGAGCGCGGCCGCGAGGCCAGAACCGGAACCCTTGATCCGGGCGAGCGAGTTTTCCAGAGCCGCGAACTGGGCTCGGAGATCGGCCTCGCGCTTGTCGAGGTGGATCTGGAAGTCGCTGATCTGCTTCGTCATATCCAGGATTGACGTTCGGACACCCTGCTGGGCCGACCAGAGCGAGCCGCTGCCCGTCTGTGTGAGGTTGAGCAGAGACGTCTTGACGCGATCGGCCAGACCCGGGTTGAGGGGGTCCATCGGGTTGGCGAACAACGCGATCGTCTGGGCCTGATTGGTCTGGAACATGGTGGTGAACTTTGCCGAATCGAACGTGAGGTGACCATCGCTGGTGGTTTGGATCCCCACCTGCGAGGGGGTCGTCGTGGACGTGCCGATGATGGCGTTGGACAGAAGGATCCGTGCCTGCTTCACGGCCGACATGCCGGCCAACGGTTGTGCGACCTTGGTGGTGGCGTCATACGCCGTGTCGGCCTTGATCTCGTCGATCGCCGCGTTGTAGGCGTCGATCAACTTCTGCACCTTGGTCACCATGGTGGCCGCATCGGGCGAGGAGGTCACCGTGAGAGTGGTGGTCGGGTCTGCCTTGCTCACCGTGACGTTCACACCCGGAAGCAAGTTGTTGAAGGTGTTGCTGTTGGCGATCACGTCGTAGCCCATGCCGACGGCCCCTACGTGAATCACGGCTTGGGCGGCCGTGGTCACCTGGCCCCAACTTCCGCCGAGTCCGGCGAACTGCGCCGTCGGTGTGTTCACCGTCTCGTTCACGTCGGAGGCGGTGAGCTGAAGCTTGTACTGGCCCGGGGCGTTGTTGACCACCGCGGCTTTGAGCCCGATGGTGGTCTGGCTGTTGATGGCCTGGGCGATCTCGTTAAG
>Ga0068860_100002383_pt1 | contig 19742 bp, 2 predicted proteins | sample KBSSwiS32_FD_66597 | JGI IMG/M metagenome (GOLD analysis project Ga0068860, IMG submission 66597) | Switchgrass rhizosphere microbial communities from Kellogg Biological Station, Michigan, USA - KBS Switchgrass S3-2 | ecosystem: Host-associated > Plants > Roots > Rhizosphere > Soil ...
GACGTTTTCGGTGAGCGGATTCTGGACGAAGCCGATCGACAGCGTGAGGTTGGTCTCTTCGGACTTCTTGAAGCCGAGCACGCGGATCTCGCCGGCGCCAAGGATCTCGCTCACCACGTGGAAGTGGGTGTAGTTGAACAGCACCTCGAACAGCGGGCGGGCGCCGAAATCCTTTTGCAGCTCGGCGAGCGGGAATCGGCGATAGGCCATCATCTCCAGCTCCGCGGCGAACACGCGGGCGATCAGGTCGCGCCAGCTGCCGGCCTCGACGCGGAAGCGGAACGGCAGGGTGTTCAGGAACAAGCCGCGGGTCTCCTCCGCGCGGGCGATCTCGGGACGCCCATGGGTGACGACGCCGGTCAACAGATCGTCGGTCGCGGCGAGAATCGCGAGCACCTTCAAATGCGCCGCGAGGCAGACCGTTTTGAGCGGCACTCCGGAAACCGACGCGAGCCGCTTCAGGCCGTCGGACAACTCTTCGGTAAAGGGCGGTGCCAACGCCTCGACGCGCGGCCCGCTCCACGATTCGGGCGTCGGCCAGCGCGGCAGGTCGAGAATTGGCACGTTCGCGAGCTGGTTCTCCCAATAGGCGCGGGCCGCCTGGCTCGCCGCCGCCTCGCGCTCCAAGGCGACGAACTCGCGATACGGAATCGGCGGCGGCGGCTCGACCGGCGGGGGCGTTCCGGCCGCGAGCGCCGCGTACAAAGAAAACATTTCGGACAGCGTCGAGTGCAGGCTCCAGCCGTCGAGAATCGCGTGGTTCTCGGTGAGCGTGAGCTGAAAGGAATCCGCGCCGCGCAGGTGGACGAACATCCGCAGCTGCGGCGCGCGGCCGAAATCGAAATGGCGATGCTTCTCCCGCTCGACGAACAGGTCGATCTCCGCCTCCTGGGCTTCGAACGGCATGTTCCGGAGGTCCGCCACCCCGACGGCCAAACCGGCCGAACGATGAACCAACTGCAGCGGCTCGGTGAAACTGGAGAAATCGAACGAGGTCCGCAAAACGTCGTGGCGCGCGATCACCCGCTCGACCGCCGCGCGAAAATGCTCGACGAAAAAGGGCGCGCCGCCCAGATGGAAGCTGTCGACGTTGTGATAGGCGGCATCCGCGGACATCTTTTCCATGTGGTACAGCATGCCGGCCTGCATGCGGGCGAGCGGATAGGCGTCCTGCAGATCGCCGAACGCGCCGCTCGCAACCTTTTCCCGATCGGGCTCGGAGAGCAGCGAAAACGGCGCGCTGGAGAGCTCCGGAGCGCCGGCAACCCCGGCGACGCGATCGATTGCGAGGCTCGCGGCGAGCTCGGCGATCGTCGGGTGCTGGAACAGCTGCGGGATCGACAGCTCGATCCCGCGCTGGCGGGCGTGGGCGATCAGCTGGATGCTGCGGATCGAATCGCCGCCGAGCGCAAAGTAGTTGTCCGTCACCCCGACCTTGTCGAGGCCGAGCACCTGGAGCCAGATCTCCGCCAACGCCCGTTCGTTCGCCGTGCGCGGCGCGATGAACCCGGCCCCGAGGTCGAGTCGGCCCGAGCCCGCTTCCGGCGCCGGCAGCGCGCGCCGATCGACCTTGCCGTGCTCGGTGAGCGGCACCTTCTCGATCAGCATGAACACCGCGGGCACCTCGTGCTCGGGCAGCCGGCCCGCGAGATGCGTCCGCAAGTCGGAGACCGAGGGAGGCCGGCTCGGATCGGCCGGGACCACGTAGGCGACCAGGCGTAGACCTCCGCCGGCCTCGTCCGCGCGCGCGATCACCACCGATTCCGCGACTTGGGGCACCGTGTCGAGCGCGGCTTCGATCTCCCCCAGCTCGATACGGAAGCCGCGAATCTTCACCTGGTGGTCGATCCGGCCGAGGTACTCGATGTCGCCGTTCGGCAACCGGCGCGCGAGATCGCCGGAGCGGTAGAGCCGGGCGCCCGGCGCGAGGCCGAACGGATCGGGGACGAACCGCTCCGCGGTGAGCGTCCGCCGATCGAGATAGCCGCGCGCCACACCTTGGCCCCCGACCAAAAGCTCGGCCGGCGTCATTTGCGGCACCGGCTGAAGGTAGCGATCGAGCAGATAGAGCGACAGATCGGGAATCGGCCCGCCGATCACGCTGCCGCCGGCCGCCTTCAGGTCCGCGGCGACGATCGGGCGGTAGGTGACGTGCACGGTCGTCTCGGTGATGCCGTACATGTTGACCAGGCGCGGCCCGTCTCCCGAAGAGCCGTCGCCGTACCGGTCGAACCAGGGCGCGAGGCTTTGCAGCTCCAGCGCCTCGCCGCCGAAGACGACCGTCCGCAACGGCAACTTGGCGTCCGCGGCCTCGGCATCGGCGCGGATGAGCTGGCGGAACGCCGAAGGGGTCTGGTTGAGCACCGTGACCTTCTGCGCGGCAAGCAGCTCGCGAAACGCCTCCGGCGTGCGGCTGGTCAGATAGGGCACCACCACCAGGCGGCCGCCGTAGAGCAGCGCGCCCCAGATCTCCCACACCGAAAAGTCGAAGGCGAACGAGTGGAACAGGGTCCATACGTCCTGCCGTCCGAAGCCGAACCAGGGATCGGTGGCGGCGAACAGGCGCATCACGCAGGCGTGCGTGACCACCACCCCCTTCGGCTGGCCGGTCGAGCCGGAGGTGTAGATCACGTAGGCCGCGTTCTCGGGCGAAGCGCCGCTTTCCGGCGGCCCGCCCGCCGAACGGCTCGCGAGCTTCTCTCCCCCATCCTGATCCAGCCGGACGATCGAAAGATTTTGGCCCAGCCGGTCGAGCGGCAGCTCCGCCTCCAGGTTGCGGTGGGTGATCAGCACCGTGGCGCCGCTGTCGGCGAGCAGGAATTCCAGGCGCGACGCCGGGTAGGCCGGGTCCATCGGCACGTAGCAGCCGCCCGCCTTGAGCACGCCGAGAATCGCCACAAGAATGTCGGCCGAACGTTCGAGCAGGACGCCCACCCGCACCTCGGGTCCGACCCCTTGCTCCCGCAGCCGCGCCGCCAGCGCGTCGGCCAGCTTGTCGAGCCGGGCGTAGGTGAGCCGCGCGGCAGCATCGCCGGGGGCGGGATCAACCACCGCGACAGCGCGCGGGGTCGCCCGGGCGTGGGCCGCGAAACGGTCGTGGAGAAGCTCTTCGACCGGCCACCGGAGCGTGTCTTTCGTCCTTAGCGCCTGCTCGATCTCGCTCGCGCTCAGATAGCTGCTCGCGGCGTGGTGCGCGAACGGGTCGGCCGCCATCGCCTCGACCACCCGGCGGTAATAGCCGTGGAGGCGTTCGACCTGTTCGACCGTCAAGTTCGGATCGTTCTTCTCGATCGTCAAGGAGACTTGGGTTTCCCCGATCGGATCGCGCGAGAAGGTCGCGGCGAGCGGGAAGTGGGTGACCGACAGGTCGCTGTGGCCGCCCTGGCCCGAGACGGCGACCATGCCCGTCCCCAAGACGCCGTGGATCGCGTGGAAATGGAGATAGCTGAACGCCGACTCGAACAGCACCTGGCCGCCGCGCACGCGCTGGATCGCCGCCAGCGGATAGCGGCGGTACGGCATCAGCTCCAGCTCGCCGGCAAAGGTTCGGCGCACCAGGTCGACCCAAGAGTCGCTGCCGAGGTCGAGGCGGAACGGCAGCGTGTTCAGGAACAGTCCGCGCACGTCGTCGCCGTCGGCCTCCTCCTGCCGGCCGTGGGTGGTGAGGCCGGTCACCACATCGGAGCGCCCACCGAACAGGCCCATCACCTTGCAATGCGCCGCGAGAAGCACGCTTTTCAGCGGCGCGCCCGCTTCGCTCGCGAGCCGTTCGAGCCCTTCGACGAGAGACCCCGGATAGTGCACGGTCGGCTTGTGATCGGTCCCCGGAGGATCGACGTGGGGACCGCCCGGCCAGCGCGGCAGGCGCTCCAGGTCCAGGCCGTCGAGCTTGTCGCGCCAGAAGGAACGCGCCTCGGGCGAGGCGAGGATCTGCCGTTCCAGGAACACGAAGTCGCGGTAGGTGGTGGCCAGAGGCACGCGCGGCGGCGGCGGCTCGCCGCGCACGATGGCGAGATAGTCCTCGAAGATCTCGGACAGGGTCGACATCGTGCTCCAACCGTCCGAGATCGCATGGGGCTCGGTGAGCGTCAGGTTGAACGTGTCGTCGGTCCGTCGATGGACGCGGTAATGGATCAACGGCGGCACCGAGAGGTCGACCAGGCGGCGGTTTTCCTCCAAGATGAATTCGTCGAGCCGGCGCTGCCGCTCCTCGGCGTCGTAGGCGCGCAGATCCTCGAACTCGATCGGCAGGTAGGCGTGGCGATAGACCAGCTGCAGCGGCTCGCTGTAGCGGGTGAGGTCGAAGGCGGTGCGCATGATCGGGTGGCGCGCCACGACCCGTTGCACCGCCTGGTCGAACGCCCAGACCTCCATCGGCGCCGTGAGGTGGAAGCTGTTGACGTTGTGGTAGGTCGGCGCCACCGCATCGGAGGGGGAGATCTCCATGTGGTAGAGCATGCCCAGCTGAACCGCGGAGAGCGGATAGGCGTCCTCCACGTCGGGCGGCAGCTTGGCCCGATCCTCGGCCGAGATCAGCCCGAACGGCTCGGAGAGCGGCGCCCTGCCGGCGTTCTTTTTCTTCGCGCGCAGCTGTTCCAACAGCTGGCGCCGCTCCGGCGAAAGCGCCGAGATCCGCTCTACGAGGTCGCTCACGCGCGCTCCTTGCCGCATCGCCGGCGACCGTTTCGCTCCAGAACCAAAATCACGACTTCGCCGCCTCCTCCGCGCGCAGGCGCGCGGCCACTTCATCGTCCGACAACCCTTCGAGCTCGGCGAGCAACGCCGCCAGCTCCTGCTCCTCGGCCGGCGAGCCGTCGCCCGGCGCGGTCGCATCGGCGGCGCCTGCCGCGGTCGCCGCGTATTCCGCGAGCGCCGCGATGGTCGGATGCCGGAACAGCTCTTCGACCGACAGCTCGATCCCTTTTTCCCGCGCGAGCGCGATCACCCGGACGCTGCGGATCGAATCGCCGCCGAGGGCAAAGAAGCTGTCCTCGACGCCGATCCGGTCGAGCCCGAGCACCTCGCTCCAGATCGCCACCAGCGCGGTTTCGGTCTCGTTGCTCGGCGCCACGTATTCCCGTTCGAGGTCCGGCCGGGCGTTGCCGGGCGCCGGCAGCGCCGCGCGGTCGAGCTTGCCGTTGGCGGTGAGCGGCAGGGCCGGCAGGCGCAGGAACAGCGCGGGCACGAGCGCTTCGGGCAAGCTGGCCGCCAGGTGCCGGCGCAGCTCGTCGACGTTCGGCGCCGGCTCGCGATCGGTCGTGTAGTAGGCGACCAGCCGCCGTTCGCCCGGCCGATCCTCGCGCGCCAGCACCGCCGCTTCGCGCACGCCGGGAGCGCCCAGGAGGGCGGCTTCGATCTCGCCCAGCTCCAGCCGCACGCCGCGCACCTTCACCTGATGGTCGTTGCGGCCGAGGAATTCGAGATCGCCCGAGGGCATCAGGCGGGCGAGATCGCCGCTTCTGTACAGCCGAGCCCCGGGCTCGGTGGCGAACGGATCGGGAACGAAGCGCTCGGCGGTCAAATCCGGCCGCCCCAGGTAACCGCGCGCGACACCTGCGCCGCCGATGTAGATCTCCCCCGGCACCCCTTCCGGCACCGGCCGGCCGCGCGGGTCGAGCAGGTGCAGCCGGGCGTTGCTGATCGGTCGACCGATCGGCACCGGCCCCGGCACCACGTCCCCGGCCCGGGCGATGTAGACCGAACAGCCGACCACCGTTTCGGTCGGGCCGTATTCGTTGACGATCCGCACTTCCGGGGCTCGCTTGGTCCAGGCGCCAAGCGTCTCGCCGGCGAGCGCCTCGCCGCCGACGATCAGAGTCTTGGCCCAAGCCGCGGGCTCGCCTGCCGCGGCGATCGGCCCGAGCAGGGCAAGATGGGCGGGCGTGAGCTTGACCAGACCGTAGCCGGCGCCCGCGCGGAGCGTCTCGGCGAGCACCTCGATGCCGCGCTCGTCGGGGAGCAGGTCGACCGTGCCGCCGGCGAGGAGCGGCGCGAACAGGCTGGTGACGGTGAGGTCGAAGCCGATCGGCGAATGGAGCGGCGCGGCCCCCGCGGCCGCGTCGTAGGCGCCGATCGCCCAATGGAGATAGTTGACCACTCCGCCGTGCGGCACCATCACCCCTTTGGGTTTGCCCGTAGAGCCGGAGGTGTAGAGCACGTAGGCGAGGTCGCCCGGTCCCGCGGGTCGTAGAGAGCTCCCCTGCGCATCCTCTTCCGGTAGCGAGCCAAGCGCGAGCGTCCGCGGCGAGACCGCCCGCTCCGCGTCGAGCAGCTCGAGCAGGCTCTCCTCTACGAGCACGAGATCGGCGCCGGAGTCTTCGAGCATGAAGGCGATCCGCTCGCGCGGATAGGCCGAATCGAGCGGCAGATAGGCGGCACCCGACCGCAGGGCGCCGAGGATGCCCACGACCATGTCGATCGAACGCTCGGAGAGGATCGCCACCACCCGGCCCGGACCGGCGCCGCGCGCCGCGAGGGCGAGCGCGAGCTTCTCGGCGCGGGCGGCAAGCTCCGCGTAGGAAAGCTCGACATCCTCCGCGCGGAGCGCCACGTTTCCCGGGGTCTCACGCGCCTGCGCGAGGAACAGCTCGTGAACCGTCGCGGCCGCCGGATAGGGCGCCGCGGTCGCGTTGAACTCGGCGAGCCGAGCGCGTTCCCGCTCCGTAAGCAGATCGGGATCGCCGATCGGCGCGTCGGGCGCCGCAAGCAGCGCGGCCAGGAAGGCGCCGAAGCGCTCGCCTTGGGTCGCCGCCGCGTCGGCCGAAAAGATCCGCGTGTCGTAGGCGAGCGTCAAGGAGAGCCCGTCGGGACCGCGCTTCGCTTCGAGCGCGAGCTTCGTGCGTTCGACGTTGGCAACCCGGCGCGCGACGACGAGGCGCATCGGACCTTCTTCGCCCGGATTCGTCGGCGTCCGGTAAGAAAACGACGCCGGAAATCCGCTGCCGTAACGGTCGTCCTCTTCGGTCGAGAAGCAGTCCTGCCAATCGACCGCTTCGGCGAGCGCCGCGCCGATTTCGGGCGCGAGCCGGGCGAGCGTCTGCGCGTCGTCCGCCTGCGCGAGCAGCGGCGCGGTGCGCGAGAAAGCTCCGAGCGCGTCGGCGAGGTCCGGGTGGCTCCTGCCATCCAGCTGGACGCCCACCCCTACCTCCGAGGCACCGCTCATGCGCGCGAGCAGGGCGCACCAGGCGGCGAGCAGCACGGCGCTCTCGTCGATCCCCCACGCTAGGGCGAGCGCTTCGGCACGCTGCGCCGCTTCCGGCGCGATTTCGATCGCCACCCGCTCGGGGGCAAAACCGCCGGCCGCGCGGCTCTCGAGCGGCAGCGCGAGAGAAAACAGCGGCGCCAGGTCGCGGGCGCGGAAATGCTCGCGGCCGGCGCGACTCTCTTCGCTAGCGAGCAATTCGTTCGCCCATTCCGAAACCTGGACGTACTGCACCGGCTCCTCGGCGCTCCCCGGCTCTCTGAGCTCGCGCGCCAGATTCGCGATCAGGTGGTCGAGCGAATGCGCATCGCCGGCGATCGCCGGCAGCGCCAGGATCAGCGCGGCGTGCCCGGGGGCGAGCGGGATCCACGTCGCATGCACGATCGGCCCGCGCTCCAGGTCGAACGGCCGGGCGAGCGCCTTGGCGAACAGGGCCTCCGGATCCGCTCCGGCTTCCGCCGCCTGCCAGAACGGCGGCAGGTCGGCGGCCACCACCTGGAGCGGAAAGCGCACGCCGGGGGAACGGCGATAGGTCGTGCGCAGGATCTCGGTCCGCGCCACGACAGCCGCGAGCGCCGCGCGCACCGACTCCGGCGTCACCGACTCCGGCGCGCCGTCGAGCGTCACCAGCGCCTGGACCCGGAACGCGCGGCTGTCGCGCGCCAGCTGCCAGATCCGCCGCTGCTGCGGCGACATCCGGAACCCTTCGGTCGCGACCCCTGCTCCGGTCATTGCGCCCCTCCGACGTCGTCGTAGCTGGTCATCTCGCCCATCGCGACCAGGATCTTGCGCGGTGCGCGGAACGGATTGCGGCCGTGGGCGACCAGCACGTTGTCGAGCAGCACCACGTCCCCCTTCTGCCAGGGGAACACCACTTCGAGACGGGCGTAGACGTCGAGGATCGCCGCCATCCATTCGTCCGGGATCGGCGAGCCGTCGCCGAAGAACAGGTGGCGCGGCAGCTCGTCGTCGGAAAACAGCGCGCGCATCGATTCCGACGTCTCCGGGTCGAGGCAGGCGACGTGCCAGTGCTGCCCCTGGTTGAACCAGGTCTTCTCGCCCGTCACCGGATGCGGAATCACCGCCGGCCGCGCGCCGCGGGTGCGCAGGCGATCGCCGGAGCGCCACGACAGCTCGACCCGGGTCTCCTGCGCCTCGCGCTCGACCTCGGCCACGTCTTCGGTCTGGAACACCGTCTGCCAGGGCAGGCCCAGCCCTTCGGCGTAAGTGCGCTGATAGAGCACACCCTTGTCCTCGAACGCGGCGCGGATCTCCTCCGGGATCTCGTCGTAGACCCGCCGGCTGTCCACCAACGGCGTCTCGCCCCCCTCGGCCGCCGGCTGGGCGCAGGCGAAGAAGATCTTGCGCGGCCAGCTCCAATTGAACGAGTTCTCGTTGTGCCAGAGCAGGCGCTGGTCTTGCGGGTAGAACACCGGCGTATAGACGTTGCCGGTCACCGACTCGCGCGGGTGCTCGCCGTTCTCGTTGAACAGCTCCGCGCACAGCTTGCTCGCAAACCCCTCCAACACCTCCGGGGTGTCGATGCCGAAGCCGCGGAACAGGATCGCGCCGTGCGCCAGCAGGTCGGCCTGGATCTCCGCCTGGTGATCGGCCGCCCACTCGGCGAGATCCGCGTCGGGGACCGCGGGAGATATGACCAGCGGCAGCTTCTGGTCAGGCGCCAGGTAGCCGCGGCGAACCACTTCCTGTTGGCCGATCGAGACCGCCTTCGGCTGCACCGATTTGAATGACTTGAAGCTCAGTTCTTTCAATCCCTTCTTGTCCATCGCCTGCTCCTCTCGTTCCATTTCGGCCAGCGTGCTCAAGAGCTCTGACAGCGGCGCGTCGGGGGCCAGCCCCGCGCGTCCGGCGACCGTCGCGAGCTGGCGCATCCAGCGCTCGACGCGCGGGGTGTCGAACAGGTCGGTCGAGAAATTGACCCACCCGACGAAGCCTTCGGGGCGTTCCCAAAACGCGAGCACCAGGTCGAGCTTGGCGACGCGGATCTCCACTTCCAACGGTTCGACCTTCAGGCCCGGCATGGCGCCGCCGGGCCGCGAGGCGTTCTCCAGAAACAGTTTGACCTGAAACAGCGGCGTGTGAGCCAAGCTGCGGTCCAAGCTCAAGGTATCGACCAGGGCGTCGAACGGGACGTCCTGGTGGGCGTAGGCGGAAAGCGCCACCTTGCGCACCCTGGCGACCAGCTCGGCGAACGACGGATCGCCGGACAGGTCGACCCGCAGCGCGAGCTGGTTGATGAAGAACCCGACGATCCCCTCGGTCTCCTCACGGTTGCGGTTCGCCACGTCGGTGCCGACCACCAGGTCGTCGCGACCGGTGAGCTTCTTGAGCACCACCAGCCAGGCGGCGAACAGGACCATGAACGGTGTCGCCCCAAGGCGCCGCGCGATTCCGCGCAAACCGTCGGCGACCACCGCCGGCAGGAGCACCGGACGGGTCACGCCGCGGTCGCTCGAACGCGCCGGCCGCGGCCGGTCGGCCGGCAGGTCGAGCACCGCCGGCGCCCCGGCGAGCCGCTCGCGCCACCAGGACAGCTCGCGTTCGAGCGTCTCGCCGGAAAGATACCGGCGTTGCCAGGCGGCGAAATCGACGTACTGGAACGGCAGCGCCGGCAAGGTGGCCGGCGGATCGGGGTGGCCGCCCGCCGCCGCGGCATAGAGCAGAACCAGCTCGCGGACGAAAACGCCGGACGACCAGGCGTCGCTCGCGATGTGGTGGATGGTGAACCCGACCACGTGGTCGCGCGCCGACAGGACCAGCAACCGCACCCGCAGCAACGAACCGGCCGAAAGATCGAGCGGCCGGTCACCCTCCGCCGCGAGCAGACGGTAGCACTCGGCCCGTTGCGCGCCGCCGAGCGCCCCTCCGAGCGCCGGCAGCGCCGACAGATCGATCTTCGGCAGATCGAGGGGGCCGGGCGGCAGGATCCGCGGCGCAGGTTCGCCGCGCAGCGCCGGAAAGGCCGTGCGCAGCGACTCGTGGCGCGCGACGATTCCCGCGAGCGCGGTTTCGAGCGCGCCGACGTCGAGATCGCCGCGCAGGCGAACGGCATCCGGGATATTGAACATCGCCGTGCCCGGGCGCATCTGCTCCAGGAACCAGAGCCGCGCTTGAGCGAACGAGAGCGCGAGGCGCGAGCCGTCGCGAGGAATCCGAACGAACGGCGGCGCGGCGCTCCGGCCATCCCCCTCGGCCTCCGCCAGGCGGAGCGCATGTTCGACCTCGCGCGCCAGGCCCGCGACGGTCGGAGCGTCGAACAGTTGGTGGACCCCCAGTTCGACGCCGAAGGCGCGGCGCGCCCGCGAGATCACCCGGGTCGCCGAAAGCGAGTGGCCGCCGAGCGCGAAGAAGTCGTCGGCGATGCCCACCTGCCGGCGCTCCAGCACCTCGGCGAAGAAGCCGGCGAGGATCTCCTCGGTCGCGGAGCGCGGCATAAACGTGGCCGCCCCCTCCTCCAACAACGGCACCGGCAGCGCCAGAAGGTCGAGCTTGCCGCTCGGCGAGCGCGGAAAAGAGTCGAGTAGCACGATCGCGCCCGGAACGAGAGCCGCCGGCAGCCGGGCGGCGAGAAAACCGCGCAGGTCGTCCGCGAGCGACTCGGGCAGAGCCTCGGCGCGCGGCACGACGTAGCCCACCAGCCGCCTGCCGGCCGCCTCGTCGCGCGCCACCACCACCGCCTGGGCGACCGCCGGATGCTCGGCGAGGAGCGCTTCGATTTCGCCCAGCTCCAGACGCACGCCGCGGACCTTCACCTGGCGATCGGAGCGGCCGAGGTATTCGATCTCGCCGGTCGCGTTCCAGCGCGCCAGATCGCCGGTACGGTAGGCCCGGTCGCCCGGCCGGCCGGCTTCGGCGGCGAACGGGTTCGGCACGAAACGCTCCGCGGTGAGGTCGGGGCGCCCGACGTAGCCGCGCGCGAGCCCGTCTCCGGCGATCAGCAGCTCGCCCGGGGTGCCGTCCGGCACCGCGCGGAGCGCCGGGCTCACGACGTAGGTGCTCACGTTGCCGTTGGGCCGGCCGATCGGCGCCACGGCGCGCGCGAATCCGGGCTCGCAGCGGAACGAGACGCAGTCGATCACCGCCTCGGTGGGTCCGAACAGGTTGAACATCTCGGCGCCCGGAAACAGCTCCTGGAAACGGCGCACCAGGTCGGCCGCGAGCGCCTCGCCGCCGGAAAACATTCGGCGCAACGCCCGGCACTCCGCCACTTCGGGCTCGTCGAGGAACGGCCGGAGCAGCGACGGCACCAGCTGAAGGACCGTGATCCGGTCGGCCGCCACCCGGCGCACCAGCGCCTCCGTGTCCTGGTGCTCGCCGGGCTTGGCCAGCACCAGCAGCGTGCCGGAAAACAGCGGGGTGAAGAACTCCCACATCGAGGCGTCGAAAACGATCGGGGTCTTCTGCAGAAACCGGTCCTGCGCCAAGACCAGAGGATGTTCGATCAGGCTCCACAGAACCCGGTTCGCCACCGAGGCGTGGGTGACCGCGACCCCCTTGGGCTTACCCGTAGACCCGGAAGTGAACATCACATAGGCCAGGTTGGCCGCAGCGAGCGGAGCGGAAACCGAGGCGAGGCTCGGCGCCACCGTGTCGGTACCTTCTACCGACAAAACCTCCTCGATCACCACGTTCCGCTCCGGCGTCGCGATCTTCGCCCGGAATTTCTTCTGTACCAAGACGCGGAACGCGGCGCCCGCCTCGATCACCTCGGCGATCCGCTCGGCCGGGTGCTCCGGATCGACCGGCACGAAGCAGCCGCCCGAAGCCAGAATGCCGAGCATGCCGGCGACCATTTCGAACGACCGCTCGGCGACCAGCGCCACCGGCGTTTCGAGCTCCACCCCTTCGCGGCGCAGCCGCCGCGCGATGCGCGCCGCCGCCGCTTCAAGCTCGGCGAACGACCAGGTCGTCCCGTCGAGCGCCACCGCCGGCCGCTTGGGGCTCCGCGCGGCCTGGAGCGCGAACAGGCGATGGAGCCGGAGCTCCGGCCCGAGATCGACGCCGCTCGCGTTCCTGGCGATCAGGATCTCCGCGCGCTCCGCGGCATCGAGCAGCGGCAGCTCGGAAAGGCGCAGGCCTGAGTTCTCGACGATCGCGCCGAGCAGCGCCTCGTAGCGAGCGAGCATCCGGTCGATCGTCGGCGGATCGAACAGGTCCGTGCTGTACTCGACCCACGCCTGGAGCCCTTCGGGCATCGGCGTCAGGTTGAGCAGCCAATCGATCTGCGAGGTGACGCGCGGCACCGCGAGCGGCGAGATGGCCAGCTCGTCGAGCACCAGGTCCGCGGCTGGCAGGTTGAACAGGTTGACCTTGACCTGGAAGATCGGCGGGTACGCCCGGCTGCGTTCCGGGTTGATCGTTTCGACCAGCTTGTCGAACGGCAGATCCTGATGCGCGTAGGCGGCGAGCGTCGTCTCGCGCACCCGCGAGAGCGCCTCGCGAAACTCCGGATCGCCCCCCAGGCGGCAGCGCAGGGCGAGCTGGTTGATGAAGAAGCCGACCGTTCCTTCGGTCTCCCCCCGGTTCCTTCCCGCAAGGTCGCTGCCGATCACCAGGTCGTCCACTCCGGCGAGCCCGCCGAGCAGCGCCGCACCCGCGGCGAGCACCACCATGTACGGCGTCGCCGACTCGGCGCGCGCGAGCGCCTCGATCTGTCCTCCGAGCGACGGCGGCATCAGCCGCGCCCGCGTGCCGCCGCGGGCGCTCATCACGCCCGGCCGCGGCCGATCGGCCGGCAGGTCGAGGCGCTGCGGCGCATCGGCAAGCTCGCGGCGCCAGTAGTCGGCGAGCACGTCGAACGCCTCGCCGCCGAGCCAGTCGCGCTGCCAGCGCGCATAGTCGGCGTACTGCAATTCGGGCTCGGGAAGAGGCGACGGCCGTCCGGCGACGAACGCCGAATAAAGCGCCGCAAGCTCCCGGGTGACGACGGCGGTCGACCAGCCGTCGGAGACGATGTGATGGAGCGTGAACAGCGCTTGATGCAGGCCGGCGTCCAACCGCACCAACGTGGCGCGCAGTAGCGGCCCACGCGCGAGGTCGAACGGCAGCAGCCCTTCGGCGCGGGCGAGGCGCGCGGCCTCCGCTTCGCGCCTGCCGTCCGGCAGCGCCGCCAGGTCGACCTCCCAGAGCGGAAAGCGAGCCGCGGCGGGCGCCACCCGCTGCACCGGCTCGGAATCGACGATCGCGAACGTGGTTCGCAGCGCCTCGTGACGGCGGACGATCTCGGCGATCGCGGCCGCGAAGGCGGGACGCACCAGCCGGCCGGAGAGCGACAGCGCGATCGGAATGTTGTAAAACGGGCTTCCCGGCTGCATCTGATCGACGAACCAGAGGCGCTGCTGCGCGAAGCTCAGCGGCTCGCCGGAGGCCGCGCGCTCGGTCCGCCGGAGAGGAGGCGCTTCGAGCCGCGGGTCGGCGCGCAGGCCTTCGTCGATCCGCGCCGCGAGCTGCGCCACGGTCGGCAGCTCGAACAGGCTGCGCAGCGGCACCTCGACGCCGAACGTGCGGCGCAGCCGCGAGCCGAGCTGGGTCGCGTGCAGCGAGTGGAAACCGAGATCGAACACGTTGTCGTGGATGCCAAGCCGCTCGACGCCGAGGAGAGCCGCCATCCGTTCGGCGACCAACTGCTCGGTGGGCGTGCGCGGCGCCAGGTACTCGCCGCCACGCCCCGTGCGCCCGGCCGGCCCGGAAACCGCGGGCAAGGCGCGGCGGTCGACCTTGCCGGAAGGCAGCCGCGGCAGCGCCGGCAACACCGCCCAATCGGCCGGCACCATCACGTCCGGCAGGGTCGAAGCGAGGCGCGCGGAGAGCGCACCGAGGTCGAGCGTCGCGCCCTCTGCCGCCACCACGTACGCCGCGAGGCGCGGGTCGCCCGGGCGGTCCTCGCGCAGCGCGGCGGCGGCCTCGGTCACTCCGGGCAGGCGGGCAAGCGCCGCTTCGATCTCGCCCAGCTCCACCCGGACGCCGCGGATCTTCACCTGGCCGTCGATCCGGCCGAGGTATTCGAGCGCGCCGGCCGCATTCCGCCGCCCGAGGTCCCCGGTGCGGTACAGCCGCTCGCCGGCCACGCCGCTCCACGGATCGGGCACGAAACGCTCGGCGGTGAGATCGGGGCGATGGAGATAGCCGCAAGCGAGGCCCGCGCCGCCGATTGCGATCTCGCCACGCCCCAAGAGGGGTGCCAGGCCGCCGCGGGCGTCGACCAGGAAGATCCGGTCGTTCGCGATCGGCGCGCCGATCGGCAGCATCCCCTCGCGCTCCGCACCGGTTGAAGCGAAGAACGTGGCGTCGATCGCCGCCTCGGTCGGCCCGTAGGTGTTCACCGGCGCGATTCCCAACCGGTCGAAAGCGCGCGCGGCCAGCTCCGCCGACAGCGCCTCGCCGCCGCAGTACAGCCGCCGCAGCACGCCACGACAGGAGGCGGACTCCTCCGTCGCCAGGAACGGCCCGAGCAGCGAGGGGACCAGCTGGAGCACGGTGATCCCTTGAACGGCGGCGGTCTGCGCCAGGTACGAGACATCGCCGTGCGCCCCTGGACGAGCCAGAAACAGCCGCGCACCGACGGCTAAGGGCAGGAAGATCTCCCAAATCGAGGCGTCGAACGAAGCCGGGGTCTTCTGCAACACAGCATCGCCGCTTCCCAGCGGGAACTCGCCGTGCAGCCAGAGCAGCCGGTTGACGATCGCTCCGTGGCTCACCGCAACGCCCTTGGGCCTGCCCGTAGAGCCCGACGTGTAGATCACATACGCCAGATCTTCAGAGTCTTGTGCCTTTTCCGTCCTTGCCGTCCTTGCCGTCCTTTCAGTCCTTTCCTCTCGCAAGTCCAGCACCGGCACGCCCACCACCGCATCGTCCGGCGCCCCCTCGCCGATCACCAGCAGCGCCGGTCGCGCGTCCTCTAGCATCCAGGCGCGCCGCTCGGCGGGCAGGCCCGGCTCGATCGGCAGGTAGGCGGCTCCCGCTTGGTGGATGGCAAGCAGCGCCACAACCATCTCCGGCGAACGATCGAGCGCCACCGCCACGATCGAACCCCGGCCGACGCCGCGCTCGGCCAGCTCCGCCGCGAGCGCGCCCGACTCCTCGGCGAGCTGCGCGTAGGTGCGGTTTCCCGCTTCGCTTTCGAGCGCCAGTGCCTCGGGCGTCCGCGCGGCCTGGACGGCGAACAGCGCGTGGAGCGTCCGGGGATCGCCGAAATCGCGCGTCGGCCCCCGGCCGTCGCGGATCAACCGCTCGCGCTCCGCGGCGCCGACGATCGAAAGACCCTCGATCGGCGCCTCCGGCCGCGCCGCGGCGTCGGCGAGCAGCGCGAGGAACCGTTCGGCCAGGCGTTCGGCCTCCTCCGCCGCAATCCGGGTGGAGTCGTACCCCAGCTCCAAACTCTCGCCTTCCACCCTCAGCTCGAATAGGAACCGGTCGCCGATCACCTCGCGGTCGCGCACGGCGAACGTGGCGCCGCCCGCCAAAAGCGTCGGGCGAGGCGGGCGAAGGACGAACGAGAACGGCAGCTCAGGAGCGACACCGCCGGGCAGCAGCTCTTCGGCGAAGACCTCTTCGAAGCCGCGCCGCTCGGCGAGTGCCGCGGCCACCCGCGCGACCGCATCGTCAAAGGACAGCTCGCCCGGCAGTTCGAACGGCACCGGAATGCGCGGCGAGAACAGGCCGAGCGCGCCTTCCAGCTCGGCGAACTTGCGGCCGGAAAACGCCACCGAGAGCGCGACGTCCGGGCGTTCGGCGAGCCGCGCGAGCAGCACGCTCCAGGCGGCGGCGAGCCGCTCGGCGTCGAGTGGCGCCGGCAGCCCCGCGGGCAGAGCGATCGGCCGCCGGGCCGGCGCGAAATCGCCGCGCGGCAAGAGCGCGATCGGCAGCTCGGCCGGGTCGAGCGCCGCGATCTCCTGGCGCCCCCAATAAGCACGTCCGGCTTCCGTCTCGGGCGACTCCAGAAGGTCGCACAGCCAATCCGCGAGGTCCGCGTACTGGAGCGCCTCGTCGTCCTCCTCGCGGGCGCGTTCCGGCGCCGCGCCGCGCTGCTCGCCATAGGCTGTGGCGAGCGCGCGCACCAGCAGGTCGAGGCCCGCGTCGTCGGCGAGCAGCGCGGGAAGCGCGAGGTCGAGCACCGCGACGCCGCCCATTTCGCCGAGCGAGGCGCGGAGCAGCGGCGGCGCGGAGAGATCGACCGGCGGCGCCGGAGCCAAGCCCTCGCCGAGCGCCAGCGCCGCCGCTGGCGCGACCTCCTGGAGCGGCGCGAGGAAGCCCGGCGGCGTTCGGAATCCCGTGCGCAGGATCTCCCACCTTTCGCCCACGACCGAAAGCGCGCGCGCCAGCGCATCGGCATCGAGCGCCCCCGCGATCTCGACGCGGCAGCGCGCGACGAACGCGCCCGCCCCCTCGGCAGCGATCCGCCGCCAGAGGCGCGCCTGGGGAGGCGACAGTCGGAATCCTTGGATCTCGCTCAACTTGGAGTCTTCCTCACACCTATACCGTGCTCGCGGCGGGTCGGCGCCGCGCTTTGAGTTTTTCCCGCGCCACGTCGGAAACCGACGCCGCGGCCTTGCCCAGCCGTTCCTGATCGAGCGCCGCGAGCCGCTCGATCACCGCGCCGAGCGTCGCCGTCGAATCGTTCGAGGCGATCTCAGCAAGCGCCGCGAGCGCCGCTTCGAGCTTCTGGAGCTTGTGCTCGATCGTCGCCGCGTCGAAGCGGCGCCGGTCGTAGGTCAGCTGCAGCTCCAAGCCCGGTTGCGGAATGACCCGCAGCGACAGCGGCAGGTTGGTCGACACGTCATAGTCCGGCAGCATCAGCTCGAAGCTTCGGTTGCCTTCCGGCTGCACGAACGGGAAGTTCCAGAACTCGAACGCGGTATCGAACAGGCCGCGATCGGCAGGGAGGCCCGCCGCCCGCTGCGCCTCGACCAACGGCGCGTAGGAAAAACCGATCAACTCCGCCTGTTCGATCTGGAACGCGCGCAACCAGTCGCCGACGCCCATCTCGGCCGCGAGCTTCGCCCGCACCGGCAGGGCGTTGATGAAGCAGCCGACGATCCGCTCGACGCCGGCCAGATCCGGCGGCCGGCCGGAGACCGAGATGCCGTAGAGCACGTCGTCGGTTCCCGCCTCTTGCGCGAGCAACAGAGCCCACGCGGTCGCGAGCACCACCGAGAGCGAGACTTGCTCGCGCCGGCCGGCCTCGCGCACGGCGAGCTCGAGGTCGGCGTCGACCACCGCGCTGATGCGCAGGAAATCCGCGCGCTCCGGCGCGCCGCCGTCCGCCGCCCGGTCGGCCGCGAGGGGCGTCGGTCCGGCGACGCCGCCCAAATAGCCGCGGAAAAAGCTCTCGGCGGCGCCGGCGTCGAGCGCCGCGCGGCCGGCGAGCCAGGCGACGTAGTCGCGGAACGGCCGGGTCTCGGGCAACACCGGCGTGGCGCCGAGGCGCAGCGCCTCGTAGGTCGCGAGCACCTCGACCACCAGCATCGGCGACGACCAGCCATCCATCAGCAGGTGATGGTGGCTCCATGCGACCTCCCAGGCGCGCTCCTCGACGTGCAGCAGGCGCAGCCGCATGAGCGGCGGCCGGGAGAGGTCGAACGGCGTCTCGCGATCGAGTTTTTTGAGCGCCTCCACCCGCGCCGTCCGCTCCTCCGCCGGCAGCGCGCGCAGGTCGTCGAACGCGACCGGCAGCGGCGCGTTGCTCGCGACGATCGAGAGTGGCCGGTCGAGATCTTCCCAGGCAAACCAGGTGCGCAGCGCCGGATGATGATCGACCGAGCGCTGGAACGCTTCGGCCAGGGCCTGGGCGTCGATCTCGCCGATCAGCGTGCAGGTCAACTGTTCGAGGTAGACCGCCTGTTTGCCCGCGGCGAGGGTGTCGAACAGGAAACCCTGCTGCAGCGGCGACAACGGATAGGCGTCCTCCGCCTCGCGCCCGGCGAGCAGCTGCGCCAACCGCCCGGCGGCAAGTCCCGCGAGCGCGAATCGTTCGCTGGTCTCGGCGGCGCCCACCGCCTCGCCCGGCAGGTCGCCGAGCGCCCGGCCCAGCTCGCGCAGCGTCTGGTGCTCGAACAGCTGGCTGCTCTGGAGATCGACCCCGGCGTCGCGCGCCGCGGCGACGATCTGGATGCCGAGCACCGAGTCGCCGCCCATCTCGTAGAAGTTGTCGTCGATGCCGATCGCATCGATGCCGAGCACCCGCTGCCAGATTTCGCCGAGCCGTTTTTCGGTCTCGGAGCGCGCCGCCACGAACGGCGTCTGGACGCTGCGCGGATGCGCCGCACGGACGACCGTCGCCGCGGCCGTCGCCTCGCCCGGTCCGAGAACCCTCGCCCGTTGCATCTGTTCGAGCAACGCGCGCAGATCGCGCGGCGAGACCGCGACCTGGCGGCCGGCCCGCGCGGCGAGGATGCGCCGGAACGCCTCCACCCCCTCGGCCGGGCTCATGCCCGATTGCGCGAGCAGCGCGTCGCGTTGGGCGTCGCCGGTCGAACCGGCCACGGCGGCAACGGGCGCCGGGGCGGCGGCTATCGCCTCGGCCTGGGATTCCAGACGGCCGACGGCGGCGCCGACGCTCTTGAGCGTAAACCCTTCGATCTCGACCGCCACCCGGCCGAGGTCGTCGAGCAGCGCCACGTCCGCGGTCACCGTTTCAGGGGTGGCGTCCTCGCGCCGCTTGATCGCGCTCCAGAGCTTTGCCGGCATCCGCCCGGAGAATGCCAGGCGCCGGTAGGCGAACGGCAGATGGCTCCCCTCCTCGAACATGCCGACGATGCCGGTCGCGACGTCGAGCAACGCGGGATGGAGCGGATACTGTTCAAAATCCGACGCCAGCTCCTCGGGCAATTCGAGCCGCGCGAGCGCTTGAGCCTCGCCGATGTGAACCCGCTTGAGCGTCTGCCAGCGCGGCCCCCACCAGACCAGCCCTTCGGGGTCGTCGAGCAGCTTGGCGGTCACCTCGTCGGTGCGCCCGGCGCTCGCCTCCTTGAGCGCGCCAAGGTCGCGGCGCCCGAGGTCCGCGGTCCCCGCCCGCACCTTGCCGAACGCGTGCTCCTGCCATTTCGCCTCGCCCGGGGCGCGGCTGGCGATGCGGAAGGACCAGCCGCCGTCCTGCGCTTTTTCGAGGGTCACGCGGGCTTCCTTGACGCTTCCCGCGGGCACCATCAGCGGCGTGAGGAAATAGACGTCCAACAGCTCGACCGGCTGCTCGCCCAATCCATCGCCCGTCGCGAGAACGAACGCCGCGCGCGCCATCTCCAGGCAGCCGGTGCCGGGCATCGCGGGAGACTTCGCCACCCGGTGCTCGTCGATCACCCACAGGTCGCCGGGCGCCAGACGCGAAAGGAAAACCTTTCTTTCCGCGGCGTCCTCGACGAGCGCATGGACCAGCGGATGCAGGCGCGGCCCGGCGGACTCTTCTTTCGCCCCCGGAGAGGCGGGCGAAGCGGCTGCCGCCGTCGGCACGCGGGCATGAACGGCCATGCCGACGTCGCGCCAGGCGCCGTAGTTGATCGACAGGGCGTTGATCCCGCGTCGGCTC
>Ga0068860_100002384_pt1 | contig 19736 bp, 16 predicted proteins | sample KBSSwiS32_FD_66597 | JGI IMG/M metagenome (GOLD analysis project Ga0068860, IMG submission 66597) | Switchgrass rhizosphere microbial communities from Kellogg Biological Station, Michigan, USA - KBS Switchgrass S3-2 | ecosystem: Host-associated > Plants > Roots > Rhizosphere > Soil ...
CAGCGAAACTCGGGGTGGCGCGATACAATTTCAGCTGTTACCAGTTCACGAGAACGGATCATTCGGTCGTTGTCTCGCGACATGCCGGCGGCGTGGATACGATAGCCAACTAAATAGTCCCGAACGAGCGCGAACGAATATGTTTCGGCGATCTGAAAATAGAGTTTGTAATCCTCGCACCCTTGCGCGCCCCGGGCGCGAAGCGACGGATCGAAGCCACCAACATCCAGCGCGGCTTGGCGGAGGATGAGCGGCGCGCTGCCGTTACCGACGAGATTGTGGTTGCACATCGCCTTCAGAACCCGCCCGCTCGCGCGACCCCGGCTCGAACGGCTTATCACCTCGTTCTTGCCGTTGATGATCACATACCAGCAATAGGCGAGACCTACGGTCTCCTCGCTCCCACGGATCGCCGCCAGTTGTAGCGCGATCTTATCGCGATGCCACAGATCGTCGGCATCGACCGGGGCGAAATATCGTCCTTTGGCGGCGGTGAGAGCAAGGTTTCGGGCAGCAGCCACCCCGCCATTCTTCGTCCGCAATAGCGTGATTCGAGGATCTTCCGCCACATGACTCTCCACGACGGCGGCGGTTGCGTCGGTCGATCCGTCGTCCACGACAATGATCTCTAAGTTGGAATGCGTTTGCGCGCGCACGCTGCGCAGCGTCATGTCGATCCAGGCCGCCGCATTATAGGCGGGCACGATGACTGAGACGAGCTCATCGTGCCCCTCCGGTTCAGCGCGCGGGACCGGCGATGTTTCCAATCGGCATTCATTATGTAGGTAGGAGTCGGCCTTCATGGCGTCAACCGAACCGATTGTCGAACACGCGACGATTGCGACCAGCCCATGGCGGCGCAATATACAAGGCTTCCAACCGAGATGTTCCGTAACCAGACGGATATTCGTGCGGCGCTGCCTGGGGATCGTCCTGGAGCTGTGGACGTTCGATCGCCGACCTGCTGCCGGTGAGTTCGCCCAGCATATTGGCCAGCTCTGCAATGGTGAACTCGTTGGGCTTGCCTATTTTGATCGGACCTGTCACGTTTGGGTGACTGTTCATCAGGCGCATCAGTCCGTCGATCAGATCGTCCACATAGCAGTAGGAACGGCTTTGCGTTCCGTCGCCATAGATGGTGATGGGATCGCTACGCAGCGCCTGAACGATGAAATTGGACACCACGCGCTTATTGTTTGACTGCATTCGCGGACCGTAGATATTGAAAATGCGGGCGACCGTAATCGCCACGTTTTTGTACTTATAATAGTCGACGAACAGGATTTCGGCACATCTCTTGCTTTCGCCATAGCAGGAGTGCGGGCCGATGGGATTTACGCACCCCCAATAGCTTTCCTGCTGGGAGTTCACTTCGGGATCTCCATAGACTTCGGACGTCGATGCCTGAGGGATCAATATGTTCAGCCGTGTCGCAAGGACCACCATGTTGATAGCGCCGGGGACGCTGGTCTCTGTGAACTGTACCGAGCCGTGGTGATAGCGGACAGAGCTTGCGGGACAGGCCAGATTATAGACGGCAGCCCCTTCCAGGAAGAGCAGAAATGTAACGTCACAACATACCACTTCGAAGTCGGAATTGTTCAGCTGGTGGCGAATGTTCCGACGCGAACTAGTATAGAAATTATCGGCGCAGATAAGTTCACGCCTTTGGTCGAGCAATCGGTCGCATAGATAAGACTTTGGAAAACCCGCACCGCCAGTGACCAATAGGTGCATGATTTTCTCCCGATACTCAGCCCTTTTTGCCTGATTGACTATATAGCTCTATAAAAGTTAACCCGAACATAATATTGTTAGTCTGATAACGCATAATGTATTTGGCGACATGCATTTTAGGTAGCTGCTGCGCGTAATGTTGGGAGGTCGATAGCGTGGAAGTCGTCACGCAGTTCGATCTGCCGATGGGTGATCAGGATGGTCACGCGGTCCCGCCTCATTGCGACGATTCGTTGCAAGACCTCTTCTTCCAATGTGCGCTCCACCGCGTTGGTTGCTTCGTCAAGGATGAGAATAGCGGGGTCGCGGACCAAAGCGCGGGCGAGACCGATGCGCTGACGTTGACCGCCTGAAAGATTGGTTCCACGGTCGCCCACGGTCGTGCGCATACCATTTGGCAGGGTGCGGATCAGGTCACCGATCCCGGCCAGTTCGACCGCGTGCCACAGGGTTTCATCAGTAGCATTTAGCCGGCCCAGGCAAATGTTCTGCCGGATAGTGCCGGGGATCAGATCGGTGTCTTGGCCTGCAACGGAGACATGGCAAAGCCAATCATCGCGCCGGATTTCGGCCAGCGGCACATCGTCGACCAGGATGCGGCCGTCCTGCGGTTCGTAGAGGCGCAGCAGCAGGTTGACGATCGTTGTCTTGCCAGTCCCGCTCGGTCCAGCCAGCAGCGTGAGTCCTCGGGCCGCGATCCGAAAACTGGAGCCATCCAGCACCGGCTGTCCAGCAGTATAACTAAACCGGACATCATGAAAAATAATGCCGTGCCGGGGGGGAACAAAGGGGCGGTTGCCGTCGGCCCGCCGGAGGGGAACATAGGCGAGCTGGCGTTCAACAGAATCGATGGACGCAAGATGCCCTGCTAAGGCCAGCCGGTTTGCCTCCAGTTCTCGTAATAGCGGCTGCGCGCGATAGAGGAGCAGAACCGCGGCGAACGTGCTGGACGCCGTTGTGCCGAACAGCGTCGACGTTGACGCGATGATTCCGAGCAGCAAAAGATAGCCCACCTCATTCACGGGATATAGCAGTATCTGCATCTGCTCGATCTGTTGGAACTTTCGGCGCGCCGAGCGCGAGGCGAAGTCGAAGTAACGCTGTGCCCAGCGCTCGCGCGCATAGGCGCGAACCGTTCTGGACGCCTGGAGCGTAGTCCAGATCCGTTCCGTGAGCTTGGCGTTGACGATCAGGCTCGCCTCGCCCAGTCTGACCGCGTGTAGCCGGAGCTTGGAGGTCGCCAGTAGCAGCAACGCTGACCCGATTGCGGCCAATATGCAGGCCGGCGCCGATAGGGTGAACACGAATACGCCGAAGATCGCAATGCTGCCTATGTTGGCCGCCATACGAGCAACATTCGTGAATGTATCCGCGACTGCCCAGCTGTGCAGCGCCAGCGTGTCGTGCAAGGTGCCGGCATCCTGTTCGTGGAGATGCTCGTAGGGCATATGGAGAAAGGCATCGAGCAGCCGGGCACGCATCGTTTCGCTGAGCGCATGACGCAGATGCGAGCTGATCAGCCCATAAGCCATGTTGAACACGATGCGCACGAACATGAACGCCAGGATCAGCGCTGCCAGGACATAGCTGCTGTGGCCAACCAGCCGCTCAATCACTCCCTGCAGCCCGGCCAGCAGCCCATGCGTCACTATGCCCTGGCTGGGGCTGAGTACCAGATCTAGCAGCAGGACGATTAGACTAAGGCCGACACTCTCCGCCAGCGACCCGGCAACCCCCAGTGCGATAAGGACAGGCAGCAGCGGCTTGTACCGGCGCGCGTGAGAGAAAGCAGCTGTTATTGCGCGGCGCTCTCCACTGCTCATCGTGGCTCCGTCCTGCAGTTGGCCCACAGGCCGCAAAAGTGCAAAGGCAGCGGTCGGCGTTGCACCCATCTGCGGCGCAATCGGCTAGCATTGGCTGGCAGGGTGCGCAACGCGTCGCCAGGGGACTGCCGCCAAAGCTCGTTGAACAGGACACGCACCTGTACCGCCGACCCATAGCTCACCGCACGACCGAGCAGCCATTCGTTGAGGTATCGCCTCCCGCGTTCGAACTCCGGCGCAAATTGGGGGAAGCGCGTCCTCGGAGACGCCATGGCCAGATCGTAGGATTTCAACATGCGTCGGCCGTCGCTCGACATGCTCGCCTGCGTGGCCCGATATCCGAGCAGATATTGCGGCACGACCGCGAAATTGTACGTCTCGGCAATAGCATAGTAGATTTTGAGGTCTTCGCAGCCCTGCGCATCGTTGTCCCGCAGCGAGGGATCGTAGCCGCCCGCCGCCTCAATCGCATCCTTGCGCATCAGTGGTCCGCTGCCGTTGCCGACCAGATTGCCGAGACTCATACGCTGCAGGACATTGCCTTCGTCCCAATGTCGTTGCCCGTAATGGATGATCCGCGACTGCTCGTCGATGGTAACAAACCAGCAGTAGACGAGGCCAATATTGTCGCCATGCACCATCGCCTCATGTTGTAGCTTAAGCTTGTCGGGATGCCAAAGGTCGTCCGCGTCCACGGGCGCAATCAGATCTGACCGTGCAACAGAAACGGCCATGTTGCGCGCCCGCGCTACGCCGCCGTTTTGAGAAGCGATGAGCCGGACACGGCAATCTTCCTGGACGTGTGCTTCAACGCGCTGCCGCGTGTCGTCTCTCGATCCATCGTCTACCACGATGATCTCGATGCTCCGCAGCGTCTGGGCACGTACGCTTAGCAGCGTCTCATCAATCGTCGCCGCAGCGTTGAACGCAGGGATAATGACGCTGACGATTGGGGGGGCGCCGTCGGGCATATCAAGCGCGGTTCCGAGAGGCCGGGCGAGGTGCCCGCAAATAGAACAGGATACCCGCCATCGCACCGCGCACCTGCTCGCCCAGAAAGCGATTGGACGGCTTCGTCCCGCGCAAAATTCGGCCGGCGAAGCACCGCGCATAATAGCGTGGCATGCTCAGGAAGGCGCGACGCAGATTGCCCCTATCGCCGGTCCGTTCATACTGCACCATCAGCGCCGCTGTGTGGCCGCGCATATAGTGGAAGATCTGGCTCGAAAGTCCTGCGATCTGCTCGCGATGGAAGTGCCAGACCACAGCGGTCGGCTCGTACCGGCAGGTATAGCCTGCGGCGAGGATGCGATACCAATATTCGGAGTCACCGGAACAGCCCGCCTGTCCGACGTCGAGCCGTTCGTCGAACAGCCCGATCGTTGCGAAGATCGAACGGCGGAAGGCCATGTTCGCGCCCGCGCCGATAATCCAGGCCGGGCAGCCGTGGATCCGGGTCTGATGGTAGAATTCGGTGTCATAATCAATACGGTCATAGCCCCGGCCGAAGCTCCACTGATCCTCAAACAGCCACTGTGCCTCGGTCGCGAGGGTAGCCGGCAGGACCAGACCAGTCACGGCGGCAACCTTTGGATCATCGAAAGCGGCGAGGGTATTCCGGACCAGATGCGGGTGCAGCGCTGTATCGTCGTCTGCATAGATTATGATCTCGCCAGTGGCTGCGGTCGCACCAGTGTTGCGCGCGAAATCTAGCCCCGCCCGGTCCTCGCGCAGATAGGTGACGCCCGCCGACACAGCGATGTCGCGCGTCTCGCCGGTCACCGACGCGTTGTCTACGACGATGACCTCGTCCGGCGGCAAGCTTTGGCGAGCGAAGCTCTGTAGGCACCGGTGCAACTCCTGGGGCCGGTCGCGCGTGCAGATGACAACGCTCGTGCTGGCCGTGGGACTGTCCGGCTTTCGGTCGCGCCGCCGATGTTCGATGCGGTCGGGCACATCGCCGGGCACGGCCAGCCGTTCGCCCGACTTCAGCCAGGCCTGTCCGATAGGCAGCCCGTCCGCCTCGAACACGACGAGGGTAATCCGGTCCGCGGTAAAATCGGGCAAGGGATCCGTGGCAGACAATGCCAGTAGACGAGCATATTCCTCCCTAGAAAGCGCATTTTCCTGCACCATCGTCCACCGTTCCTAAACTTGACTGCATGACCATGCAGTCGCGACACTTAACCGCAAAAGGTTAAAGGCAGGCTTCGATGACGGCGTCTAGGTCAAACGATAAGTTGATCAAGTCCAATCTGGATACTCCAAAGCTGTACACAAAATACTTCGCGCCATATGCACCGACACTGCCATCATATTCCAGCGCAGTGACGGACACGCCGCTGTCCAACATGATCGCGAGGTCCGAACCGTTGCGCGCGAGATGCAAAAGGCCATCGCTGTCAGCCAGGATCGTCTCGCCCACCGCCAGCTATGCGAGCGAAGGTTGTGTCACGAGCATCGCCTTGTCGTTGAACCTGGCGATCATGGCGTGGCCGGTGCCGATACCCAGCATCGTTTCGAAAAATCAGCTCGGAGGACGGCGGTTGTCGGAGCGGGGGCTGCCTCTGGTGTGGGAGCGGGCAAAGCGGTGTCGACCCATGCCTTCGTATTTTTGTCGACAACTGGGGGTGCCGTATCGATCGGCGCAGGAGCGTCCGTACTGCCGGCCGTCACGGATATATTTGCCCGTCGGACAAATGTGCGCTTACCCGTTAGCGCGCAATGCGGCGCCAGATCAGCGCATGGTCGATGATGGTGTCAATGGCGGATAGCTGCGGGGCCCAGCCCAATATTCGTCGCGCTTTGTCGGCCTTGGCAACCAGCATTGCGGGATCGCCCGGCCGCCGCGGTGAAAGCTCGATGGGAAGGGGCCGCCCCGTCACCCTTCGAATAGCTGCGACCAGCTCAAGAACGCTCGTGCCGTGACCCGTGCCCAGATTATAGACTTCCGCTTGCCCGGGCATGGACAGGAGCCGGTGGGCGGCTCGGACGTGTGCGTCCGCGAGATCCATCACATGGATATAGTCGCGCACCGCGCTGCCGTCGCGCGTGTCAAAATCAGTGCCGAAGACGGAGAAGGTGCGATCGTGGGCCAGGGCCGCATCTATGGCAAGCGGAATGACATGCGTTTCCGGTTCGTGCCGTTCCCCAATTTCCCCGTCGGGATCGCCGCCCGCTGCATTGAAATAGCGCAGCGCCACCGATGGCAATGCATGGGCTATAGCGTAGTCGGCGAGCATACGCTCGATGATCAGCTTGGACCAGCCATATGAATTGATCGGCCATTGCGGATGATCTTCGTCGATCGTGTCCTGCCGGGGATGGCCGAATGTTGCGCAGGTGCTGGAGAAGAGAAAGGGTATCGGCCGTATTGACCGGATGGTCTCCAAGAAAGCGAAAGTGCGCCCGACGTTGTTGTCGTAGTAGAGTTCGGGTGTCGAGACGGATTCGCCGACATAGGCGTAGGCTGCGAAATGGGCGATGACATCGGGTCGATACCGTTCGATTGCCGCGGCGACGGCGGACCGATCCGAAATGTCAGCCTCAATCAACGGCCCCCAGCGGACTGCGTCGCGCCATCCGCGGCTGAGATTGTCGATGCAAACGACATACCAGCCATCGCGGGCGAAGGACTTGGCACAATGGGATCCGACGTAGCCGGCCCCGCCGGTGAGCAAAATGGTCTTCATTGCATTGCCCTTCGTGTAATGGATATGCCCGCTGCTATAACGCCAAATGCTGATTTGATCTAAATTGTATGGCAACGGATCGTAAGTTAGCAGTGAAATCACGTGAACGAATAGATCGGCGGGCGATGACGGACAACGCGAGACCTGAGATCATCGCTTCGTGTCAGGCCCGGATCGCGGTAATCATTCCCGCATTCAACGCGCAAGCGACACTGGCACGGACGGTCGAGAGCTTGCGCGCGCAGAGCTTCACCGCTTGGGAGGCGGTGATTATCGACGACGGCTCGATCGACGATACACGCGGTATGGCTTTGCGCTTCGCCGCGTCGGATGACCGCATCCGCATCGTCAGCCAGGCTAACGGTGGATTGTCGACCGCCCGTAATCGAGGGATCGAGACAACTGGGGCGCCATACTGTCTGTTTCTAGATTCCGACGACACAATCGCGCCCGATCATCTGCGCAACCTTATTAACGCCATGGGGAGAGGAGAGAACCGGCGCGTTAGCTATAGCGGGTATCAGCGCGTCGATGACGAGGGCGTTGTTATCCAGACCCGGTTCGACCGCGGTCTGGCGAGCGCGGCTTTCTGGACCTTCGCTTTTCGCAATCCGCTCGCCGTCCATTGCGCTCTGGTTCCTCGGTCCGCTTTTGCGGAGATCGGAACCTTTGATAGCGTTCTGCCATGCTGCGAGGATTGGGATCTATGGCAAAGGCTGGCGCGCGCCGGCTTCGCGTTTGTAGGCGTGGAGGAGCCGAGCGCGATCTATTGGACGGCATCCCAGTCCATGTCGCGCGATTTCGGTGCCCTGATGCGTGCAGCATGGACGGTGATCGAGCGAGCGAGCGGGTCCGATGTTCGCGTCCTTGCTCCCACGGCCGATCACACGGCTGGGGTGGGGGAAGCCAATTTCGCGGCACGGGTTTACTTCTTTCTATGGGCAGCGGTTGCCGGCGCAGCAGCCAACGGACGCGTCCCCGTCTCGCTCGAGGAAATGCCTGCCGCCGATCTCGGCGGGAAGGCTACGGAGCTGGTCGGGACGATCCTCGATGCGTTGACCATCGGCGGCTATGCCCTTCCCCCAGCCCGCGCCCGGCTTTGGAATGCTGTGCGAGGGGTCATCTTGCCAATCCTTGATAAGGTCGAGCGTACCGCCACCGAGCAGGGCCTGTGCCATCGCGTCCTGTACCAGCTCGAACGCGATCTCGTCCGCGCGGACCCGCTAGATACCGCCCTCTCGCTTTGCACGATACATGCCGAGCGGATCGACATGAACAACATCCGCCCGATCCGAACTGATGCCGACCTTCTGCACCTGCGGTTTGCGACGCCGAACAACGGGAGTAAACGCGTGGAACTACCCTGCTGGGGCGAACTGGCCGCCATCGACATCGCCCGCCTGGCAATAGAGACTCTGGGCCATCAGGCTGTCATGGCGCAGCTCCGCTGGCGCTCGCTGCTGCCCGCTGTTCCCCGTTGGCTGGTGCGGTTGGCGCGAAGGCGAGCGACTGTGCATCCCGCTCAATGGAAGCAGGATCTCTGGTATTGCCGGATGAAGCCGTCACCGAGGGATCGTCGGGCTGCGATCGACGCGCGTGTACGGGCAAACGTCGCCGCGCTGGAGGCTGTTCCTGTGGCACCGATTGCAGCTACGTCCCATTTCCCCCCGGGTGATTATTCGCGAACGTATTGGGAGAACTTTTTCGATAAAGATGATCCCTGGCAGCTGGGCGATCCGTTTGAACAGCGCAAGTACACGCTGGCGCTTTCTCTTCTGGAAGGACGACGAATCGGTCGGGCGCTCGAAGTTGGATGCGCTGAAGGCCATTTCACAGAGCGGCTGGCGCCGCATGTTGGGTCGCTGACGGCCGCCGATATCTCTGTAACCGCCCTCGAAAGGGCTCGCGCCCGGTTGTCCGAGACGCCCGAGACGCACTTCATCCAGCTCGATCTGGCGGCGGATCCGCTGCCCCGTGACTTCGATCTCGTCGTTTGCGGGGAGATGCTCTTCTATTTGGGCGACACAGATCGGATAAAGACAGGCCTGCGCAACCTGCGCGACAGCGTCCGTCCCAGCGGTCTGCTGTTGCTGACCCACTCGCTGCTGATTGAGGACAATCCCGACCGCACTGGCTTCGACTGGGGTATGCAGTTCGGCGCCGACGGTCTCGCCGTGCTCTGCCGGGAAATAAGTGGGCTGTCGCTTGAGCGGAGCATACGCACCGATCTCTATGGCATAGACCTTTGGCGACGGACCACTGAGGAAGCCGCAGCGCCGATTCCAGCGGTCGAGAAGGCCAATGCCGGCTTGCCGCGTCCGGAGATTTATCGGACGATCCGCTGGGGCGGCATCGTGGCACGCGCCGAGCAACTTTGCGAAATGATAACGACACGGTCGGTTCCGACGTTAATGTATCACATGGTAGCCCCAAAGGGTCCGCCTGCGCTCGACCGCTACCGGGTTCATCCAGACCAGTTGGAGGGACATCTGCGCGCGCTGCGTCGCCATGGCTTCTATGGTATCACTTCGGCCGAATTCGACTGGTATCGTCTGGAGGACAAGGCGCTGCCTGGCCGCCCAATCTTGCTCACGTTCGATGACGGCTATCTCGACTTCTTCACTCACGCCTGGCCTGTGCTCTACCGCAACGATTTCCGCGCGGAGGTATTTATCGTGACCGGCAAGGTCGGCGGCGCGTCCGACTGGGATCGCCATTTGGGTGAACCGCAGCGCCTAATGGACTGGTCGCAAATCGCCGAACTCAACGCAAACGGGATACGGTTCGGCAGCCATCTTGTATCGCATCGATACGCTGATGCCATGACGACCCCCGAGTTGTTCGAGGAGGCGCTCCAAGCGCGCCTGGAGATCGAAAGGCGGATCGGCTGCGAGGTTCGATCGCTAGCGCCGCCCTCCGGCGGGATCGACGAACGCTCCATCCGCATATTCAATGTTGCGGGCTATCATTGTTGTTTCACGACACGGGATGGGATCGCAAAGTTGGACGATCACGCCCTCAACCTGCCCAGAATCGAGATGACACCCCAGACCGACATCATGGACGTCTTAACCCGCTTATTGGCAGGCTGATCGACGACGCTCCTCTCGTTTTTGCCATATCTGGTTAGGCAGTAGTTGCGGACCCGATGTGTTGCCGTTCTGTACTACCGCGACCGTTAATGAGCGTCCGCCATATCTCCGCTCAACCGATAACAAGTTGAGATTAGGTCGTCGAAACCCATTCCGAAGCCACCATTGTCGGTAGCGTTCTCCCGGGGGAGTAGGAAGTCGGCGTCCCGGCGGATTGTCTTGAGTAGGACTCGGCGAGTTTGGACAGGCGTTCGAGCGCGTCGAAAACGGCCGGTTGGGTCATATGCGACTCCTCGAAAAAGCTGGTGGCCCCGACATGGTCGGGGCCAATATATCTCAATATTCGCTCGTTAGAAGGATCGTCAGCACGCGCGTGGCGGCCTGGCTGTAGCCAGGAAAGGGGGTTTTAACACTTCGGCCCCTAGCGATCAGCCCTTATAAACGCTATCTTGGTATCAGAAGAATTGCATCGAGCCTGAAGGAGGGCAGTATATGGCGACAAAAGCAGTCATTCAGCCCGGGACGGGCAAGATCAGATTGCGTCGGATCCGGTTCGGCAGCGTAACGATAGCTGCGCCGTCGTCGGCGCTCGTTTAGCACAGTATCGAACGGAGCACGCAGGCCCTTTAGCGTGTGGCGAAGCGCCTGGCCAAGCCGGGCGTGAAACTCCGTGCGAAAGGGACGTGCCGCTCTACTCGCTCGATAGCGACAATCCGACGTGATGATCCGTAAGCTGAACGGCAACACTGAACGCGGCCGGCTGGTTGACGGTAGCTCCAAGCGATCGAATGACCTCTGCGATCGAGGCGAACCGGGCTAAAGAGGATTCTAAAATACACCTTTGGCTCGAGCAACAAGGCGCTCAAGGTTGGCAATTGTGGCTGCATTCGTAGCATCTTCGGCCGCGTGCTCTTTCCGTTGTTCTGTATCGTTAATGTCGGGGGCGGTCATGTCCGCGGTCAGGATCAAATCACCAGTTGCAACGGCAGCGGTCGCGGCCACTACCGAACAGTCCGTTACATCTTGCCTAATCTCTGCCGCAGTCGCGCCAACTGCGATGCCTGCATGTTCAGAAGCAACGAAGGATACTGTCAACGGGCCGTCAAACGGGCGCAACAATCTGGAAGTTTCTGCTGATGATCCCTGCAGCCAATTATCCCAATCTTGCTGGCGGATAATAAGCGGCATCTGACCATGATATTGGCTTACCAGCATATTCGGCCTAATCATGATTCCAGCGCAAGCGAAAGCATCTTTACCGTCATCCAGGCAAAGTCCGGCCCACGCAACAGCCTCCTCTCCCATCAAGCCGTAGCGGGCTGCCATGCCTCCGGGGCTTGCCTTGGCCTTTTGCGTAAAACCCTTCAAAGGGATCAAACAGCGGTTCTTTGCTTCGTCAACGAGATCGATCCAAGGCAGCTTGGTAAGAAATTTGGCCGGTATCTGCCAGCCTACCGGCAATTTTCTGGATGAGCCAAATCCGAATCGGGCGCGTTCGAAGCGTCGTCCTTTTCCATTTTCACGCACCACCGGGATAATATCGTCGGGATAGAAAACGCCATCGTCCGGCAGCGGACAAAGCATGGCATCCGTGCCGAATTGGTTGGCAAGGCGCTTGGGATCGGGATTGAGCATAAAACTACTGCAAAGCGCTTCAGATGAGATCAAGCGCTGCCACGCACTGCGCGGATTTAACGTTCCCGGAATGGGTCTGAACTTCATCTGAGGCTCCGGCGCGCACCCGGCAGGCCGGATGACGCTCTTAGAAATGGCTACCTTCATAGCTCAGTATCTGATGGCGTGCAGCTACCTTTTCCACTTCCCTTAGTATAATCGGGGCATTTGTCCGCAATCGCGCATCGAGGGAGGCACCCACTTAGGCAGTTTGACATGAGCCAATTTCACCAGGCCGAAATGCATGCTCTATCAATACGGACGCTCGCGGATCTCTTGATGAGCGTGCGCAGCCGGGCCATCATAACGCCAAGCAGATGGGCAGGGATTATCGCTCCGTCAAATCGTGATTATTTACGGTGCGGGCAGCAGCCAGCTGGCCGAGCTAATAGTCCATCAATAGCCACTATCAATCAGTTTCAACCGAAGGAAAGGTCGAAGCTCTTTGGGCGCTGAGTCTACCGCCGTCTGCCCAATCCTGGCAGGACCAGGCAGCCCAATGGAGAAATGCGACCCTTATCGGTTCAGTGCCCGCGGGCCGAATTTTCCGGGCCGGCCTGATCGATTGCTCGTGAGACGCTGCCGGCTCGCAGATCCAATGCGATGATCGGCAACATCTACCAGAAACCGAAACGCAACGACGAAACCAGCGACCATGCCGAGAAGGCAGGACAGGATGATCGAGACTAGTAAAGACATTTGCAGACCCTCATTTTCTCATTTCCCGACACAGCAGAGCCTATCACAGGTCAACCTAAAATTTTGTGGCCTGCGGTCAAAAGAGAGATGAACAAGGTAATATGTGCAAGCTGGAGGCCCGCAAAAACCTATAACGTTTGGGCTGTGACGGTGATTCATTTATCGGGAGCGGTCATCTCGAGGCCTTGAGCAGGACCGGGATCCGCTCGTAGTTCTGGAGCAGACGGTAGATTTCAAGTATTCGCGGTTGGCTGGTTGAAGGGCTCGGTTAAGGCGATGGCACCATGGGGTGGGCGCCCACCGTTCGATCTGCTGATGATGTTCAAGGCGCTGATTCTAAAGGCGCAGCACAACCTATCGGACGCTCGGATGGAATTTATGGTGCGGCACCGCCTGAGCTGGCTGCATTTTCTTAGGCTGTCGCTCGGGCACCGGACGCCTGACGAGAACATGATACGGCATTTTCGCAACCGGCCGGACGAGCTGAAAGGCTGCGCAGGTCATCCATGGGGGCTGGACGCTCAAGATGACCGCAAGGTCCGCTATCGAACGGACAGCACGCCATCGGCATCAACCGTCGTCCGGTGGACCACCGTCGAAGCTTTTGCCGGTCTGCAGCTTTAGGATTGTCGCGCTTCAGCGCGCCAAAGGTTAAAGCCGTGATCGATGCATCCATGCCTATGTGATGATAGGCCTTTGCCCAACGTCATGAGCGCTGTCTTGCTCTGAACCGACTGCCGATAAGCTTCGTAGCCTATGGTTTCGCAAAATTGGGAGCCAGTGTTTTGGCACCGCTAACGTAAGTGTCGCGGCGCTGTTCGGAATATGTCGTCTTTCATTTTGGCTTTGCGCATCGGCGCGAACATCATCCGCAACCTCGCGTATGTCTTAGGAGAAATTTGCGGGCGCGCTTGTAGCAAAGCATGCGTTAAGCGCCGTGCTCGCGCAGTCGGCCTTTGATTTTCAGTAAGCGCTGCGAAGCTTTCGAGGAACCGAACCTCATTATTGCCCGTCAGTCCAGACCGATCGAGACTGACAATTAAACGAAAAATTTCATCCTGCAGAGGATCATTATCCAGCCCCTGTATCCACATGGCATACAACAGGACTGTGACTCCAAGGCATAATAAAATGAAAATCCAAGACTGCGCCATTTAATTGCCGAATCGACTCCTCTGAACCTACCTTGGCTGGGCCAAAGGCCAACCCATCAGCTATCCTGCTGCTCTCACGCCCTCGCTGCTCACGTCACTCGGCCGTACCGACAGAAGCGGCTCAATAATATGAGGCGACGGGATTGCTGATAAAAAGGTTCCGCCAGCCTCAAAATATCCGCGCTGCTGCTCAACAATCTCGTCCGCGAAATTCCATGCCAGGATCAGTAGATAATCCGGCTGTTTGTCCTGCAATGTCTGCACATCAACGATCGGCAATTTAACCCCAGGAATGAATTTTCCGACCTTATGAGTGTTCCGATCGACAACGAAACTGATCGTTCCCTCAGGCAATTCCGCAAAATTAAGCAGTGTCGCGCCCTTAGCCGCCGCGCCATAAGCCGCTATTGTTTTGCCGTCAGCCTGATACCCTTCGAGCGTTTTTCGCAATTCATCTCGGATTTTAGACACACGTTGGCCAAAATCCCGATAATATTCGATTTTACCTATACCAAGCGCTTCCTCGTCGGCCTGCAGCTTGGCAAGGCGTGCACTGACACCCTCGTTTTTACTCACGCGCAGCCGCAGTGATCCTCCGTGAATGTCAAGGCGCTCGACATCGTTCAAGTATAGACCATGCCGTTCAAACAGTGGCTGCAGCGCAGTAAGCGAATGATAATAAACATGCTCATGATAGATCGTGTCGAAAGCGCAACGTTCGACGAGATCACGGACATATGGGAATTCAAACTCTGCGATACCGGTATCAGCAAGAAGAATAGCAAATCCGGACACAAAATCATTAATATCGGCAACATGCGCTAAGACATTATTGGCCAACATGATTGTTGCACGGCGGCCATCGGCAGCAATCCGCTCCGCGGTTTTGCGACCAAAAAAGCATATTTCGGTCGGGATGCCAGCACCAATGGCGACATTGGCAGGCCCGCTTGCAGGATCAATCCCAAGGACTGGGACGCCAGCAGCTACAAAATTACGTAAGAGATAGCCGTCATTGCTTGCGACCTCGATTACAAGATCATCGCTACCCGGCTTCAATTCATCCATTAGTGCTTGCACATGTTTCTCGCTATGAGCGAGCAATGCCGGAATGAAGGACGAGAAATACGGATATTCGTCGTTGAAAAGGATTTCCGGCGGAATTGTCTCGCTAACTTGCGCCAAGCCGCAAGCTTCGCAGGCCATCACTTCCAGCGGATACACAGACTCGGAATTGTCGAGCTCCTCGGAGGTTAAAAGCGCGTTCGCAATAGGTTGAAGTCCAAGACTGAGAACTACGGTCAACGCCTCATCACCGCAAGAACGACAGTTTCGCAATCGATATGATTCATCAACTTTGATAGCGCTCATGGTTCCCCCAAGCTTTACTGCATTGTATCTAGCCAATTTTTTCTGATCATTACTGAAATCCGACTATAGATCGGCTTAGCATGTCATCAAAATATCGACAGTCGAAATCCCACCGTGCGACTCAAGCGGATTATTGCTGAACTGTTGCACAAGCATACGCTTTAGCCAATGCAAAACTGCAAAATCTCTACTGCGTTAACCATAGTTATTGCGCTTCTTATGCCAAAATCTCTAGAAAGATATTCTGAAATTCTGTCGTCTGAAGACGATCGAACCTAATCAATTTGTAGAAGGATTTCGCCACCATCAAACAGACGTCAGATAATGTTGGAAGCACTATTTAAAAGCTCTCACCAGCCGTCCCGACCATATTCGATATGTTTCTTAATCAAAATCAACATGTTTTGCTTAGAGAAAGACAAATCGTTAATAGAGAACTAGAATTCTTTAAATCTATCTAGAAGTAACAAGATTTTCTGGAGATCTGGAGATTTTGTCAGATATCCTCGTCAGTTCGAACAAAGCTATGCCCATTTATGCAAGAGCGGTTATACGGAAATAGTGGCGTTATACTGCAGAATCCCATCAGATTGGTCACCACTATCATATGGCTTCACCAGCTCTTCGGGAAGGAGCGCATGATCCGTGCATCGCATGAAATCGCGAAGCGCAGTTCCGGTGCACGCACTGTCGATATTTTTTGCACCATTGCCGCTTAAGACCTCGTCAAAATGAATTGTGCGAAAATCGATGCTGAAGCGCGTCCGCCCAGAATGATTGGGAAGGCTGGCATGCAATTGGGCAGCGGAGAAAAGAATAAGGCCTCCAGGCGGCACCACATAGCGCGCGTCGGGAGAGTCGCCGACCGGGGCCTGCGCCTCAGGCGCAACGCGTGCGCCTCCACCACTTAAGTCAAGATGCGCCTGAGCACGGGTCATATTCCAACGGTAATAGTTATAAACCTCGGAATTGTTTGCTATTGGCTCTTCAAAGTGGCGAGGATAGAACGCCATCCCATTATCAATCGTGATTTCGTAAATGGGCGTCCACCAGTTGATCTGAAAGAACGGCGCCGAGTACCAAGTGTCTCGATGGGGAGGAAACGCAAGGGCAATGCCCGTCGTCAAATAGGCGTCGCTAGTGGATGAACGCATCTTTGGCACATCGAAATAGGTCTTGTTCGGGTTCCCCCCCAATGATGTGATGATTTGCGCGACGAGCTGTTTTGAGCGCGGATGATGAATGAAGGCAGGTTTCAAACGTCCCAACAACGCGGCATAGTCTGTAACATCCATGTCATACTGAGCTTTTTCTGGATCACGAGGCGCAAAGCCTTCCTCAATCATTTGGCGCGCGTGTGAGATAAGCTCCTGCGCCGCTTTAGTCGGGCTGTAGATGAAAATATCACCCGCAAATATCCGTTCGCGACGCTCCTCGTCGGAGCAATAATTATCAATGTGCACCACCGCCATCGCCACCTCCGTCGAATCCGGGCGCTCCAGAAACACTTTGTTCACATAACAATCGCGCGGACGCGCGCAAGACGCGTCCACCCAATGGCCTCTAGAATCCCCCCTCAATTGGACTCCCACTTCAAGCGGTCAGTCTGAAGAATCGAGAAATAAAAGAGTATTTGCGCATAATATATATGCTTGCTGTCAGGGGCTAAACCCAGATTGGTACAGATTCATTACCTGGGCGAGCTACCGATTGGTGGAGGCGTCTCTGGTGGCGTATGTAAAAGAGCTGTTTGCAGCCCTGAGCATACACGAAACTATTGAGAAATATGCGTTTTTAAAGCGTTTCTCGTCAAAGCTAAAAGTGTGCGAAGCATTGTCCCATAAAGACACAGTGTTATGATTTTTAGCTCTGACTGACTTGCGCATCAGCCGTCTCTCCAACCTACGTTAAGGATTAGCCATAACGCCAGCGGCCGAGCCAGCGCAAAAGAGAGCATGTTGGGCAGAATCTCCTAGCTCTTCTGCATGGGTCGAACAAACAGCTCAGTCAGTTCCGCCGTCCGAGGGAGTAACAATGCCGCGCCGATGGCCTGTGCAACGTCTTCGGGCTGGAGAAGGCGTTCGGGCTTATAAATTCTGCCATATTCTGCGGCCAATGCTTTTTGCCGCGGCGTGGCGGTCGTTCCGGGCATGACGGACATAACTCGAACGTCATCCGCGTTCACTTCATCGCGCACACTGTCTGTTAAAGCTTTAAGTGCCGCCTGCGAGGCTGCAAAAACGCCCCGGCCAGCAATATTGGCGGCGCGGATAATGCTCGAATTGACAAAGACGATCTCGCCCTTGGCTTCCTTTAAAAGCGGCAACAGTAGCTTAGTCAGTGCATAAGGCGCTCTGACATTCACTGCAAAGAGCGCATCGAAATCCGCGAGATCGACCGTGTAGACTGTGCCTGTTCGCATAATGCCGGCGGAATGCACCAAAATGTCCAGGCTACCTCCGCTCTTCTGTATCCGCGCTAAGATCTCCGCATGCGCGCTGTCGCTGCCAATGTCGCAGGACAGTGCTATCGCCTTTTGCCCTGCCAGTGTCACGGTCTCGTCCAATTCGGTCGTCGTCCGCGCAACGCAAATAACATCTGCGCCCAGGCCCGCCAGCCTAATCGCGAGCGCGCGCCCGATGCCCCGGCCCGCACCCGTGACAAGGGCTTTGCGACCGGCCAAAGGTGAATCGCTCATGTCCATGTGTCTCCGGTTGTTGCAAAAAGGGTCAAGTCAGGAATCGACGCAGGCTTGTTCCTTATCCGGCTTACAATTAATTGGCGAGGACCAGACAATATTGAGGCGGGCCCGGGAATGAGTTTAGATCATGCGCATCTGCTTGAGGAGGATTCTGCTTTGCTTGGTCAATCCCTCCACGCTTTGGCCGAGAGACTTTACCCAATATGCCGCAGCATCACGGGCCCCGGCGTCAGGGAGACGCTCAAAATCCTCTCCGAGTTCGTCCCTGTCAAACTGACAGAGATCCCAAGTGGCACTGACGTTTTTGACTGGACCATTCCAAATGAATGGACAATCCGAGATGCGTATGTCGCCGATCATCACGGCAATCGGGTCATCGATTTTCAGGCGCATACCCTGCATGTGCTTAACTACAGCGCGCCGGTAAGAGCGACATTGTCTCTCGAAGAACTGCGGCCGCACCTCCACACTCTTCCTGACCAGCCCAATCTTATACCGTACCGCACAAGCTATTATAAGGAGAATTGGGGTTTCTGCTTGAGCCAAAGGCAGCTGGAAATGCTGGGCGATGGCCCGTTCGAGGTCTGCGTTGACTCTACGCTTGCGCCCGGCAGCCTGACATTGGGAGAGATTCTCATCCCTGGGAAGAGTGAAAAAGAAATCCTGATCTCAGCGCATATGTGCCATCCCTCGCTTGCCAACGATAATCTTTCAGGGCTGGTTATCGCAACCGCTCTCGCGATGCGCGCGGAAGCGCTTAATCTTACCCACAGTCTCCGAATTCTTTTCATTCCTGGAACGATAGGCTCCATTGCCTGGCTGGCCCTCAACGAAGCGGCGACGGCGAAGATAAGCGGCGGCCTGGTATTGACGGGATTGGGTGATAGTGGACCGCTGACGTACAAACGCAGTCGAAATGGCGAAACGGTTGTCGATCGTGCTGCTGAACATGTCCTTGCACATATTGGAGAAGCGAACAGCGTCATCGACTTTAGCCCGTGGGGATATGACGAGCGCCAATATGGATCGCCCGGCTTTGACCTGCCTGTTGGACGTTTGTCACGCACGCCCCATGGCGAATATCCAGAATATCATACCTCTGGTGACAATCTTGAGCTTTTGAACGCTGAAGCGCTGGCTGCATCCTTGCAAGCTGTCGAGGCGATTGTCTCTGCCATTGATGGTGAAGCTGTATTTCAGTCCACCAATCCAAAAGGCGAACCGCGGCTTGGCAAGCGCGGGTTATACCGGCAAACCGCCGGCCAAGGCGGCGCAGTCCCAGATGAGATCGCTTTCCTGTGGGTTCTCAACCAGTCAGATGGCACCCATTCTCTGTTGGACATCGCAAAGAAGTCGGGTCTGGAATTTAAGAAAATACGCGGTGCTGCCGCCGCGTTGCAGGACGCTGGTCTTCTGCTTCCCGCGGCCTGATCACGCTACACGCCAAGCATTCACCAAAGGTCATACCGCTCCAGTAACTAGGCACTTGGTTTGCGAGTGCGGGGGCTGCCTGCCCTTGCGTTAAGACGTGCGCCCTTTGGTAGGGGGACAAAGAGCAACTCTATGTAGGGATGCATTCCCAATGTGCCCGTTTAGTCGCTACGATTCTGCATCGGGTATAATATTTTCGCCGGGAAGGAAGCTTCTGAGCCAATTATGCCGGCGGGCTCTTGCCCCTTAACGCGCTCAGGGGCGGAAGCCGAAACCTCCACCCCTCGATACTCTGCACAAAGGTCTCAGTCATATTCTAGACCTCGATAGCCTTAATCGCCGACGGACTTTCGCCGGCAGCG
>Ga0068860_100002385_pt1 | contig 19729 bp, 17 predicted proteins | sample KBSSwiS32_FD_66597 | JGI IMG/M metagenome (GOLD analysis project Ga0068860, IMG submission 66597) | Switchgrass rhizosphere microbial communities from Kellogg Biological Station, Michigan, USA - KBS Switchgrass S3-2 | ecosystem: Host-associated > Plants > Roots > Rhizosphere > Soil ...
GTGAGATCAACGCCACCGTCATGATCAATGTTTCAGCGTAAGGACCCCCTGATGTTTAAATTGGTCGCGAGATCTATCGCGCCATTCGTGCTCTGTCTAGCAGAGCACCACCGAGACCGCCAAGCCGCCTTCGGAGGTCTCCTTGTACTTCGAGTTCATTTCCTTGGCTGTGAGGGCCATCGCGTTGACGGTCGTGTCGAAGTCGACCCGACGGTTGGCTGGGATCTCGTTGCTCGCGATCATAAAGCCCGTCCACGCCTTGACAGCACCGAACGCGCAACGTTCGATACACGGGATCTGCACGAAGCCGGCAACGGGGTCGCAGGTCATTCCGAGGTGATGCTGGAGCGAGGATTCGGCGGCATTCGCCACCACCTGATGGCCAAAGTCGTTCGCCTGGGCGATTAGAGCGGCGCCCATGGCGGACGCGACACCGATCTCTGCCTGGCAGCCGCCTTCCGCTCCGGAGAGTGTGGCGTTGTGTTTGCAGAGATATCCGACCGCCGCAGCCGCGAGCAGTCCGTCCCGGAGTTTCTCCTTTGGCAGCTTCCGGCCGCCCTCGCCTAGCGCATAGACAATCGCGGGAATGACGCCCGCGGAGCCACCGGTCGGAGCCGTGATTACGAGATGGCCGCGCGCATTTTCTTCAGAACCTGCCAAGGCGTATGCCGAGACGACACCGAGCCCTTGTTGTCTCACATAACGGTCCTCCATCGCCCGTTTGTAGACGTCCCCGGCCTTGGTCTTGAGTTTTATGGGGCCTGGCAGAACACCCTGCGGCGCCTTCAGGCCAGCGTTCACGGTGTTGACCATCGCATTCAAAATCTTGTCGGCGAAGGCATTCACCTCTGTCTCGCTCTTTCCGGAAACCGCCACTTCGTTCGCCATGACGATCTGAGCGATGGAGAGTTTGTTCTTTTCCGCGTGCTCTTGCAGTTCCTTCATGGTGGAGTACGGATACCTGGGCTGGCCCTTCTGCGGAGGTTGATACCCCTTCCATTCGATGAAGCCGCCGCCGACCGAGTAGTACTCTTGCTCGAACACCACAGAATCGCCGCCCATTAGTTTGCAGGTCATCGTGTTGGGATGCGGGAAATTACCCTTCGTCTCGTCATAGATGACGTCTTTGAGTGACACGTTGAGCGTCTTGTCACCGAGTTTCACCGGGAAGCTCTGGTCGGGATTGTCCCTAAGGCTGTCCAGGAATAGCGGATCAACCGTAGCCGGCTCCTTGCCGATAACACCGGCCAGAGACGCGCGTTCGGTCCCGTGACCCTTTCCGGTGGCGCTGAGGCTACCGTACAGGTGAACTTTTATGGCTGTGGCCTTGGCAAGCTGGTCCGCCGGTAGCTTGGTGCAGCGCTGATAGAAATCGTAGGTGATACGCATCGGACCGATGGTGTGTGAACTGGACGGTCCAGGCCCAACCTTATAGAACTCTTCAATGGTCGTCATGACCGGTCCCTTTGCCTTCTTGACGACATTCAGGTCAGGTGAAAGGTTAGCCGCAGCCGCCGGAGGGGGCGCCTCGCCTCCAACCTGCGTAGCCTTTTCCTCTGCGGTGCAACCCGTCAGGACCGCGGCCGCACCGATGGTGGCACTGCGCATTAGGAACGCACGACGATCCACGCCTGCCGGAGCTTCCGTGAGGCCGAACTCAATGAACGTTTTGTCGTTAGCCATATCGGTTCCCATACTCTCTCCTGTTTGTCGCGCTCAAACTCAGCGTTGAAACGATGCGCAACAGCGGGTGAAGATTTAAGATCTCCTGGAAGTTCGGAAAGACTCTCAGAATCGTTGAAATAGGTCGGCCAGCACTACGCCACGGGCTTGGCCGGCCGGGTGTGATGTTCTGCAGTCGACACGAAATAATGAGTCGCGTTAAGTCGACATCCATCAAGTTATAGAGCAGAAAGAAGAACCACGTAGAGTGAAAATGCGCGCCCAGTTCCCAGCCGAGTCCGTGGCGCTGCGCTCATCTACTTGGGTGCGCGGCCCAGTTTGGGACGGAGTGTGGATGCTCAACGCGCTTTGGCTTGTGCCACTCGTCCTCTGGCTGGCCCATGCGTATTCCGACGAGGAGTCAGGCCCGCTCGATGTCTTTTACCTCGGGTTGACTGCATTATTCTGGATCGGCCATCGCTTATGCAGCACGTGGCTTGCTTACTGCACGGAAGCGTACCGGCCGCTTGTTCGTAGCGAGCCTTTACGGTTCGTCGTACTCCCGCTGCTAGTGACGATCGCTTGCTTTTCCGTACTCCTACCGGCCGACGCGGCGTATCCGTGGACTCGCAATGAGCGCGTCGTAGGTATGGCTATTGTCGATTATGCCCTGGTGACATACCATTTTGCGGCACAACACTTCGGCGCCCTATCCCTCTACCGGGCGCGGGCTGAACGCGCTGGCTGCGCGCACACGAGAAGTCTTGATCGGATGTTCGCTCTGGGGGTGGGGGGCGCCCTTGTCTTCCTCGCCGATATTCTAGCCGGATCAGTCGCCTACCAGGATCTGTGGATCGATCGTTGGCTTATCCCCGCCTGGCTTGCTTCGAATCAAGGAGGAATTCGCGTAGCCGCGATGCTGGCCGTACTCGTCGCAACAGCCGTCATGCTAGTTGCCGAGGCGCGCGCACCACGCCGTTCGCTGCCGCGAGTGCTTTACGTCCTGGGGCTCGCAGCTATGGTCACCATTGCTCTGCGACCCCGGAGCCTGTTTCTATACCTTGTGATCTGGACCTCACAACATTGGATCCTCGCGACAGGCCTCGCGTCCCAAACCCCCAACGGAGAGCCAACTCCGGAAGGCGGCACTGTCCGGCGCGTTTTTCACGCATTAAATTCCAGGCCTTGGGCCATTCTGCTGGTTCTCGTCGTCTCTTCCGTCCTCCTGCTGCCTTTCTTTGAGGTAGAAGCCAACCGTCAGGAGGGCACATTCTACGGAGACCGGATCTTCGGCGCCGTCGCGGCGGGGTTGCGCACTTCTTCCTGGGTTCCCGCATTAGTAGCCGTCGGTTTCGCGACCGGTTTCGTCCACTACCTCCTGGACCGCAGCGTCTACCGGATGTCGGATCCCCGAGTTCGTTCTGCGGCGTGCGGCCTTCTCGATCGGCCGTGCAAATTGAGGGCATCCCAGCGAGTGGCCGCCGCAGGATGCCGTCTGTCACCCTTGCCTCAAAAGGGTGCGTGTGGTTGAACGGCGATCGGGGAAAATGCGTGTACCTGGGTGATGCAGAACACTCTAGCTGTTTCAGTAAGTGTTGAACAGCTTCTGAATCTGCTTCGGATCTTTCCCCTTCATGAGCGCCAGGCGTAGTAGTACGCGGGCCTTGGGCGGGTTTAATTCCTCCGCAGCCACGAAGTTCAATTTGTCATCGTTCACTTCGACGTTCCGGCCCACGTACCCTGTGGGAACACGAGACGCTCGAACCACCACAACACCTTTCTGAGCTGCGCGGCTCAGCGCGTCCAACACCGCCTTTGGCATGTTTCCGTTTCCCACCCCGGCGATCACGATTCCCTGCGTACCAGCGTTAACGGCAGCATCCACCAGATCGCCCGGCATGTCTTCATAGATGTAGAGGATATCCACACGCGGCAGCATGGTGGCTGAGTCGACGCTGAGGTCTGAATCGATGGTGTTTTTCATGAAGGGGCCACGGAAATACTGGTTCATGCCGTAGCTGGTTGTTCCAATAAGCCCTCGAAAAGGCGACATGAAAGTTTCCACGGAAGTCGTGTTGGTTTTGGTGATATCGTGCGCGCTATGGATCTGATCGTTGAGCGTTACCAACACGCCACGGCCGGCGGCAGCGGGGTCGCCCGCAATTGCCACCGCATTAAAAATGTTCAGAGGACCATCCGCGCTGAGAGCGCTGGCCGGCCGCATGGAACCGGTAAGCACTACCGGCTTCCTGGTTTTCACAACCAAGTGCAGAAAATAAGCTGTTTCTTCCATTGTGTCTGTCCCATGTGTGATGACAATGCCATCCACATTCGACGACTTGGCGAGTTCGTTGATGCGCATGGCCAGTTTCAGCCAGATTTCGTCGGACATGTCCTGGCTGCCGACGTTAGAGATCTGTTCCCCCGTGACGTTGGCGATCTTGCTCAGAGTCGGGACCGCCTTGATCAGTGTCTCCACTCCAACCTGACCTGACGTATAAGCCGACTGAACAGACGTCGCCGCTGCTCCGGCTATGGTGCCGCCCGTTGCGATGATCGTGACGTTCGGCAGCCTCTGGGCAGGCTGCGCACAAGCGAGAACGCCCGTAATAAGCGCTGCGATGGCTAACATGGACCTGCGTGACCGTTGTTGTGTCATATTCCCTCCTACAGAAATCCTTAAGGCCTATAAAGTAATCTCACGATCCCGAAGCCGACGGCCAGCGAGACACTCGTGACCACCAGACCCGGCCTCATGAAGCTATGGTTCAATACCCATCGGCCGACACGCGTCGTGCCTGTCGAATCGAATTGGATCGCGGCCACCATCGTCGCGTACGTAGGCAAGAAAAAGTAGCCATTCACGGCTGGGAACATTGCAATCAACAGCGGCGGGGCTATGCCCAATTGGAGGCCCACGCTCATCAGTGCCGCCACTGTCGCAGCCTGGCTGTACAAGAGAATCGATAGCGCGAACAACGCGAAGGCGAACAACCATGGATACTGTCGTACGTAAACTGAGATGGCTCCCAGGATCTGCGATTTGTGTCCTTCGAAAAAGGTGGAGCCAAGCCACGCGATCCCCAGAATGGAGATGATGGCCACGATACCGGCGCGCATGACGGAACTGGACACAACTGTCTCCGGCTTCACCTTGGAGACGGCCAGCATGAGCGCGGTCGCACTCAAGGTGACGATGGAAATCGAGGCCACCATGCTCAACTTCTCGGTATTCCCATCAATTTTGAAATCAGGTCTGAGTCCGGGCAGCAAGCCAAGAAGTGTGATCACCAGCGCGGCTCCGATAAACAGCACGACCGCCCACATCGCCCCGGCGGGAGGAGGGGCAGAAGTTTTTGTGTCGAGGTCCGCCGGCGCCGCTAGTTCTCCTTTTGCCAGACGCTCCCGGTAGATGGGATCGTCCGCCAATTCAACTCCCATCTTGCGCACGGAAATGGCCCCTGCCAGCACACCGATCAACGTTGACGGGACGCACACGATCAAGACATCTTTCAGTCCGAAGAGTCCTGTGTTGGAGAAGAGTGCCACCATACCGGCGGTGGCGGCGGAAAGAGGGCTGGCCGTGACCGCAGCTTGCGAGGCTATTACCGATATGGATAGCGGGCGCTCCGGGCGCTCCTTCACCTTATGCGAGACTTCCGCAATAATTGGCAACAGGGAGTAGGCCACATGCCCGGTACCGGATACGAACGTGAACACGTAGGAAATGAGGGGCGCGAGGATCGTGATCCTCTGCGGATGCCGCCGGAGCACTCTCTCAGCCACGGAAACCATCAAGTCTAGCCCTCCCGCGGCTTGTAGTGCGGCAGCCGCGGTTACAACACACAGCACGATCAACAGAACATCTCCCGGAAAACTACCCGGAGCGCGCCCAAATCCAAACACGATCACGGACATCCCGAGCGCAGCTACGGTTCCCAATCCGATCCCGCCCAAACGCGAGCCGAGTAGAATGCAGACGAGCAGTAAGAGAAGGTCCACCCAAATCATGGATTCTCGATCTACGACGGTTGCCCGACTCCCGTCATGGAAGCTGGATCGAGAATTCTCTGGATCTGCTCCTCAGAAAGAATCCTTTTTTCACGGATTAACTCCACAATTCCCTTGCCGGTTTTCAGCGCCTCCGCGGCCAGGGCTGTGGACTTGTCATAGCCGATTACCGGATTTAATGCGGTCACGGTTCCAATACTTCGTTCCAACAGCGCCCGCAGTACGTCTTCATGCGCCACGATTCCGTCGATGCAGTTCTCGCGCAAGGTTTTCGCCACGTTCCGCAGCAGCGTCTGCCCTTCGAGTAGGCAGGCCGCGATCACCGGCTCCATGACGTTGAGTTGCAATTGGCCCGCTTCCGCGGCCATAGTCACCGTAAGGTCGCTGCCGATCACCCGGAAACAAACCTGATTTACTACCTCCGGGATCACCGGATTCACTTTCCCAGGCATGATAGACGACCCTGGCTGCATCGGAGGCAGGCTGATCTCATGGAACCCAGCTCGCGGCCCAGAAGAGAGCAGGCGCAGGTCATTGCAAATTTTCGATGCCTTGATGGATAGACTCTTGAGCACGGACGAATAGAGGACAAAAGCCTGTGTATCTTGCGTAGCTTCCACCAGATTTGCGGCTAGGCGAATCGGCATCCCGGTGATCGCCGCCAAATGTCCGACGCACTTCTCGGAGAAGCCCGCCGGCGCGTTCAACCCCGTGCCGATCGCGGTGCCGCCCATGTTCACTTCGTGAAGAGCAGTTTCGACTCTGGTCAACGTATCGATTTCGTCTTCCAGGCTCCGCGCAAACGCCTCAAACTCCTGGCCCAGGGTCATCGGAACGGCATCCTGCAGCTGCGTTCTCCCCATCTTGACGATGTGCGAGAACTCCTTGCCCTTCTTGCGAAAGGCCCGGGCCAACAAGCTCATTTCGGCTATCAGTTTTCGATTGCCCAGCGCCAAGGCGATGTGCAAGGCCGAAGGATAGGCGTCGTTAGTCGATTGCGAGCAGTTGACGTGATCGTGGGGGCTGCAATACTCGTACTCACCCTTGCTCTTGCCCGTCAATTCCAGGGCCCGATTGCCGATCACCTCATTCGCGTTCATGTTCGTAGAGGTGCCGGCTCCTCCCTGGAACATGTCGATCTGAAACTGGTCGTTCAGCTTCCCGTCGATCAGTTCCTGACAAGCCCCCTCGATACCAGTGAGGATCTCTTGGCTGAATTGTCGACATTCGAAATTGGCTCGGGCGGCGGCCATTTTGATCATGCCGAGCGCTTGAATCAGCTCCGGGTAATGGCAGATTGGCACGCCGGAGATCTTGAAGTTCTCTAGTGCGCGCAGAGTCTGGACGCCATAATAAGCGCCCGCCGGGACTTCTTTGCTCCCCAGCAGATCATGTTCGATGCGGACTTCTTGAGGGGCCATGAATTTCTCACTGAGCACTCGCGGAGCCCGGATCAATACCAAGGGCTTAATTTGCGGAGGCAAATCCAATCCCCACGTAAATTGGCTCTCCGCACCGGCTAAGAATTTGAAAACACAACTATCGGTTCAGAAGATGCTGTCCGGGGGCCAGTGGATCAATTTATTGTGCGGAATGGGGGCGCGAGAAGTTCTTTGCTCGCCTTAACCGTCCTGAGAGAAGCAGACTACGCTTCGCCGGGCGTAGCCACAAAGTTTTTTAAGTCACCGATTGTGATCGCCACATCGACCGTTCAGCCGTTGGAATTTAGTCGAAATAACCCAGTAGAGAGAAGACCAATAGATGACTCGAAAACTTAGTGGACATCTGACCGCAGGCCATCGTCGCTGGCGGTTCTCGAAGTCAGTAGTAGTAATGCTAACGCTCCCGCTCTTCGTCGCCTCGGTGGCGGTCTGCGCGCAGGACACCCCGGCGGATCCGAACGCACCAGACAAGCCCCACCTGGACATTTCCGGCTTTGCCATGTTGGATAGCGGCTACGATGTCAAACAGAACGACCCGAACTGGTTTGACACGATGCGGCCGAGTAAACTGCCCGCCTTTAAGGACCAATTTGGCAAAGACGGAAATTGGTACGCGGGCGTGCGGCAGAGCCGCTTGGGCTTCACCGGCTACGTTCCGACGAAGCTGGGGGAGCTGAAGACGATTTTTGAGTTCGAGATGTTCGGTACTGGCGTGGACGCCGGGCAGACGACGTTCCGGCTGCGACACGCGTGGGGCGAACTGGGGAGATTCGGCGGAGGTCAATACTGGAGCACGTTCATGGATACCGATGTTTTTCCGAACCAGCTCGAATACTGGGGCCCAAACGGCATCATATGGTACCGAAACGTTCAGTTCCGCTTCACAGCGTGGTCGAAGGGCGACTCGAATTTGATGATTGCCGCGGAGCGTCCCGGGGCCAGCGCTGACCAAGGTGTATACGCGGACCGTATTGAGCTGCAGGGCGTAACGCCACGCAACCCGATGCCGGATATCACCGGCCACTTCCGATTGGCGGGGAAAGGGGGTCACATTCAGGTTGCGGGACTCTATCGCAGGATCCAGTGGGACGATTTGAATGCGACGCCGAGCAGAGACCTTAGCGGTCATGCGAATGGCTGGGGCGTCAACGTAAGTTCAAACGTGAAGTTCTCCAAACACGTGCTGCGCCTGCAGGCCGTTTATGGACATGGCGTGGAGAACTACATGAACGACGCGCCTGCCGATGTCGGGATCCAAAACAACTTCTCCAACACCAAGACGCCGATTTTGGGCAAAGCGCTTCCGGCCCTGGGTTTAACCGCATTCCTGGACCTCAACTGGAGCGAAAAGTTTACCAGCACGATCGGATATTCTCGCGTGGATATCAGGACCACGGACGGTCAGGCGGCGACTTCCTTCAAGTCCGGCCAATACGCCCTCACGAATATCCTCTACTACCCCGTAAAGAACGTGATGCTCGGGCCGGAGTTCCAGTGGGGCTATCGGGACAACAAAGAGGGTTGGCACGTGCCGGATTATCGCGTCCAATTCTCAGCCAGATACAACTTCTCATTTAGAGTTGGAGGTTAGAAATGTCGCCGCCGGGAGAAGTTACGCGCCGAAGCGTTGCCCATACTTCGCAATGGCGCTGGGCGTATTGTATTTCTTTGGCGGTGGATAGTTCTTCAGCATCTTCTCCGCAGCCTTTGCCATATTCTTTTGCGGCTTGCCGGGCTTTGCCTCGGGGTCAAGTGCCTTGCTGGCACTGCCCCGCCAAATCAGCGTCTTGGCCGAACTATCGTAAATGTCCAACCCAACCGCCCCAATCGTGATTGTCGCTCTTGTGGAGGTTGTGATCGCCCCTCCGCCTCCATACCAACCGTCTCGCCATCCTGGACCGGAACTCCAGCCGGAATCGAATGTAGTCAATTCTTTCGGCTGCTGTTTTCCCAACTGGTAGACAATCACCAAGTCAGAGGACTCTCCTGTAACCTTTTGCAGTCCTTTCTTTGCAAGTTCGGCATCAAAAGCAGCGTCAATTTGCTTCAAGGTGAATTGGTCCACTTTCATGGAATCCGGATGCTGGGCCCATCGGTAGGTATGATATTGACTAAAATCGGCGCTGGGCTCGAAGTTGTACCTCACGTCTTGAGCAATTGACTTTCCATCCAGGCAAAGCCCAAACAGAAATGCCATGGTCCAACGTTTTGCCACTGGTGATCCCACCGATCCCCCTTACGGGTTGTGCAGATGGATCGATGCGCAGCTCGGTACGGAGATCTAAAGGCACCGGCAAATATTATGAGTCCAGCTTCCTGCAATCGCTAACTCCTCTCCCCTGATGGATCGCAAGGACTGCCATGTTCCGGAGACTCCGCAAAGATAGTAGATCCTTTTCTTTTTTCCAAGCTCTATCCCAATGGACACCACAGAGTTTAGAAGGCAGGCGTTTTCATGGCACAGTGTTCTTTTTGCAGAGAAGAAACCGACATCTACGATGGCGGGGACGTACCGGTCTGCGTTGAGTGCTTGGATATGCGTAAGGGGAATCGCACACCATCGGCCACGGGTCAGCAAGCTTATGATTATACGACCCTGTCTCATGACTTCCTGGAGGCTGCGGCACGCTACCAGGAAGCCACCGGAGAGTTCGAAGCCGTTACCAGTAATTTGCGAAGCGGTTCACCGCACCCACAACGGATCAAGAACGCTTCCAGTAATCTAACCATTGCTCGACAAGAAATGATGAAGGCGCACAACCGCCTGAAGGAACATTTCGCCGGCCGCTTTGGCCCAGCTCTGCGGATGGTCAGCTAGCTACCCAGTGGCGTCACCCAGACACTGTTAGGTTCCGAAGTTCGACGCGATTTCAGCGCTCGCTATGGCATGATGATCCAGGCTTCACAATAATTTGTGGATCCTCGTGAACTAAGTGGGCATCCCTTACACACGATGGGCCCATCCCGCTATCTGACGTTCGTTGTCCTCTCCTTGAGCCTACTCGGACTCTATGGCTGTCAAGACCTGGTTCCGCGCGACGCTTCCAGCCTACTGATTCCTAGGTTTCAACGGTCCGAGATTCTCGGCCTGGTTGCGGGCTTCGGAACGACTTTTGCTGCTGTGCCGGACCTAATCGCAATGCTGAGGCGTCGATCAAGCGTGGGCATGAACCCAAGGATGGCCACGATCACGGGCGTCTCTCAGATTGTCTGGGTCTACTACGGATTGCTGATTGCTTCGCGGCCGGTAGTCGCATGGAACGTGGTCGCGGTGTTCATCAATCTCTTCAGCGTCGCCGCCTATTTTCATTTCGTTCGCAGGGAAAAGGTCAAGCAAGAGCCTTGAAAGGCGTTTTCCGTGGAGTGTAGAGTCAACATTTCTTTCATGACCTTCGTACTTGGTTGCATAGCCATTTTTCTAGCTCGGCCCTTGGTCGCGAGGATGAAAGGCGAGGGGGAGAGACTGTTCTGAACATCAAGAGAGAGGATCGCCAAAGAGTTCGCCATTCTTGCCGAGCGTTTGCGCTGCGAGCAGGAGACTATAGTGCCCATCCGCGATTCGCTTCGTTCTAGTGTGGCTTCACGGTTCGTCGTTGGTTGGGCGCCAAGTCTTGTCGGGGTTGAAACGCTCTAAGGATTTGAAGATGCTCAGAGTATTAGCGCCCAAATCCTTCTGATACACGATCCCGTCATGGCTGACGATAAACGTCTGTACTCCGGTCACGCGGTACTGCGCTGGGGCAGCGGCAAGAGCGAATCCTCCTATCATGACCCCATTCACAACAAAATCGATCTCACCCAGCGGCGCGGCGGGACCTTGGCCTCTTAAAACTTTGAAATAGTAGCCGTGGTAAGGCTCACCCCTTGAGTAACCTTGTTCCATAAACTTGGCGGCTGCCTCGCCGACAGGTCCTCCCCAGCTTCCATCGGGGTTTTGCCAAGAAAGGCCGTCTTGCCTCCCAGGCGTGCTGATAATTCGTTGTGCATACTGAGTCAGTGCGGAGCCATCATGCTTGTCCGAAGCATATTCGCGCTGTGCCTCAACGAAACCTCGGCAGACTAGAATGGCGTTAAGTTCGTTCTCGCCGATGCGCCGGAATAGGATCTCCGTGCGCCCGGCCTTGGAATCGAAATACCAATTTCCCATGCGCTTGACGATCGGGATAGGAAGCGGCCAATCGTCATTTCCGACCAAGAGTTGAGCGCGGTTAGTCCGCGAATCTATAGTGACGGAGTTCTTTACACGGGCTAGCGCAGCAAATGCAACACTGCGATTCTTGTCGTCGACAGGAGCATCGGTGGCCACAAGGTCCCGGCTATCGGCTCCCAGAATCTCCAGCAGAGCGGGCACGTCGTAAGCTTCCGCTGCCTGGATCAGAGCCTGAGCAGCTTTTTCCGGCGTGGCATACGCCCTCTGTGTCGGCTGGGCAGGCGTTGGTTTCGATTGCGCTGCGGCGTGCGAAAGTACTGCCAGAACGGAAAACACTGCAGGTATCAAAGTAGCTAAAGCGATTCGCCCTGCGCCGATGTTCTGTGTTCTCGATTTCATTTGTTTTTCCTTCATTTCTGCGTTCATCGCATTCACCTGCGCCTTCCGCCACCGCGGGAACCGCCTCCTCCACCGCGGGAACCGCCACCTCCGCCAAAGCTGGACGAACCGCGGGAGCTACTGGAACGAGCTGAGGCGCCGCTCATGCCACCACCACCGCCGCCACCGAAGGCGCCAGATCCTCTGGACCCCCCACTTGCGGAAGCTTGCCGATTGCCGACACGATCTCCTCCGCCGCCGCCACGATTCGCTCCGGCGCCACCTCCGCCGCGATCCGAGCCTAAACTGCCGGCGCCTCCGCCTCGCTGGCTGGTGTTTTGACGAGCACTCGCCTGGCGATTGCCCGGTGAGTCCCCACGAGCTGTACCGCCAAATTTATTGGCTGTGCCCCTGTCTCCATAGGGGGCTCCACCGCGGTGTTCCGGATTGTGGCTCCAGTTGCTGTTGCCGCTCCCGACCCGATTGCCGCCGCTGTTTGTCCGGTTGCTATTTCTATTGCTGTTATTGACGAAGTTGTTGCTGTTGTTAATATTAATGGTGTTGTTGCCGCCCCATCCGGCGCCATAACCCCAGCCTCCGCTCCACATGGCTCCCATGGCAACTCCCACGCCGAATGACAACGCCATCCCGGCTGCGGCGTACCCAACTGGATAAGCGACTGGCGGATACGCATAAACTGGCGGCGCCCCCCACACGACCACGGGATCATAGCTGGGGACGTAAATGACCTGCGGGTTGGCCTGCTCTATTACAACCACGCTCTTGGATTCCACCACTTTGGTTTCCACCTTCATCTGCTCGGTTGATTTCAGCTTCCCAGCGTCTTTCGCCTTTGTGCGCATGCGCTGGACGGCCTCCATTACGTCCGACTGCTGCGCCAAGAATGCATTCCCCAACTCCGACGTCCACTTGATGTTCTCCGCCAGTTGTTTGACCACATCTGGCAGTGCCGCCATGCCCTGAATACTGGGATCCCAGTTCTCTTTTTTTATAGCGTCAGCCATCTCCTTTTCTTTCAGGTTCTTGTGCTTCATCAGCCACTGCTGGAGCTGCACGATCTCCAACGGGTAGGTGGACGCCGCCAGTACTTGGGCCAGTAGCGGGTCGGGATAGAGGGCGATGGGCGCGACTAGACTGTCAAGCTGATCCGCAGGTAGTGGTGTCGGGGCCTCTGCCGCTGCAGGCGAAGGAGGCGGCTGCTGTGCCATGAGCGGCCCCTCTCCCGGCACAACCAGGGCGCAACAGAACAACGCTGTCCCACGCAATAAATTGCCGTCGCTTCGAAATAGCATCGCTCTGCCCCCAATGCCGTCATTTTCCGCGTGTAGTGTTGCGGACACAACGCAGCACTTTCACGTTCAGCGAAGTGATTCTGTGCGCGGGACCTAGACTTCTTTTTTTCGTATTGGGTGTGAGGGTTCCGGCCAAAGGACCATCATCGGATAGACCGATTCCGAAGTGATGGAGGCGGGGTTCACTGGGATTGTCAACTTGGGCGGGGCGGAAGTCATCGCTCGCAACGGCCTGTCGTGCTGGGACAGGCTCAGGCCGCGGCCCATCTCTTGTCGGAGAATTCTAGACCGATCATTCTTTGCGGGATCACTATTTCAGATGAATCGCCAGGAGAATTTGAATCTCGCCTAAAATCGTCGGCATCATTGCGGCGAGAATGTCGTCAATTCCCGCTCGTGTATGGTTTTCGAATTTTACGGAGGCTGTATCAATATGAACATCCTCATCGGATTGTGTGCTCTATTTTTTATGCTCACCTTAATCGCTGCAGCCGGGCAATCCCCAGCGCGATCCATCGAAGAAGATGCGCCTGACAATTGCGCAATCTGGGGGCAAGTTTTCGTTCCTGGACGGTCGTTGCAAGAGCCTACATTTGTGGAACTTGTCGGCAAGAACGGCATGACGAATCAGAAAGTGCCCGTGATCAATGGGAATTATCGCTTCAAATCCGTGGCACCCGACTGGTACCAGTTCCGAATCTCCGATCAGTCAGGACGTGAGATCTACAGAGAGACCAAGGCTGTCCAGGGTTCCGGCGAAAACATTGTCATATCCACTCCGCAAGCACGACCGGCACACTCGGGTGCCTACACCGTGTCCTTCGCTGAATTGAAGCGCACAACGCCTCGCAAGGCGCTCGATGAGTACAACGCCGCCGTAAAAGACGCCGCGAATGGAGCCCTTCGGACAAGCATTGAGCGCTTACTGAAAGCACTCGAGATCGATCCGCACTTTCCAGAGGCGCGCATAAATCTCGCGGTCGAATACAACAGGATGGGCCTCCACCAAGAAGCCCTGCAGCAAAGCCGCCGGGCTTTTGAGTTGAATCCGGAGAATTTGGAAGTCCGATACCGCCATGCAATGCTGCTGCTTGCGGCCAAGAACTATCAAGAGTGTGAAGCTGTCACGCGCCACGTGATCAGAAATCAGTGGTACACGGCTCAGATGAAGGCCGCGCTCGCTATTAGCCTAATCGGCCAGCGGCGAGATTTCGCCGAAGCCCTCGATTATCTAGAACAGGCTGCCACCGAATTTCCAATGGCACGGTTGCTCGCTGTGAATACCTTTATAGAAATTGGATGGAACGAGGCCGCCGTTAATCAAATGAGGACATATTTGAATTTGTCGGCTAACCCATGTGAACGTGCACGGCTGGAGACCTGGATCGCAGCATACAGCCAACCGGTAGTCCAGAAGGTTGAGAGCAGCCATTTGACTGGCCGGTAGGAATTGAATTCCAAAGCAGAGGTCAGCAGCCCGGCATCACTCTCCCCTTAACGGCGAGCTGGGGCGTTCAGCAGTTCACGTTCGCCCAATTCCTCACCTAGAGGCGCAGACGCTACGTAGGTAGTTTGAGAAGGAAGAGCCATGCGAGTTCCGGCTGCCTGGACGGCGTCCATAATCCGCAGTAACAGTTCTTCTTGAATCTCCAGAAAGCTGCCGAAATCGAAAACAGAAACATAGGCGAAGACCTCCACATCCAAAGACGAGCTACCGAATCCCAGGAATCGTACGCGAACCGAGTCCTGCTCCACGCGAGGATGCTCTAGCAGCAGGTTGCGGATGGCTCCCAAAACGGAACGCATCTGGGACGCAGTGGTTTCGTAGCGGAGGCTAAGAACCGGATGGAGCCAAAACTTGTCGCGAGAGGACATGTCTTCAAGGCGTTCATTGGAAATCTGCCCATTGGGTATGCTGACCAGGCTTCGATCCATCGTGCGGATGCGGGTCGACCGCAAACCGATATCTTCGACCGTGCCCATGGTAGCCCCAACCTTCACAAAGGTTCCGACACGCACAACCTGGTCGGCAATGATGGATACGCCTCCGATTACATTCTCCAGAGTCTTCTGTGCGGCTAGGGCAACCGCAATTCCACCGACCCCAAGTCCTGCCAGGGCGGCGGTTACGTTGACGTTGAAGTAGGTCAGAAGGATAAGAGCACCGCCAAACAACACGAATAAATCAACTGTTCGGCGAATCAAGCGCAAGATTGATACCGCTCCTTGCACGCCGCGCCGCTCTAAACGCCGGCGGCTCAGACCCTCAACCCAGCCGTTCAAGAGGAGCACCAACCAGACACAGGTGGCAATGGTGATGACGCCCGAGACGCCGGACCAAAATTGGCGCGTCAAGAGGGGTAATTCTAGATTTACTACCATCCACCGGATGACCAAGGCAACAAGTAACAGACGAACCGGTTTGGGAACGATATGGACGCTTTTCGAGTCCGCGTTCCTACGAAGGTGGGACCACGTACGGCCCAGCAACGGGGTAATGAGCTTGTCCAGCAGACTTGTTAGTAGGTAGATAAGAGGCATTCCTACAAGAGCAAAGAGCCACTGAAACAGAGGGACTCCCGCGATCTTACGTTCGGTAAGGAATGCCGGAAGGGCATGTTCCACTGAAACAAGACTCACTTCTTTATATAGCTTAGGAATTTCATTCAGGGTTTCCTTGGAAAACATCCAAACGGCACCGCGCTCCCCCAGCTTCACGCGTTGCACGATAATGTCCACGGCACCTTCTGGTGTTTCGATTGTTCCGATACGGTCGGCATCCGGTCGGTCGGGGTAGTACTGAGAGCCTTCGGGAAGAGAGCTCACCTGGTTGAGACGTGCGGGAAGCCGCCGATCGAGGACCACTGAAAGCTGACGTGCGAGAGCGTCAGCACTAGTGCCACGCAAGGGAGCGTTCAGGTAACGCCGGGCTGTCTCAAAGTCTCCTTTGCGGGAAGCATTCAAGAAGCCTAGGACGGCGCCGCGGGGGGTATCACGGCCCAATGGATCCGCGGGAGGCGTCGGCTGAGACGAAACCGGAGCTGCCCCAGGAAGACCAACTTGAGCCCAAGAGATGGAACCAAGTACGACGCCGGCTACGAGGAAGAATTGAGTAAAACGTCCGATCATTGTCGGCGACCTCGGTTGTTAACGACGACGCCCACGTTCGTGTGCGACGTACCCAATGGCGAGTTCTCCTCCTGGTTCTGCCAATTCTCTTTCGAAACGCTAGTCCTTGGGTATTGATTCCCCAGAGCGCCAACGGATCTTGTTTATTGAAAGCCACCATCTTCCCGTTCGGAAGGGGCTTATGAGTGTCGCTGTTGGATCTGCGCCGGCGCTCGATGATCCGCCCTCCCAGGAGTCGTGACTACAAACCGCCTCCCCACAGATACTGGTAAGCGACGCCGATCGACACGAAGTCCGCGCCAATGTTCGTGACCGCGCCCGTCGATCCGCTGAACTTCAAGGATTGCCGCTTCGTCACAGGTATCGAGATCGTGGCTCCCCAGCGGGAATTGCGTTGCAAATCAAAGCGCGGTATGCCATCGATCGATGTTCTGCCACCCGTGTAAAAGTTGGCGTCGAAAGCGGCCCACAAGCGCGGCTTAAAGGCGTAGCTTACATGAGTCTGGGTGCTGGCGATTGGATCCTGTTTTCTAACCCTGCCTTGGTAGTTATCGTTTGCTGAGAAGAACCACGCTCCCAGGTACAGGTCAAAGAACCAGCGTCCGAAACGTCGCGATATTCCAATTTCGGGTTTGGCGCCCCAACGGTTAGTACCGATATTCACGAACCGCGCTGGGTCATATTGGCCGAGCGGAGCCACTATGGCAAGGCTCGCCCCCACGATAGTCTTCCGCTGGTATCTCGCGAACTCTTCGAGATCCATCGTTGGCGCACCGTAGAGGTTTACGGCGAAACGCATCGCCGGGTTCACCAATCCCGACCGGCGGGCTTGTTGGGGAGCGCCATTTATGTTGGCCTGAAGGTTTCCCCATGTATAGGGGAGCGTGACGGCAATATTGGCAGAGCGCCCAAAGAAGTCTACAGAGCGCCCATACCCAAAGAAGGTACCGTACAAAACGGACTTGGCGTCCTCTATGGGGAGGGAGGGGTCAAAGCTGATGTCACCCGCGGATCGGGTCAATCCGACCACCCCGAAATTGGCTCCTATGGGTGAAACTGAGTAAGCCCGGGGTTCAAGCTCCTGTGCCATACATCTGCCTAGACAGACCAGTATCGTCGCGGCAAGGAGTTTCATTCGCCTGTAATTAATCCCTTAGCTGGCGCACCTGTGGCATTCCTATATCTCGCGTCCCAGCAGCAGCGGACCTTCGGTTAGCTCTTCTTTGGCGGAGGGGGGTAATTCTTCAACAGCTTTGCGACGCCTTTCTGCAAGTTCTTCGCGCGTTTCTCAGGTTTGGCTTTCATGTCGAGCGTCTTAGTTGCCGTGCCACGCCAAACTAACTTTTTGTCTGCCGGGTCGTATAGGTCCAAATCAACTTGGCCGATCACAATGGTCGACGTTGTAGTTGTGCTGATTCCTCCGCCTCCGCCATACCAGCCGCGGCCCCAGCCAGGGCCATAGCCCCAACCGGAATCGAACGAGGTAATCTCTTTTTCCTGGCCGAGCGATACCTGGTAACCGACAAACAGATCAGCCGTCTCGGCTTCTGTCATGTTCAGACCCTTTTTGGCCAACTCTGCATTCACGGCGCTCTTTAGTTGCCCGTCCGTTATCTGGTCGACCGGGTCGGCCCCTTTGATCTGGACCCATTTGAAGCTTTTGTACTTTGCAAAGTCTACGCCGTCGGCAAAGTTGTACCGTACATCTTGCGCAAACGCACTGATCGCCAGCAGGGCGATGGCGAATACCATTCTGATCGCTTTCATAGCAAACTCCTTGACTCAAGATTTCTACATACTCGCACCCGAGTGCGGCGCTGGAGACGGTTTAGTAGCCGCCCCTCTCGCTGATGACGAAAACGGCACTGGGTTGCAAGACTTGTTCAATGCGACTTCAGAAGGCTCCATGCCTCCATTCACTTGCGCTGTCGGCGCTTGACGTGTAATTGGGCCAAAGAGCGAGCCAGCGAAGCATTGACGGATGCCACTTCCTCGTCCGAAAGCTTCTCGCGGAGCCGGGCTTCGGCGCGCCGCTTCGCTTCTTCGACCTTCGCTTCATCAATGCGGTCCGCCGCGACGGCCAGGTCTGTCAACACAGCGACCCGATCGGCAGTGACTTCTATGAGTCCTTCGCCACTCGCGATGAACAGATCGTGGTCGTTCTTGCGCACGATAATTTCGCCCGGCACCATTTGCGTCATCAGCGGGGTGTGTAGGGGGTACACCCCAATTTGACCTGTCACGGCAGGCAACGTAACCATCTCCACATCATCGGAGTACACCGTCTCTTCCGGAGTAATGATTTCCAATTTCAGAGTGGCAGCCATATTTCGTTCGCTTCCTCAACTCGGCTTAACTTCTTCGATCCCGCCCTTCATATAGAAGTCTCCTTCCGCCACGGAGTCGTATTTTCCATCCAGGATTTCCTTGAAACCGCGGACGGTTTCCGCCACCGGAACCTGTTTGCCTTCGCGCCCGGTAAACACTTGCGCCACGCTGAACGGCTGGCTGAGGAAGCGCTGAATCTTGCGCGCGCGGAGTACGGTGAGCTTGTCCTCCGGTGATAGCTCGTCCATGCCGAGAATCGAAATGATGTCCTGCAAGTCCTTGAACCGCTGCAGCACTTTCTGAACGCCCCTCGCGACGTCGTAGTGCTCTCGGCCGACAATTTCCGGGGAAAGCGCACGGGAGGTCGAGGCGAGCGGATCAACGGCCGGATAGATCCCCAGCTCCGCGATGGCCCGCTCCAAAACGATAGTGGCGTCCAAGTGGGCAAACGTTGTAGCGGGAGCTGGATCGGTCAGGTCGTCGGCCGGCACATAAACCGCCTGGAACGAAGTAATCGAGCCTTTTTTGGTCGATGTGATACGTTCCTGTAGGGCGCCCATTTCGGCGGCGAGTGTCGGCTGATAACCAACGGCGCTCGCGGTGCGGCCAAGAAGGGCCGACACTTCGGAACCCGCTTGAGAAAATCGAAAGATGTTGTCGATGAACAACAGAACATCCTGATTCTTCTCATCCCGGAAGTATTCAGTGACGGCGAGGCCGGACAGGGCTACGCGCAGGCGAGCGCCGGGAGGTTCGTTCATCTGTCCATACACCAGGGCGATTTTCGACGCGCCCAGGTCATCCTGCTTAATCACACCCGCCTCGGACATTTCCTTGTAAAGGTCGAAGCCTTCTCTGGTGCGCTCGCCGACGCCGGCGAACACTGACACACCGCCATGTAATTTGGCGATGTTGTTGATGAGTTCCATAATGACCACGGTCTTGCCAACACCGGCGCCGCCAAACGCCCCCACCTTTCCGCCTTTCAGAAAGGGACAGATCAGGTCGATAACCTTAATGCCGGTAACGAGCACCTGCGGAGAAGTCGACTGGTCCACGAGTTTCGGCGCAGGACGGTGGATGGGGTAGTATTTGTCCGCCTTGACGGGTCCGCGCTCGTCGACGGGATTGCCACACACATCGAACACGCGCCCCATCACCCCTTCCCCAACGGGCATGCTAATGGGCGCGCCGGTGTCGATGACCTCGTAACCGCGCTTGAGACCTTCTGTGCCGGACATGGATACGGTCCGGACCCATTTGTCGCCGAGGTGTTGCTGAACCTCGAGGGTCAGTTTGTTGGGCTGGTCCTGAAC
>Ga0068860_100002388_pt1 | contig 19704 bp, 20 predicted proteins | sample KBSSwiS32_FD_66597 | JGI IMG/M metagenome (GOLD analysis project Ga0068860, IMG submission 66597) | Switchgrass rhizosphere microbial communities from Kellogg Biological Station, Michigan, USA - KBS Switchgrass S3-2 | ecosystem: Host-associated > Plants > Roots > Rhizosphere > Soil ...
TATGCAATACAACTGGACGCTTACGATTCTTACAGGTGTTGTCTGCGCAACCATCGCGCTCGCGGCTTCACTGAAGGACCCGGTCCGCGGCCGCGACGCTTTCGACAAACGCTGCACTGGCTGCCACGCGCTCGACAAGATCAAGGTCGGACCGCCCCTGCGTGGTGTATACGGCCGCACGGCGGGAAAGGACCCGCGATTTGCCTACTCGGACGCAGTGAAGTCCGCGCCGGTCCAGTGGGATGAAGCCACGCTTGACCGCTGGCTCACGGATACCGAGAGCGTCATCCCCGGCAATGATATGGCGTTTCGGTTGAACGACCCCTCTGATCGCGCGAACATCGTCGCGTATCTGCGGCAGTTGTCGGGTAAATGAGGAGGCACAGTGATCAAAAAACTTCTCATCGCAGCCGGTGCAGTTGCCATCGCTGCCGCGGGCGGCTCGCTGCTTCATCCCTTTGGGACGACCGCCGCCTCCGGCGCCAATCAGCCCATCCTCCGTGATGCGCAGGTCGATCCTGCGACGCTCGCCATCCTCCAGCGGGCTTGTCAGAACTGCCACTCGCAACAAACTGAGTGGCCCTGGTACAGTCACATCGCGCCCGTATCCTGGGTGATCGCCCGTGACGTTCAACAGGCCCGCTCGCATATGAATTTGTCGCGGTGGCAGGACTACTCCACCGAGGACCGCCTGCAGTTGCTGAGCGGGATCGGCAGCGCCGTCAGAAACCGGCAGATGCCCGTGCAACGGTATGTGATCCTGCATCCCGAAGCCTGGCTCACCGATAGCGAACGGCAGCAGATTTACCGTTGGACGCGAGCCGAGCGAAGCCGTCTAAATCTATTGCACTCGACCACTCGCCTGAACGGTCAGATCCACTTTGTCGCTTACCCTCAGTAAAAAATTGCTCGGGTTCTTCATGCCCCACTGGACGTAAGGAATCGTGAAACCCGTGGAAGCAGTCAAGTCGCCGTTCTTGACCTCGGCGCGAAAGTGAAGGGTTAACTCGTGAGGCGCGCCATGGATTAGAAAGTTCCCGTGAAGGTCGATTTGCGATTCGCCGCGCGGCGCCAGTTCCCCAATGGCATGATCCGGCGTGAAGACGGCTTCAGGGTAACGCGAGCTTTCCAGAATTTCCTTGTGCATGCGCTTGTCGCGGCCGCCATTGCCGGAGTTCCCGCTGGCCACGTCGACTACAATCTCTCCCGAAGCGCTGCCGGTAGCGGAATCAAACTTGACGGCTCCACGCTTCAGCCTGAAGGTGCCATGCACGGTATGCAGAACATCGCCCAACGTGAAGCTGACAGTGGTACGCGCCGGATCGAGTTGGATGCTGTTCTCCGCCGCAACGAGCGGAAGACCGCCGACGAAAAGGAAAAGAACAATTCGTTTCATAAACGCGATGGCCTTTTACACTGTAAGCAGGAGGAGGCCCAAAGGCAGCATCGAGTGCCGAATGAAATCCCCGGTGGTCGCTGTGCCCATATGCATCGCAAGCTGCGTCGTGAAGATCCGCGGCTCGGAGGAGAGTGCGCTGAGTACCCGCCGCCGCAGCCAAGTGGAATGATCCAGTGTCAACATCAGAGCGGCCATGAAAGCGGGCCGTCGCGCCAACCGGCGGTGAGCAGCGGCGTACGCCTTGAGATCGTTCCCCGCCAGCGCCTCGGCCAGCGCCATGCCCTGCTCGAAGCCGAGCCGCAGCCCCTCACCCGTGATCGCGTCGACGGATCCCGAGGCGTCACCGACCAGCAGGACGCGATCGCGATATACCCGCGTCAGCCTGCGCGTGGCCGATACCGCGCCGCGTTCACTTGTCGTAACAGCGGCGTTCCTCAACCGCGCAAAGAGTTCTGGATGAAGAGGCAAAGCCTGCTCCAGACGTAGATGCGAATTGCGAGAGATCACGGCCACGCAAATTTCTTCCGGTCCAATCGGCGTCACGTAAATCTGCGAACCGGAACCCCAATAAATTTCCACGCAATCCGCCCACGGCTTGATTCGATAATGGCGGCGGAAGCCAAAGCGTAAAGACTTGCGCCGCGTGGCCTCCAACCCGGCCCACTGGCGCACGCGCGAGTTCTCTCCGTCCGCGCCCACCACCCAGCGGCAATCCACCGTTCGCCTATCCAATACCACCCCGCTTGCGGATAGCCCCTTCACCGCGGTTCCCCACAATAAGGTCGCACCAGCTTCCTCGGCGCGATCGATCAGCGCCTGATGTAAGCGCGTGCGCCGGATACCGACGCCGGTTCCATTGGGGAAGCTGGCGTCCACTGTATCGCCGCCACCCAAAAAGCGAATCCCTCGAAACGGGAAGCAATCTTCGGGACGAAGCGTGACTCCCAGCCGCGCGAGCGATGTGAGCGCATCCGGCATCAACCCCTCGCCGCAGGCTTTGTCGACAGGCGGTAGTACCGGATCCGCAACCGTCACACGAAACCCACGGGAGCACAGCGCGATCGCGGAAGCCAGCCCCACCGGCCCACCGCCCACAATGAAAACGTCGGTTTGCAAGTTAAATATTCACCACTCTGCGCGCCAGACCGAGCGCTTCCGTCCAGAAGGACGCCGAAGTATGCATCAAATCGGTCACCGCCGTGATCGCGCGCACGAATTCGTCCATCTGCCGCTCTTCGACTACCAGCGGCGGAGCGGCCTTGAGCACCATGAAATTGTTCCCGCAGATCTGCGTCAGGATGCTTTGATCGCGGAACAAACGCATCACCACCAGTTGCCCGAACATGGCAGGATGAATGTTCGCGAAAGTCTCAAAGGGAATCCGCAGGCTGAGCTTTCGCGGCGCCCGGAACACGATCCCATTCAGCAGGCCAATACCGCGAATTTCTTCGATCATTTCGTAGCCGGAGAGCGCATCGCGCAGCCGTTCACGCAAATACTCCCCTGCCGGCGCGGCCCGCTGGCCCAGGTGCTCGCGCTCCAACACATCCAGCGTCGCGATTCCAGCCCGCATCGCCAGGTTGTTTTCACTAAACGTGGACGTGTGGACGATGGATCGCTTCAAGGAACTGTAAACCGAATCGTAAATCCGGTTCGACATCAACACCGCACCGCACGGGACCAAGCCGCCGCTGAGAGCCTTAGCCAGCACCACCATGTCAGGGTCCAGATCGTAATGATGCGCTGCTAGGAATCGTCCTGTGCGAAACATGCCAGTCTGCACTTCGTCCAGCACGAATAGCGTTCCATACTTGCGGCAAGCTGTCTGCGCCGCTTCCAAATATCCTGCCGGGGGCACGCGGATTCCCGCTTCCGCTTGCACCGGTTCCACCACAAAGGCGGCAATTTTACGCGTACGGAGTTTCGCTTCCAAAGCCGCCAAATCGCCAAACGGGACGGCTTCGGTGTCCGGTAACATGGGTCCGAACCCGTCGCGCCAGAAGGCGTCATCCATCAACGAGAGTGCGCCACACGTCAGCCCGTGAAAAGCGCCGCTCGCGTAGAGCAATCCGCTGCGGCCGGTGTTGGCGCGCGCGAACTTGATGGCTGCCTCCACACCTTCGCTTCCGGAGCTGCAGAAGAATACTTTATCTAGCCGCCCGCCTGCCAAACCGCAGAGCCGTTGCGCCAGTTCCCCGGCGAGTTCAGAAACATGGCTCTGCAACATCGCGGGACCCTGCCGGTCCAATTCCCACTGCAACGCCTCGATGATTGCGGGATGGTTGTGTCCGGTATTGTGGACGCAGTACCCGGAGAGGAAGTCCAGAAACCGCCGCCCGTCTTCGGCCTGCAATTCCAATCCGGCGCACCGCCGGTAGCGCACGTTCATCTGTAGTGCGTCCAGCAGCCGGACCCATTGCGGGTTCACGTGTTCCTGGTATTCAAGGCCGGGGACGGCAATCTCTTCGCGCAATGGCAACATTGTACCCACTACTTCGGACGCGCGAGCCGAGTTGCGGGTTCCCGGCGAAACGCCGGGGATGCGGCGCCTCCCGCCCCAATGGGTCCTATAATTTAAGTAACTCGATGCGCAAGCGGTATCTCTTTTGGTCCGGCCTCGCCCTGCTGGCGATCTTACTGACGCTGGTGGTGTGGCAAGTCTCCTTCAGTTTCGGCGACTACGGCCCCGCCGACGCCGGGCAAACCTTCGTTTTCTGGGCCGTCTCGACGCTGATCTTCCTGCTCACCGTCACCCTGGGCTTCATGCTGTTCCGCACCGGCGTCAAGCTGTACCTGGAGCGCCAGGCCAACCGTGAAGGCTCGCGCATCAAGACCAAACTACTGGCGGGCGCGCTGGCGCTCAGTCTCTTGCCAGTGGTCTTCCTGGCTCTGTTTAGCTACGTCATCCTCAACCGCAACGTGGAGAAATGGTTCAGCCGCCCCGCCGAAGGCATTCGCACGGACCTGCTGCAGAGCAACAAAGCGCTCTCCTCAGAGGTCCAAGGCCGCGCCGACGCGCTAGCGCACTGGATCGCCTTGCTGCCCGAAGTGGAAGCTGGTACGGCACATTTTGCAGCTCTCTGCCGCGACAACAACATCGCCTCGCTGGAAATCCGCGCCCCCGGATCGCCCCCTTCCGTCGTGTGCCCGCTGCAACCTGGCACCACCGGCCTGTTCACCGCCACCGCTCCGCTGCACCCCGGGACGCTGACCCTCGCCGTGCGCTCCGCGGCGGACATGCAGAGAACGCAAAGCGAAATCGATCGCTACATGACGGAATACAGCCAGCTCGCCGCGCAGAAGAAAAATATCCGCACTCTGTATCTGCTCTTCATCCTGGCCATCGCGCTGTTCATATTGTTCGTCGCCACCTGGATTGCGCTTCTGCTCTCGCGCCAAATCATCTCGCCAATATCTGCGCTATTGGTGGCGGCGAGCGAGGTTCGCAAAGGCAACCTCGGCCACCGCGTCCGCGCCAAGGCTATCGACGAACTGGCCACGCTGGTTCGCGCCTTCAACGAAATGATGCAGGAGCTCGAAGCCAATAGCCGCGAGCTCGAAAGCCGGCGCCGCTTCACAGAGACCATTCTCGAGAGCATCCCTACCGGCGTGCTTTCCTTAAGCGCCGACGGCCGCATCCAACGCGTGAACCGCGCCCTGCAGGGCCTGCTGCCGCAGGAGCAGGTGGAGCGAGCCGCGCACTTAAACGATTTATTTTCCCGCGAGGACGCCACTGAAATCGAGTACCTGATGAAGCGCGCCCGCCGCACCGGCATCGCCGCCAGTCAGATGGACATACACACGCCCGCGCAGGTTTTGCATCTGGCGATCACAGTGTCGGCGCTCCCCGCGCAGCCGCCCGCTGGCCAGGGCTTCGTGGTGGTGCTCGAGGACACCAGCGAATTGTTGCGCGCCCAGAAGGCCGCGGCCTGGCATGAAGTGGCGCGCCGCATCGCCCACGAATTGAAGAACCCGCTGACCCCCATCGCCCTCAGCGCCGAGCGCATCGGCCGCATTCTAGATCGCGGCGGCCTGACTCCCGACTCGCAGCGCATCCTGCGTGAGTGCGCCCGCACCATCTCGCGCGAAGTAGAATCGGTAAAGACGTTGGCCGACGAGTTCTCCCGATTCTCGCGCTTCCCCGCCGCGCAGCCCGTGCCCAGCGACCTCAACCAGATCGTCAAGAACGCCTTGTCGGTGTTCCTCGGCCGCCTGGACGGAATCGACTTGCGTGTCGAACTCGCCTCCGGCCTGCTGCCCGTACAAGCGGACCCGGAACAGTTCAAGCGTGTGGTCGTCAACCTGGTCGACAACGCCGCCGAGGCCATGCGCGACGCTCCCGTCAAGCACCTGCTGCTGCGCACTCTCTCCACCGCGCCGGATTCGATTGAGCTGCTGGTGGCCGACACCGGCTGCGGCATCTCGCCGGAGGACAAGGAAAAGCTGTTTCTGCCGTACTTTTCCACCAAGGGCCGCGGTACTGGCCTGGGCTTGGCCATCGTCAGCCATATTCTTTCGGAACACGGTGCACGCATTCGTGTCGAAGACAACCGGCCCGCCGGCGCGCGTTTCTACGTGGATATTCCAGTCACTGTCGCCGCCGAGGCCGAGGCTCGCGCGTGAAGACCACGCGCATCCTGATCGTAGACGACGAACCCGGCATCCGCGAATCGCTGACGGGCGTACTCGAAGACGAAGGCTATTCCTGCAGCGCTGTCGAGAGCGGCGAGCAATGCATGGAAGAACTCGCACGCAACAATTACGAAGCGGTGCTGCTGGACGTTTGGCTCGAGGGTATGGATGGACTAGAAACCCTGGCCCGCATCCAAGAAATCCCTTTCGCTGACCGCCCGGAGGTGGTCATCATCTCCGGCCATGGCACCATCGAAACTGCCGTGAAAGCCACTAAGCTCGGTGCGTTTGATTTTCTCGAAAAGCCTCTAACCATAGAGAAAGTTACCGTGGTGCTCAATAACGCGTTGCAGCAGCGCCGCTTGGAGTTGGAGCTGAACCGGCTCAAAGAATCCGGCGATGCCAAACTGCGCATCATCGGTGACAGCGTTCCCATGAAAGCGCTGCGCCAGCAGTTAGGCTTGATGGCCGCTACCAACGGCCGCGTGCTGATCTTCGGCGAGAGCGGCACAGGCAAGGAATTGATCGCCCACGCCATTCATGCCGCCAGCCCGCGCGCGCCCGAAGCTTTCGTCGAAGTGAACTGCGCAGCCATCCCCGAAGAGCTGATCGAAAGCGAATTGTTCGGCCATCGCAAGGGCAGCCTGGCCGGAGCTCTCGACGACAAGATCGGCAAGCTGCAGAAGGCCGATGGCGGCACACTGTTTCTGGATGAAGTCGGCGACATGTCGCTCAAGACCCAAGCCAAGCTGTTGCGCGCCCTCGACGAGCAGCGCTTCGAGCCCGTGGGCGCCGCGGAATCCATCAAGGTGGACGTGCGGGTAGTCGCCTCCACCAACAAGAATCTCGAAGAGGAAATCGAGCGCGGCAACTTCCGCGAGGATCTGTTCTACCGCCTGAACGTGGTCCCTTTCCACGTCCCGCCGCTGCGCGAACGCATCGAGGACGTGCGCATTCTAGCCGACCACTTCTTGCGCGAATTCACCACCGCCTACGGCCGCAAGCCCAAACAATTGACCGAAGACGCGTTCCGCGCGCTCGAAGAATATCCCTGGCCCGGCAACGTGCGCGAGTTGCGCAATCTGATGGAGCGCATCGTCATCATGAACCCGCAGACCGGCATCGACGCGCGCCATATTCCGCTCGATCGCTCACGCCGCGCCGTCTTCGACCGCCCCATGGAGCGCTTTGGCAGCCTGCAAGATGTCCGCGAAGCCGCCGAGCGCGACTACATTCTGAAGAAACTGGAAGAAGCCAAGGGCAATGTGACTCGCGCCGCTGAAATGCTGGGTCTGGAGCGCAGTCATCTTTACCGCAAGATGAAGGCCCTGGGCATCGCTCCCAAGGAATAACGTGCCCGCGCCCACGCTCCGCAAGCTCACCGGCGTGTTCTTCCGCATCGGTAACACCACCTTCGGCGGCGGCCTCCCCACCATCGCCGCCCTGCAGCGCGAGCTAGTGGAGCAGCGGCGCTGGCTTTCGCCCGAAGACTACGCGCTCGCGTTTTCGCTCGCCCGCATCACCCCCGGCACCAACGTCATCGCGTTCTGCGCCGCCGCTGGAGCTCGCATCATGGGCTTGCGGGGCGCGCTCGCCGGAACTCTCGCGGAAACCGCACCGTCGGCGGTACTGGCGGTTCTCATGACGCAAGGCTACGAAACTTGGCGCACCAATGCCTGGGTAATGGCGGGCGTGGGAGGAACCATCGCCGCCGTCGCCGCTATGATGTGGTCCAGCATCTGGTACCTGGTGAAGCCGTACTTCAAAAGCAGTGCCAATGCCTTTCGGGCCTTAGTGATCACGCTCGGGGCATTCGCCGCCGTGTGGAAATTCGGACTCGGTCCGCTGCCCGTGATCGGCATCGCCGTGGTTGTCGGCTTGCTGTGGAAGGAACCGGCGTGAACCTGGTCCTCCTCTACCTGCTGCTGTTCAAAGCCGTGATCACGTCCTTCAGCGGCATGGCGTCGCTGCCCATCGTCCGCCAGGATTTCGTCGTTACGCGGCACATCTTGACCGATCGCCAGCTCAACACCGCGATCGTCGCAGGCCGCACCGGCCCTGGCCCCAACGGCCTCTATTTAGTGAGCGTCGGCTACTTCGCCGCGGGCCTCCCCGGAGCGTTCGCTGGCTTGATTGCGCTGATCACACCCGCGTTTCTCATCATTCCGCTGATGAGCTGGATCGGCCAATACGCCAACCTGCCGCGCATCCGCGGCGCCATTCGCGCAGTGATCTTAGCCAGCGCCGGACTCTTGATGGCCGCCTCGATCCCGCTCGCGCGCGACGCCGCCACCGGGCCCGTCGCTATCGCCATCATCGTCGCTAGCTTCGTTGTGTTAACGTTCACGCGCATCGAAACCTGGTGGGTAATGATCGGAGCCGCCGCCGTCGGCCTGAGCGCGAAGTTATTCGGCTAGCAGCGGTTGGACTGCGGTCAACACCGCCTGCGCCACTTGCTCTTCTTCACGCGATCCGTCGATCAGCTTCACGCGCTTCGACTCGTCCTCGGCAAGCTGATGATACGCGGCCCGAACTTTGCGGTGAAACTCGAGCGACTGTTCATCGAGTCTGGTCTCGACATCCTGCGTGCGCTGATTGCGCCGGTGCGCGCGCGCCAACCCTGTCTCGACATCAATGTCGATGACGAGTGTTAGATCCGGCACCAGCCCTCGGCACGCGATGCGATCGACGTCATACACCACCTCCGCGCCCAATCCTCGCGCCGCGCCCTGATACACCAGCGTCGAATCCGTGAAACGGTCGCACAGCACAACTTGCCCGTTCGCCAGCGCCGGCAGAATCGCCTGATCCACATTCTGCGCCCGCGCCGCGAACATCAACAGTAGTTCCGCCGTGGGGCACAATTCCTGATTCTTCGCGTCGAGCAACACCCGGCGGATCTGCAGTCCGATGGGCGTGCCCCCCGGCTCCGCCGTTTCCAACACTGGTCGATTCTGCCCCCGCAGCTTCTTCCCCAGTAGGCGCAGTTGAGTCGACTTACCGCTACCCTCCGGACCTTCAAACGTAATGAAGACACCGCGCCTAGTCGTAAACAAAATGCAAGACCTTCTTCAAATCGTCCCACGCCTCGCGCTTCGCATTTTGATTATAAGGTCGCAGCAAATACGAAGGATGATACGTAACCATCACCGGAATGTCGTGCCACTTATGCCAGTTACCGCGGAGCCGCATGACTCCGTCCTTAGTTGCGAGCAGCGCCTTGGCAGCCGTCGACCCCAACGCGCAAATCGCTTTCGGCCGCAAAGTCATCAACTGGCGGAACAAGAACTGCCCGCAGATTTCCATTTCATCCGGCTGCGGGGTGCGATTCTCGGGCGGCCGGCACTTCACCACGTTGCAAATGTAAACGTCGGCGCGCTTAATCGGAATGCCTTCCTTCGAAGCCGTGCCGTCAATCATTTGCGTGAGCAACTGTCCCGCGCGTCCCACGAACGGCAGCCCTTGCGTGTCTTCATCGGCGCCCGGTCCTTCGCCAACGAACACTAGGCGCGCCTGCTCGTTCCCGGAGCCGAAAACAATCTTGTTCCGTTGCTCACACAACCGGCAGCGCTTACAGTCGCCGATGTCCTCGCTGATTTTCGCGAGCGTATCGCCGGCGGGCGCAAGCGATGGCAATTCGATGAGTGAGGGCGCCGCCGTAGGCCTTTCGACCGGAGTGGGCTGGGCACCGGGCGTACGCCGGTAAAGGTTTTTCACACCGAGATCCTGATAGAAGCTGAGGTACTGGCGAAGCTGTTCGGAAGTCATCGCGCAGCGTGCAGGGCCAAACGCAAGCGCATCGCTTCATCGAAGATGCGTCCCGCGACGATGCGTTTCGAGGCGCGCTCCACCGGGATGGTCTCTCCCGCGCGCGTCACCAGCACAACTTCGTTGTCGTCGGAATCAAACCCCGTCCCCGCCTGCGAAACCAAGTTGCCCACCACCATGTCGCAATTCTTCTGCTGCATCTTGCGCCGGGCTTCCTCGATCAGGTTCCCGGTCTCAGCAGCGAAACCGATCAGCAGCCGGTCGCCTTTCTTCGTCCCGACTTCAGCCAGGATGTCGGGCGTCGGCTCCAGGTCGAGCGCCAAGCGCACCGCCGTCTTCTTCATCTTTTGTTTGGGAGGGTTGGGAATATGATAATCGGCAACCGCGGCAGCCTTGATCACGATGGTGGACTCGCCTAGATGATCCATCACGGCCTGACGCATTTCGAGCGCAGTTCGCACTGGCACCAAAGTGACCTCGTGCGGTGGAGCCAAATTCACAGGTCCGGAGACCAGCACGACGCGAGCACCCCGCGCCGCCGCTTCCTCCGCCAGCGCGTAACCCATCTTTCCGCTGGAGCGATTGCTCAAGTAGCGCACACCGTCGATCGGCTCCTGCGTCGGCCCCGCCGTGATCAGGATAGTCTCGCCTTCGAGATCCCGCAGGATACTCTTCTTACTCGCGGCGAGCACCGCGTCGGCGATCTCTACCGGCTCGGCCAATCGCCCCGGGCCGATCATGCCGCAGGCCAGCAGCCCTTCATCCGGTTCGACGATGACATGTCCGCGCGCGCGCAGCGCAGCGATGTTGGCTTGCGTCGCCGCGTGATTCCACATGTTGGTATTCATCGCCGGCGCCAACACCACGGTACCCGTGAAAGCCAGATAGGTGGTGGTCAGCAGATCGTCCGCCAACCCGTGCGCGAATTTGGCGAGCAAATCGGCGGTAGCCGGAGCCACCACCAAAAGCTGATTCTCCTGCGCGATGCGGATGTGGTCGATGGCGCTCGATAGGGTGTCCTCGGCGCTCGCTGCCGAAAACAAATGCGTGTGCACCTTGCGCCCGGTGAGCGCCGCAAACGTCAGCGGGCGGATAAACTCTTCGGCGGCACGGGTCATCACTACGTCCACCGTGAAGCCACGCTCCATCAGCGCGCGCGCCAGCTCCGCCGCTTTGTAAGCGGCAATGCCTCCGCCAACGCCCAGCGCGACGTTCATAAATTTCCCGTTTATTCTTCGGCGAGCGCCGGCAGCATTTTCTGAATGGCCGTGTCTTCGTAAGGCACCAGTCCGCGCCGCACTTCTTCCATGGCCGCGACGGTAGGCTTCTTCGAAGTGGTGGGGAGCATGCTACGCGCCCCGCCCTGCAACTGGCGCGCCCGCTTCGCCGCCACGATGATGAAGCGATAAGCGCTCGCCTCCGGATCGTCCGGAATCACGTTCTGCGCCACCTGTTTCAGATTGGTTTCAGCCATTTGATATTTCGTTCCTTTTACAAAAACGTTTCGAGTATCGGACGGATCTCATTTTCCATCCGGTCGCGCCGGCTCCGCGTGGCCTTCACGATGGCCACCAGCGTTTCCACCGACGCCGCCACTTCCCGGTTCACCAGCACATAATCGTACAGAGAATAGTTGCGAATCTCACCCGCCGCATCATGCAAGCGGCGCAGGATCACAGCTTCCGAGTCCTGGCTGCGCGTTCGCAGCCGCTCTTCCAGGATCTGCCGGCTCGGCGCCAAAATAAATATGGATACTCCGGCCGGAATTCTCTCTTTTAATTGTCGCGCACCCTGCACGTCGATGTCGAGCACCAGGTCGTAGCCCTCCGCCCCCGCCCGCTCCAGCTCGCTGACATGCGTTCCGTAGTAGTTGCCGAAGACTTCGGCGTACTCTAGAAACTCGCCCTTGGCGATGCGGTCCTCAAACTCCTCGCGGGAGATGAAAAAGTAGTCTTCCCCATCGCGTTCCTGGCCGCGCGGGTAGCGGGTGGTGTAGGACACCGAAAAGCGCAGCTTGGGAACCAGCCGCATCAGTTCACTCACCAGTGTGCTTTTGCCCGACCCCGAGGGCGCTGAGATGATAAAAACTGTCGTCATTCGAGATTAAGAGACTGTTCGCGGATCTTTTCGATGGCGGCCTTGGCGGCCAGCGCCAGATCGGTGATTTTCATGGCCGGCTCCCCCGCGCCGCTGGTCTTCGAAAGAATAGTATTGGTTTCGCGATTCATTTCCTGCAGCAGGAAGTCCAGCTTCTTGCCCACCTCGCCGCCCCCATCGAGCAGCACGGCCAGTTGTCCGGAATGAATTTTCAGGCGCGCCAGTTCTTCACCGATGTCGCTGCGGTCGGCTAGGATCGCCGCTTCCTGCGCCAGCCGCTGCGGATCGATTTGGATGCCTTTGGCCACTTCCTGCAGTCGCTCCGCCAGCCGCTTTTGAAAATACTCCGAAGCCGCCGCGCGCAACTGTTCCATCTGGTCGGCCGAAGCGCTCAAGCGCTGGTTGTGGCCGCGCAAATCCTCCACGATCGCGCTGCCTTCGCGGGCGCGGAATTCATTGAGCTCCTCAAGAGCCAGTGCCAAGGCTTCCTGGAGCGCGGCTTCCGCCCCATCCGGAGGCCCCGCACTTTCCACCGCCGTGAACATGCCGGGAATACGCAGCGCCGCGTTGAGATCAGGCTTCGATTCCAGATCGTGCGCCACCGCTTCCTCGCGAAAGATTCGCAGATAGTCATGCAGGAATTCCCGGTCGAGTGCTAGCACGGCCTCACCGGGGGCACTCTTCGGAAGCGAGACGCGCACTTCGACGTGCCCGCGCGACACGCTCGCCTTCACCATGGCGCGGATGGTGCTCTCAAACGGCTCGAGCACCGAGGGGGTTTGGATCACCAGATCGAGTCCGCGATGATTCACACTCTTGGCGCTAACCACCATTTCGCCATCGCCCAAAGGACGTCGTACCCGCGCGAACCCAGTCATGCTGCGCAAAGGAGCAGGCATTAGAAGATCTATCCATTATGGATGATGTGCAAGGGCTGGGGCTGGCACATTCGCATCGCTGTTGCGGAACCGTCAAAACATTGTAAAAGCCGGGTGGTATCGCAACTACCAGCTACGCGCCGCCGTCTGCTGAATCAGAAAGGTAGAAAACTTACATGCAATCACAATGCGTTCGGCTTATCGTTGCACTTTCTCTCAGCGCCGCAGCAGCCTTCGGGCAATACCCCGCCGGCACTTCTCCGGGCGGTTACCATTCCAGCACTGGAATTGCGATCGGCGCGGGCGCCGCGGCCGCTGCCGGAATCGGGTATCTTGTTTTGCGTAACCACCACGGTAAAGTCTCCGGCTGTGTGCAGTCCATTGACCACGTAGAAACTTTGCTCGACGATAGCCAGAAAAATGTCTACACTCTGATCAACCTCAATGCAGTGCCGTTGAAGACGGGCGAGAGAGTGGAACTAAGGGGTAAGAGAATCCGGCAGAATTCCGGAACGCCCGCTTTCGAGGTCCATGGGCTGATCAAAGACTACGGCCAATGCCAGCAGTGATCGATCGCCTGGGCTGCCGTCTCTTAGACACTGGGCTTTTTCGAGCGCCGCAGCTGAATCACCGGGATCAAAGAATTGACGGGTTCCGGTGAGGCGGGACGGGTGCGCTGCGAGGTGATCTCGGTGTTCAAGCTGGAGACGAACGCCTCGATCTGGCGCTGCATTTCCGCCATCTTTTCGCGCATGTTCAAAATGATTTCGACGCCGGCCAGATTGACACCCAGGTCGCGCGTGAGCTTCAGAATCACTTCCAGGCGCTCGACGTCGTCCTCCGTATACAGCCGCGTGTTGCCGTCGCTGCGCGAGGGTTTGAGCAGTCCTTCGCGTTCGTAAAGGCGCAAGGTCTGCGGGTGAATTTGGTATTGCTCGGCCACGGCCGAGATCATGAACGCGGCTCGCTTTGCTTTGGCCATTACACCTTGCTCCAGATCTCCGCGCGCGGATCGGCGGAGTTGAGCGTAGCGTACTCGCGCAGCAATTCCTTGGTGCGCTCGTCGTGCACCTCCGGAGCTTCGATGACGATCTCGACGATCTGATCGCCGCGCGTCCCGGTTCGTGAATTCTGCACGCCCTTTTCCCGCATCCGGAATTTTTGTCCGTTTTTAGTCCCCTGGGGAATTTTGAGCTGCGCCCGCCCGTCAATGGTCGGCACTTCGATCTTGGTGCCCAGCCCCGCTTCGTCGATGCGCACCGGGACTGTGATCAGGATATCGTCGGCATCGCGCCGGAAGAACGGATGATCTTCGACGCGGACCGTTATGTACAGATCCCCGGCCGCCGCACCGTGCGTTCCCGCATTGCCCTTGCCCGCGACCCGCAGCCGCGAACCTTGCTGCGCTCCCGGCGGAATCCGCACCTCTACCGTTTCGGGGTGTGAAATGCGTCCGTCGCCGTGACAGGTTGTGCACTTGTTGGTAAGACGGCCCGAGCCCTCGCAGCGCGGACAAGTGAGGCTGAAGCGCATGGCCCCCGCCATCTGCGTCACGTTACCGCTGCCATTACATTCCGGGCAGACCGTGTTGGAGCCGGAGCGCGCACCCGTGCCATTGCAGGTAGCGCACGCTTCCTGACGGTTGATCTTCAGGCGGACTTGCGTTCCCCGAATCGCCTGCCAGAAATCGATGCTGAGCCCGTATTCAAGGTCCGTGCCTTTCTCCGGCGCAGTGGTGTGCGGCTCGTTCTGCCGCCCAAACCACTGGCTGAAGATGTCTTGAAAGTTGGTCGATTCACCGGGATCGGCGTAGCGTTGCCGCGGACTCCCCGACCCCGCCGCCCGTGTAAAATCCGAGAAATCGAAGCCGCCGAATCCCATGTTGGGTCCCGCCCCGGCACCGCCCGGACCACCAGGGCCGCCCCCGGGCACTCCGTTTTCCGAATAGAAGCCGTACTGGTCGTACATCTGCTTCTTCTTCGGCTCGCTTAGAATATCGTAGGCTTCCTGAACTTTTTTGAAGCGGTCCTCGGCGGATTTGTCACCCGGGTTCAAATCCGGATGATGTTTACGCGCGAGTTTACGGTAGGCCTTGCGGATCTCCTCCGCATCGGCGCCACGTTCCACTCCGAGTGTTTGATAATAATCGCTCTGCGCCATAACGCAGGGTAGGTCGGGCCCGTGGCCCGACCCCTTTCCCCCACCCGCTTATTTCTTGTCTTCAACGTCAACGAATTCCGCGTCGACCACATTGTCTTTGGGCTTTTCCGCTCCAGCACCGGATGCGCCTTCACCGCCGCCCGGTTCACCACCAGGAGCGCCGCCACCCGGAGCCGCGCCTTGCGACTTGTACATCGCCTCGGCCAGCTTATGGCTCGCCTGTGTCAGCGTATCGGTAGCCTTGCTGATCTCCTCGACGCTGCCGCCTGACATCGCCTTGCGCGTCGCTTCGAGCGCCGACTCCACGTTCTTGGCGTCCTCGTCGCTGATCTTGTCGCGATGTTCCTTCAGCATCTTTTCGACCTGATACACCATCGAGTCCGCCCGGTTGCGCGCGTCGATTTCGTCCTTACGCTTGCTGTCCTCGGCCCCGTGCGCCTCGGCGTCCTTGGCCATCTTGTCTACTTCTTCCTTGCTAAGACCGGAAGAAGAAGTAATGGTGATCTTCTGCTCGTTGTTAGTGGCTTTGTCCTTGGCCGTGACGTTCAGGATGCCATTCGCATCGATATCAAACGTCACCTCCACCTGCGGAATGCCGCGCGGCGCCGGTGGGATACCGATCAATTGGAACACGCCCAGCATGCGGTTATCCTTGGCCAGAGCGCGCTCACCCTGATACACCTTGATCTCGACCGACGTCTGCGAATCGGCCGCCGTCGAGAACACCTCGCTCTTGCGAGTCGGGATGGTCGTATTGCGCTCGATCAGCTTGGTGAACACGCCGCCTAACGTTTCGATGCCCAGAGAGAGAGGCGTTACGTCCAGCAGCAGCACGTCCTTCACTTCGCCGCCCAGCACGCCGCCCTGCACCGCCGCACCCACCGCCACGACTTCATCCGGATTCACGCTGCGATTGGGGTCCTTACCGAACAGGTTGCGGACCATCTCCTGCACTTTCGGAATGCGCGTCGATCCGCCCACCAGCACCACTTCGTCGATCTGCGCCGGCGTCAGCCCGGCATCGGTCAGCGCCTTCTTGCAGGGCTCTACCGACCGCTCCAGAATATCCGCCACCATCTGTTCGAAGCGCGCGCGAGTCAACTTGATCGCCAAGTGCTTCGGACCGCTGGCATCGGCCGTCAAGAACGGCAGGTTAAGCTCGGTCTCGAGCAACGTGGAGAGTTCGATCTTCGCCTTTTCGGCCGCTTCCTTCAGCCGCTGCAGCGCCATCTGGTCTTTGGAAACGTCGATGCCCTGGTCGCGCTTAAATTCCTGGATCAGCCAGTCAATGATGCGCTGGTCGATGTTGTCGCCGCCCAGGTGAGTATCGCCGTTAGTGGACTTCACTTCCACCACGCCGTCGCCCACTTCGAGAATCGAAATGTCGAAGGTGCCACCGCCGAAATCGTAAACCGCGATGGTCTCGTTCTTCTTGCGATCCAACCCGTAAGCCAGCGCCGCCGCGGTAGGCTCGTTGATGATACGCATCACTTCCAGCCCCGCGATCTTGCCGGCGTCTTTCGTAGCCTGCCGCTGCGCGTCATTGAAGTAGGCCGGAACCGTGATGACGGCCTTGGTGACCTTCTCGCCCAGATAGGCCTCGGCCGCCTCTTTCAGCTTGCCCAGGATCATCGCCGAAATCTCCGGTGGCGAATACTTCTTCCCGCTGATGTCCACGCGGGCGTCGTCCGTGTCCCCGGCGACTACCTTGTAAGGGACCAGCTTCATCTCCTGGTTCACTTCATCGAAGCGCCGCCCCATGAAGCGCTTAATCGAATAAACCGTGTTCTCCGGATTGGTGACGGATTGGCGTTTCGCCACCTGCCCTACCAGCCGCTCACCGCTCTTGGCGAAGCCAACCACCGACGGGGTCGTTCGCCCACCTTCCTGATTCGGGATGACGACCGGCTGGCCGCCTTCCATAACGGCAACCACGGAGTTGGTGGTGCCCAAGTCGATGCCAATGATTTTGCTCATAATGCTCGCGTCTCTCTTCCGTTACCTTGCGTTAGAACTCTCGGCCACAAACTTAGCCTACCGTCATTATGCAAGTTTAGTGCATTATTGTCAAGTCTTGTAGGGCCCCAGGGCACCCATACATAGTAAGTTATTTTTAATCAATCACTTAAAGAGCCGATCCACTTGACCGGAAGATACGCCGCCGTCGCATTAGCGAGCTTCTCATCCGCCGTGACCAGATGGGTCTGCTGTTGGATGGCAACACGATATACAGTGAGTCGTAGAAGGTACGATCATAACTCTGGGCAATCTGCAGAATCCCTTCGAGCAGAGTGGCAGCGGGAACCATCACCGTTTGCAGATCCTCGATAACCCGAATCGCAGCCCGGGTTTCCCCCACCGTAAGCCGCTGATGCCGCGTCGCTTTCGCGGAGTATGGTTCGTCAGGCAGGAACCACTTGGCCGCCACACTGGCGTCGATCACAAACCTCAACGTTCGCGATCCTCACGCTGCATCTCTTCGGTGGTTGGAAAGGGGCCGGGAGCCGACGGCTTCCCCGTCCGCAGCTTCAGGACCTGCTGAAACAGACGCTGCCTCCGCTTGAGTTCCTGAGGAGTCGGCACGTTTTCTTCGAGCAGTGATATGACTTCACCCGCGATCGATTTGCGATTCTGCTTCGCGCGATTGCGCAGAGCTTCATAAAGCTCGTCGGGGACGTTTTCGACGCATAGTGTAGCCATAGGGAATCCCTAGGGATATTCTAGCGCTAAGCCACAGGCTCCGCAGCCAGCACGCACCGCTTGGCCAGCCAATCGATATGGTGCGAAGCGATCACTTTGTATTGCTTGGTGTACAGCTCGTGGTTTCGCTCCACGTCGTCCAGGCGGTAAACGTAGTTCACCATCAGCCCGGCGGAACGCTCCATCCCCAGCGCCGAGGTGTCGCCCAGCCAGTTGATGCGCTCCAGGCGCGCGCCGTTGCGCAGGTGGAAACGCGCCACCGAGTCGAGCGGCTCGCGGCCGTGTTTGGCGTGTGTCAGGTAATAGGCGCACAGCGGTTCAATATCGTGGCCTAGCTCCTCCGCCAGCGTTTTGTCATCGAGCCACTTAGTTCCTTCGAGCTTCGCCAGGACGGCTGCGACCTTCGCGCTGCCGCTCATCTGCTTGAGCCAGGAGCGGAAACCCGGAATCGGCGACAGCGTGGCGAACTTCCTCAGCCGTGGAAACTCAGCGGACAAATCCTCCGCCACGCGCTTGATCAGGAAGCTGCCGAAAGGCACTCCGCGCAGACCGGCCTGGCAATTCGTGATGGAGTAAAAGATCGCCGTGTCAGCCTCGCTGGGATCGGAAATCGGCGACAGCGGATCGACCAGAGGCTGCACCTGCGCGCTCATGCCACGCGTGAGCGCCACTTCAATAAAGATGATCGGCTCACCGGGTAGCGCGGGATGAAAGAATCCGTAGCAGCGCCGGTCGGCCTGCAGGCGGCGCTGCAAGTCAGACCATCCCTGAATGGCGTGCACTGCTTCAAACTGAATCAGCTTTTCAAGGATGTTAGCGGGCGTGGTCCAATCGATGCGCTGCAAGGACAGAAATCCGCGATTGAACCAGGACGCGAGCAGATGCTCGAGATCGGCCGCGATGGCAGTCCACTGCGGATGCGCGCGCGCCTCGTCGAGCAGGTCGCGCCGCATGTCCACCAGCATGCGCGTGCCGCCCGGCGCCATGTTGAGACGGCGGAACAATTCCTGCCGCGGCGGTTCAACCACGCGCTGCAACTCGGCGAGATTGGCAGCGGAGGGATCGGCGCGATACGCGTCCCCGCTGCGGCCCACGGCGTCGGGATCAGGAGAGAACTCTTTCACCAGAACGTCAAAGAACGCGTGACGGTGCGGCGCGTCGAAGGACTGGTAAGCCTGCTGAGCCTGCGTCGCGAGCAGGACGCCAGAGACTTCGCCGCGTTCCGACAACAAACCGTGGCACAACGCCGTGAGTTCGTGGACGGCGCGCGAAGAGTTGCGCGAGGCGGCCTTAGGCGCGCCCCCGGAAAGACCCAGCATTCTCGCGAGTCTCACTCGATTTCGTCCGGATGTCCCCAAGACACCATGTTATCTACTGTTGCGGCGCGCCGCATTCCGCACAGAATTTCGCGGACCGGTTAATGGATTTGCCGCAGGAAATGCAGAATTTGCCGTCCGCCACCGCGACCGCCGCGTCGGGCTTCATCGCATTCATCAATTGCTGACCCATCGCCAGGCCCGCGCCCAGTCCGATACCGGCCGACGCGCCGCCTCCACCTTGATTAGCCGCGGCGATAGACAGCGAAGTGCCGGCCTGAAACTGCGCGTAACGCCCCAGGTCGCCCACCATGTTCATGCCGATGCGCGCGTCGAGCGTCTTCTGCAACTCCTCGGGCAGCGATAAATTTTCGACGACAAAGCTATCGAGCATCAGCCCCAGATCGGCGAACACCGGCTTCAATCCGTCGCCGATACGTTTCGCCAGTGCCGTTTGATTCGCCGCCATATCGACGAACGGCACGCTGCTGCCCGCGAACGTGTCGGTCATGTGGCTGACAATCGTTTCGCGAAGCTGCTCTTCGATGTCGCTGACCAGATAGACGTCGCGCGTGCCGCTCACCTTGGTATGGAATACGCGCGGGTCGAACACGTGCCAGGCGTAGATCCCGTAGCCGCGCACCCGTACCGCTCCGAATTCCTTGTCGCGGATAGTGATGGGTGTCGCCGTGCCCCACTTCTGTGCGGTCTGCTGGCGCGTGGAGAAAAAGTACACGTCGCTCTTGAAGGGCGA
>Ga0068860_100002395_pt1 | contig 19680 bp, 17 predicted proteins | sample KBSSwiS32_FD_66597 | JGI IMG/M metagenome (GOLD analysis project Ga0068860, IMG submission 66597) | Switchgrass rhizosphere microbial communities from Kellogg Biological Station, Michigan, USA - KBS Switchgrass S3-2 | ecosystem: Host-associated > Plants > Roots > Rhizosphere > Soil ...
TGACGGCCGAAACCGGCGGCGGCAGCGTGGCTTTCCGCGGCTTTTTGGAATTCGGCGATCTCCTGATCTACCGCCTGCAGGCTGACGTGCGCCAGGTGCGCGTGCGCTATCCGCAGGACGTTAGCTTCACTTCCGACGCGCAATTGTCGCTCAACGGGACCTCGGAAGCGAGCACGCTCTCCGGAACCGTGACGCTCAATCGCGCCGGCATCGCGGCCGGAGCGGATCTGGCGCGCCTGCTGGCGGAGGCTTCCAAGCCGTCGCCCGCGCCGCCCAACCCCAATGAGTATTTGCGCGGCATGCGCTTCGATGTGCACCTGCAAAGCGCTCCTCTGTTTGAGCTGGAAACTTCGCTCACGCGCAACGTGCAGACCGAAGTGGATCTGCGCCTGCGCGGCACGCCGCTCACCCCGGCGCTGCTCGGGACCATCACTGTGAACAGCGGAGAAATCGAAATCTTCGGTAATCGCTATACCGTAAACCGCGGCGATATCCGATTCCTGAATCCGGTGAAGATCGAGCCCACGCTGGACCTGGATCTGGAAACCCGCACGCGCGGCATCACCGTGACCGTGACGGTGGCAGGCTCGCCGCAGCGCCTGGCCGTGAACTACAGCTCCGACCCGCCCCTGCAGTCGAACGAAATTGTCGCGCTCCTGGCGGTAGGCCGCGATCCTACGTCGAACCAGGTAGGCGGCCAGATTGCGAGCTCCGCCGCATCCTTCGGCAGCGCCGGCAGCGTGTTGGGAGAAGCCGTTTCCCAGCAGTTGTCGAATCGCCTGCAGCGCTTCTTCGGGGCCAGCCGCCTCAAGATCGACCCGACCATCGACGCCACCGATAACCTGCCCGCCGCGCGCTTGACGCTGGAGCAGCAAATCTCGCGCGACATCAGCCTCACCTATATCACCAACCTGAACCGTACCCAGGAACAGACCGTGCGCATTCAATGGGACTTCAGCAAACAGTGGTCCGCCGTGGCGGTGCGCAATAGCAACGGGCTGTTTGGAATCGACTTCCTCTACCGGAAGCGATTCAAGTAGTCACACGCTGGGTGACAGCGGAAGCTGACATCGCCAAACGAGTGTCCGCAAAACCTGACAATCGCGATTTCCCGATTTCCCTTTAAGCCTCCTGCAATCAGACAATCCGCGATTGGCCTTGGCCGTGCCCTAGTCGCAGCATGTATGGAGCGGAAAAGCAACAAGATTGCAAACCAACTCAAAGGAGCAAATCGAAATGTCACAGCAGATCGAGTTAATCGCGTGCTTACTAGCGCTCAGTGCAAGCGGATTTTCGCAGAACTCAGCACTTCCCCGCGGCACAACTGACTGGAACAATCTCACAACCGTTATTGGCGCCGCTGAGGTGCGCCTTCACCTTGCGGGTTCGCGTTCCCTTCGAGGCCATGTTCAAAATGTCACAGCCGACTCGTTAACGATGGATTCCAGCTCCGGCCAACAGACGTTCACGAGGCAACAGATTATGCGTGTATCCGTCAAACAGAAAGCCCGGCGGGGACGGAATGCAGTCATCGGTCTTGCGATCGGAGGGGGCCTGGGAGGCGCGCTGGGCGGCACGGTGGCCGGGGAATGCTCCGGCTCCATCTGTGGCGGTCACGGCGGGGCGGCGATTGCTGCCGGTATTGCTGCTGGTGCGGCTGTGGGAGCCGCGATCGGCGCAATGCTGCCAGCCGGCGGATGGCGCGAGGTCTACCGTCGGTGATTTGTCCGGATCAGGCGATCTGGCAACTTGCGAGATCCCCCGACCCACTCTTCAACCACAGTTCTAAAAACCAGAAAGGATCGACGATATGTCAAAAATCTCGAAATCAAAAGCAGTCGTGCTCAGCCTCGCCGCTGCTATTTGCTTCACCGCTTCGCCTTCCCGGGCCAGTGAAAGTAAACGCGTCCTGAAAATAATGACGCGCAACATGGACGCGGGGACCGACCTGAATCTCATCTTCGCTTACTATCCCGACGTCCCCGCGGGAGTCAGCGCTACACTGGCCCAGGTGATATCTACGGACATTCCCTCTCGCGTCCAGCGCTTGGCGGACGAGATCCGCACCAACCAGCCCGACTTCGTCGCGCTTCAGGAAGTCACGGAATGGCGCACCGGCGTCTGCGGGGCGACCACGGTGCTGTACGACCAGTTACAGTTGCTGCAGGATGCATTGGCCGATCGCAACATCCCGTACACTACGCTCGCCGCCGATACACTCAATGTCATCGAGGCTCCGTCTCTCGATGGCTGCGTGCGTTATACGGACGGCAACGCGATTCTGGTACGCTCCGGCCTGAGGTCAGGCATCGAGGTGGCGAATGTCCAAACGCACCACTACGCGCATTTCCTGGATCTATCGACAATTGGTATTCTCGGATTCCCACCGGTCTTTCACGGCTACATCTCGGCGGACATCAAGGCCGGCAGCGATACCTTCCGCCTCTTCAACACGCACCTGGAAAGCACCTACCCGTTCGATCCCACGGGCCTGCTGCAAGGGACGCAGGCAGCGGAACTGGTTGCAGCGCTGAAGGCCACAGCGCTTCCCGTGGTGCTGTGTGGTGATTTCAACTCCAACGCCGAAGCTGGCCCCGAGCAAACCGCTGGTGTGAGGCTGATCCTTAATGCCGGGTTTTCCGATGTCTGGCGTCTATTCAACGGACCGGGGACGGGCTTCACCTGGCCGCTCTATCTCGAAGATTCCGCGAGCGGCCCTGCGGTACCCAATGAGCGTATCGACCTGATCTTCACTCGCGATGTTCGCCCACTGAAAGTCGACGAAACCGGTACCAACCCGCCCGTGGCCTCAGACCACGCTGGCGTGGTCGCGATGATGCAGGTGGGCAAATAGTTCCTACGCTCTGCCGGTGATCAATTCCAGAATCCGGGCTCCAAAACGCTCCGCTTTACGCTCGCCGATTCCGGGTACTTCGAGCAGTTCACCTAGGTCGCGCGGACGCTGACGGCACAGCGCATCGAGCGTGGCGTCGTGCAGGATCACGTACGCAGGCACTGCCTGCTGCTTCGCTAGATCGCGCCGCCACACGCGTAGCTTCTCACGGAGTGAGTCCGAACCGGCATCCTGCGCGGCGGGGCGTGCCACGACCGCCGCCGCTTTGGCGGCCTTGACGCGCGGAGCCGGCGTGTATTTCTGGGCGGTCCACTTGAGCGTGACGCCGCATACATCGCACGCGCCGCAAGTTTCCCACTTGGGCGTTTCTCCGAAGTGCAGACAGATCTGGCGATGGCGGCAGCGCGGCTGTTCGACGAAGCGGCGCAGCGTGTGATAGCGCTGCCAGGCGCGCTCGCGTTCGTCGGGGTCCTGCAACTGCTGCACGAAATGCGTGAGCAGTCCGATGTCGCGCTTCTGCCATAGCAGGACGCAATCGGCCGGTTCGCCGTCGCGTCCGGCGCGGCCCGCTTCCTGATAGAACTGTTCGATAGACTTGGGAAGCGCGAGATGAATCACCGCGCGCGTGGCTGGCTGATTGATCCCCAAGCCGAACGCCAACGTCCCCACCAGCACGCGCTTTTCGCCGGACATCCATAGTTCCTGATTCTTCTGGCGCAGCGCCGAGTCCATTTTGCCGTTATAGGGCACGATAGGCACGCCTTGTTTCCCGAGGCGCTCCGCGATCGCTTCCACTGCCTTGATGGTGGGCGCGTAGAGGATGACGTTGCCTTCCTGGTACCAATCGAGCGCGGCATCGAGCATGGCATCCTGCTGCCGCGGCGCGCATTCGTGCACGATGTAACGCAGATTGGGGCGGTAAAAGCTGCTAACAGACAGCGCCGGATCGCGCAACCCCAACTGGGCGAGGATATCGTGGCGGACGATACGCGTCGCGCTGGCAGTGAAGGCCGCAATCGGCACTGCAGGGAAACGCTCGCGCAGAATTCCTAGCTGGCGGTATTCGGGGCGGAACTCGTGACCCCATTCCGAAATGCAATGCGCCTCGTCGATCGCGAAGAAGGCCAGCGGCACTTGCTTAAGCCAACTCAGCATATTCTCTTGCACGATGCGTTCGGGCGATACGTACAGCAACTGCAGAGCGCCTGACTCGGCCTGCCGCCGCACGTCGCGCGCGCCTTCATAGTCGAGCGTGCTATTCAAAAACGCCGCGTTGACGCCGATCTCGCGCATGCTGGCGGCTTGATCCTGCATTAAGGCGATCAGCGGGCTTACCACAACCGCAGTCCGCTGCAGAACCACCGCGGGAAGCTGGTAACATAGCGATTTTCCGCCGCCCGTGGGCATCACCACGGCGACGTCTCGCCCGCCCAGGATGGCCTCGACGATCGCTTCCTGGCGCGCGCGGAATTCCGAATAGCCCCAATGTTTCTTAAGGAGCGCCCGCAGGTCGGACACTGGACTCCTTTTTCCCCAAATGCAGCGCCACCGCGCCGAAGGTCAGCCGCTCGAACTCGACGTTGCCGAAGCCCGCAGCTTGCATCTGCGCCGCCAAGCCTTCCGCTCCAGGAAACTTTTTGATCGACTCCGGCAGATACGAGTACGCGTCGCGCGAGCCCGATACCACGCCTCCCACAAACGGCAGCACGCGCGTCGAGAAGAATCCGTAGAGCCCGGCGAACGCACGATTAGTGGGCTGCGAGAATTCCAGAATCGCCAGCACGCCGCCCGGTTTCAGCACGCGCGCCAGTTCTTCCAGGCCATGGCGATAATTCGTGAGATTGCGGAACCCGAACGCCACCGTGATCAGGTCGAGTGAATCCGCTGCCAGCGGTAGCGCGAGCGCGTCCGCTTCAAACAGTGGCGAGCGCAGTTTATGAGCCGCAATCTTGCGCCGTGCCTCGATCAGCATGGGATGGCAGAAGTCGCTGCCAAACATTGCCGCGCCGCTGCCGCGCGCTTCGAGCGACAACAATACATCGCCCGTTCCGCAGCATAGATCGAGAACTTTTGCGCCCGGCAGCGCCAGCACGTCCGACACACGCTGCACCGTGCGCGCGCGCCAACGCTTGTCGAGATTGAAAGACAGCAAGTGATTCAGTAGGTCGTAACGCGCGGCCACCCGGCCGAACATTCCGCGCACCCAGCGCGATGCCGCCTCTTCACTGGTGATCCCCTGCGGCGTGGTGCCTGTAGCCGGCGTCATGATGCGAGAGCCACGTCGATCGCCTCCAGCACCGCACCATCGTCGACGCCAGTGACGATCTTCACGTCGCCGATCTTTACTGGCAGCACGAAGTGGATTTTCCCCTGCACCGTCTTCTTGTCCGCCGCGAGCCGCGCAAACAAGCTCGACGCCGTGATGCCTGCGAGCGTCGGAATCGGTCCATATTTGCGGATTACCGCGTGGATGCGGGAGGCGTCGGGAGGCGCCAGTTCGACCACGCGCTCCGCTAGCGCCGTCGCCGCGTGCATTCCGAACGCCACCGCCTCGCCATGTAGAAAACGCTGATACTGCGTATCGGCTTCGAGCGCGTGCCCCACCGTGTGGCCAAAGTTGAGGATGCGCCGCAGATCGCCTTCGCGCTCATCGGCAGTTACAACCTCAGCCTTGATGCGCACCGCGTCGGCGATGATGCGATCGACCGTCGCAGGCTCCTGCGCAAACACGCGGTCGGTGCTCTCGGCCAGCACGCGGAACAGTTCGGCGTCGCGAATCACGCCGCACTTAATGATTTCGTACAACCCCGCGCGGTACTCGCGTTCGGGCAGCGTCTTCAGCACGTCGGGATCGATCAGTACCACCAGCGGCTGATGAAAACTTCCGACCAGGTTTTTCCCCGACACCAGGTTTACACCGGTCTTCCCGCCCACCGCCGCGTCCACCTGCGCCAGCAGCGTGGTCGGGATCTGGATCACCGGAATCCCGCGCATGAACACCGCCGCCAGGAACCCGGCTACGTCGGTGACGATGCCGCCGCCGAAAGCCACCACCACGCTCGAGCGGTCGCCCCCGCCGGCGATCATCTGCTCGGCCAGCGCCTCCACTTCAGCCATCTTCTTGCGCGGTTCGCCGCCCGGGAAGAACAACACTTGATGTGCCCGCCCCGCCAACGCCTTTTCCACGCGGGACCCATGGAAACCCCAAACATCCGCCGTGGTCACCACGAAGAGTTTGCCTGCCCGCGCCGGCAAAAACTCAGCAATGCGATCGAGCGATCCACGCTCAACGATGGCATCGTAGGCGCGCTGCGGCGTTTCCACGCGAAAACCGGGCATACGTTCGTTGTACCATGGGCGTGTTGCCCCAGGCCGTCTATCCTCTGTTTTTAGCTTTCCTTTTCGTTGCGGCTCCGTTGAAGGAAACCAGCCCCGCCACGGTTCTGTGGACGGCTCCCGCTATCCTGCTGGCGGCGCTGATGATCGCATGGGCCGCCGAGTCCGCGCAGTATTTCGTGGCGCAGGGGTTTGCGCTGGCCATGCTCGCCTGGCTGCAGACGTTGCCTGAGTTCGCCGTCGAAGCCGTGCTGGCCTGGCACCAGCAGACCCACTTGCTGCTCGCCAACCTCACCGGCGCTCTGCGCCTGCTCACCGGTACCGGCTGGCCGCTGATCTACTTCACGGCCGCTTTATTCCACCGGCGGCGCACCGGGAAACCGCTCCAACACATCGTGCTGGAGGAGCATCACGCCGTCGAAGTGATGGCTCTGCTGGTGGCGTTACTCTATATCCCCGTGATTGCGATCAAAGGCTCCCTCACCGTGTATGACGGTGCGATTCTGATCGCGATCTACGGCGCGTACCTGTTGATTCTAGGAAAACTTCCTTCCGAAGACCATGAGACCATCGAGGACCTGGAGATCATTCCGCGCACCATCGTGAAGGCCCGCCGCTCGCGGCGCATTTTCGCCATTGGAGCGCTGTTCGTCGTCGGAGGCGCGCTCATCTACTTCAGCGCCGAGCCCTTTCTCGCCAGCCTGCTGGCTCTATCCGTGCTCGCCGGCGTACCCGACTTTGTCTTCGTGCAGTGGATCGCCCCGCTGATCAGCGAATTCCCGGAGATGCTATCGACCCTTTACTGGGCCCGCCGCTCCGATCGCGCTCCCATGGCCCTGATGAACATGGTGTCAAGCAACATCAATCAATGGACCCTGCTCGCCGCCATGCTGCCCATCGTTTATTCGATGAGCATGGGCGCGATCACCCCCATCACCTTCGACGTGAAGCAGGAGATGGAACTCTGGCTGACGCTGGGGCAAGCGACCATCGCCGTGGTATTCCTGCTGAATATGGAGCTCATGTGGTGGGAGGCCGCCGCGCTCGCCGTCCTGTTTGTGATCCCCTTCTTCGACTCCGCCGTCGAACCTGTCGTCACCTGGATTTATTTCGGTTGGGCGGCCCTGGAAGTAGCGCGTATGTTCTTCGGCAATCGCAAGCCCCAAGCCTTCCCGCTGTTCGTGAAGGTGTGGAAAGCCCACATCCGAACCACTGCCTGACCGCCCTGCCGCCACCGATGTATACTGGCCAAGCCGGGAGGCGCATGCATGAAATTCACTTGGTTCAACCTGATGCCGTGGCCTGATCTGCCCGACGATTTTCGGGAGAAGAACCGCTCCGTCTGGGTCGACATCTCGTCGCGCTATTTCGATCCCGAGCGCTCTCACACCGTCTACAACGATCACCTGGATTGCCTCGAATATGCCGCCCAGGTGGGTTTCGACGGCATCGGCGTCAACGAACACCATCAGAACGGTTACGGCATCATGCCGTCTCCGAATCTGATCGCCGCTGCTCTCGCGCGCCGCACTCAGGACACTGCCATCGTCGTGCTCGGCAATTCCATCGCGCTCTATAATCCGCCCACGCGCGTTGCCGAAGAGTTCGCCATGCTGGATTGCATCTCAGGCGGACGTTTGGTCGCCGGATTCCCCGTCGGCACTTCGATGGACACCAACTATTGTTACGGCACCATCCCCGGACTCACTCGGGAAAAGTACGCCGAAGCCCACGACCTAATCATGCGCGCGTGGCGCGAGCCGGAACCCTTCGCCTTCAACGGCCGTTACACCAAGCTGCGCTACGTCAACGTTTGGCCGCGACCCATCCAGCAGCCGCATCCGCCCATTCATATTCCCGGCGGCGGATCGCTTGAGACGTACGATTTCTGCATCGACAACACCTACTCGTATTCGTACCTGAGCTTCGGCGGCTACCTGCGCGGCAAGGCTCTCATGGACGGCTACTGGAATCGCGTGGCCGAAAAGAATGCGCCTGACACCTCGCCCTACCGCGCCGGTTTCGCGCAGTTCATCTGCGTCGCCGATACCGACGCCGATGCCGAGCGTCTGTACGCCAAGCACGCCCACTATTTTTACAACCGCTGCCTGCACGTGTTCCCAGGATTCGCCGATGCCCCTGGATACCGCACCATTAAGACCATGCAGAAAGGCATCCTCAATCAATACGCTCCCACCAAGATCTTCGAAGAAGTTCCCTGGGGTGAGCTGATCGAAAGCGGCCGCGTGATCGCCGGCAGCCCGGAGACGGTTCGTCAGCGCATGGAAGACTTGATCAAAGGCCTGCGCGTCGGCAACGTATTTTGCCTGATGCAAATGGGCGACATGCCCAAGGACAAGGTGCAGCATTCGACGCGCCTGTTCGCCGAACAAGTCATGCCCAAGTTGCGGAACGTTTTTCCGGAGTACGCAGACGACAGCCGCTTCTGGTGCCACCCTCTCGCGAAGCGCGTGACTCCCGCGGCCCTGCCAGTGGAGGCGCTCGCGCGATGACACTCAATACCGTCGCCACCAGCCGCGTCCCCGTGCGCTATTACGAAGGCGGCTCCGGCACTCCCCTGGTTTTCCTCCACGGCGCGGGCGGCCTCAACATGGACCTGACGTTCCTCGATGCTCTCGCCCAGCGCTTTCATGTGTACGCGCCGCTGGTCCCCGGCTACGGCGATAGCGAAGAGTGCCCCGAGCTGCGCGACATGCTGGATTTCACGCTGCACACGTGGGACGTGGTCAGCGCGCTGGGCCTGAAAGATCCCGTGCTAGCCGGATTCTCGATGGGCGGCATGATCGCCAGCGAAATGGCCGCCATCGCGCCCAACGATGTTTCGCGCCTGGCCTTGATCGCGCCCGCCGGACTGTGGCTCGACCAGCATCCCATCCCCGACTTCTTCGCTATGCTGCCCTTCGAGCTACCGCCCGTGCTCTTCTATGACGAAGAAGCCGGCGCGAAAGCCATGACCGCTGGAGTGGACTTGAGCGATCCCAATTTCCTGCAAGCCTTCCTGGTGCAAAACGCCCGCCAACTCGGCGCCGCTGGCAAAATCCTGTTTCCCATCCCGGAGCGTGGACTCGCCAGCCGCCTCTACCGCATCCGCGCCAAGACGCAACTCATCTGGGGCGATAGCGACAAACTAATCGCACCCGTCTACGCCCAGGAATTCCGGCGTGGCATCGCCGGCTCCAGCGTCACCATGATCCCCAAAGCCGGCCATCTCGTTCCCTTCGAGAAACCTGCCGAAGTGGTCGCCGCCATCAGCCAACTCGCGTGAGCTTGGCCTCGAGCGCCGCCTTCACTTGCGGCCATTCCGCATCGAGAACGCTGAAGTAAACCGTATCGCGCAGCCGCCCGGTCCAGGTCAGCATGTGCTGCCGCAGCGTGCCCTCTTCTTTCGCGCCGATCCGCAAAATCGCGTTGCGCGACTTCTGATTCAGTGCGTCCGTCTTCAATTCCACACGCACGCACCCCAGTGTTTCAAAGGCGTGCCGCAGCATCAAGTACTTGGCCTCGGTGTTGATCGCCGTGCGCTGCCACGGTTTCGCGATCCACGTGGCCCCGATCTCCCGCCGCCGATTCGCAACATCGATATTCATGTAGCGAGTCGATCCGATCACGCGGCCCGTCGAGCGTTCTACCGTAGCAAACGGCTGAGCCGTTCCCGCGGCCTGTGCATCCAACGCGCTCTGGATATAAGCGAGCATCTCATCGGGAGTGGTAGCGCGGTAAGGAATCCATTGCCACAACTCCGGATCGAGCCCCACCTCGCAAAACGCCGTGTGATGCTCCAAAGTCAGCGGCTCCAGCCGCACCTGCCTGCCCTCCAGAATCACTTGCCCACCAAGTGCGTGACGGATTTTTCGTTCTCGTTGCAAACAAACTCGATCAACTCCGTATCGAGCATGATGCGCTGCGTCATCGTCGCCGTCCAAGGTTTGGTGTAAGCCTTCGGATCGTCTACAGTGACTTCCAGCTCCAGATTCCCGTAGTTCACTCGCCGGAAGCGCTCCGTCATTTTCCCGGCCTCCGTCAGCGGACTCCCATTCACATCCAGCCATCCGTCATCGCGGAAGCCTGTGGTCTCGACCACCAAAGTGTCGCCATCCCACTTGCCCACGGAATACCCATACCACCAAGGCTGCACATCGCGAGGCGGCAAGGCGCGCCCGTCCGTGAAGACTTGCCGGATTCCGCTGTTCCCTTCATACAAAATGACGATCACGCCGGGAGTCTGAATGATTTTCCTGGGTTGCGGATGCGTGTGCAGTTGCATCAGTCCCATGGGCAGACAGTGTGCGTCCGGGTTGTCCTTGCTGTTTTCTCGCATGCGCTTCGCGAGCAGGTCCTTGGCCCACGGCTGGTACGGCAGCCCGTCCTTCATCCCATAACCGATGTCCCAAAACTGGTTCGACCCCAACGTCGGCCCCAGTCCGGTCGTCGGAGGCCCCGCCACCGCCCGAAAATTCTCCCAGATCCCCGAGAGATCCGGCTTGCCATCGGCAGTCCGCGGCGCCGGCGCGTTCAGATTCGGTTTCCCGTCAGCGGTCTTCGGAACCCCTGGAGTAGGATGCAGCGGCCACTGCGCGCACAGCGTCACGGCGCTAGCGAACACCATCACCAAGGCTTTCATAGTCACCGATTATCCCGCAAAATGTGCGTTGACACACCGCCTCGCGCTTCTATTCCGCGCCGCCTCCACCACTTCGCGTTCCCCTCCACCGGGGCGCGCCACTCCACCGTGTAATCGTGTACCCAGGAGTTCGAGCGTTCTTCCAACGGAGAGCTTGGACCGGTCCAGCGAAAGCGAAGAGCGGCATTCTAGATCCTGTCGCGAGGGCCTGCGTGCGTTGGGGGGTTGCCGGTTCCTGACCGGTCCCAAACCGTTGCGGGTTATGAAGCGGACTCCTGCCGTTGGGGATAAATTCAGCGGGCGGGGCCCCAAATTTTGTTTAAGGAGCGCACGAAAGCAGAGAAGATTTGAATATTCGCCTTCGTCATGCGAACATTTGACAGTGCCGACGTCACCCGACCTCCGTCAAGGCGAACCGCGCTGGCCCGCTATGGTTGCGCTGCTCGCGGTCAGCGCGTTGTTCTATGCACTCCCGCCCGCACTGAAGGTCGGTCCCGATTGGGTATTTGTGGCGTTGGTCGTCGTACTGACCGTGCCCGGAGGCGTGTTCCACTCCGTCCGGCACCTTCAGCTCACCCGCGTCTGCGGCCACGCCGCGTCGAGCATCTTGACCCTGGCCATGGTCGGCTCCTTGGGGCTGTTGGTCTCGCGCCTGCCGCTGCACAAGGAATCGCCCAGTGAACTGCTGCGCGCCGCCACCGCCCTGTGGATCTGCAACGTCCTGATCTTCGCGTCGTGGTACTGGCGCCTGGACGCCGGCGGCCCGCATCAGCGTGACCTCAGCGTCTGCCACACCGACGGCGCTTTCCTGTTTCCGCAGATGACGCTGAGCCGCGAGCTGCGCATCGAAATGGAAGAGGACGATTGGAAGCCCGGCTTCATGGACTACTTGTTCCTGGCCTTCAACACCAGCACCGCGTTTTCGCCTACCGACGTACCGGTGCTCTCGCGCTGGGCCAAGGGACTGATGATGGTGCAGGCCATCATCTCGCTGGCGACCATTGCGCTGCTCGCCGCTCGCGCCGTGAATATTCTTTAGCTCCGCTTGAAGTGCTTGCTCAGAGCCAATCGCTGCGCTGAGTACGAAGACCCGATTGCTTGCCCATACAGTCTGTCCGGTGGAGCGAGCAGTTGTTCGTAAACCAAACGGCAAACGATTTGTCCGTCTTCAAGCAAGGACGGAACATCATGCGATCGCACTTCGAGCACCGCATGCGTTCCCCGGCGTTCCGCCGGACCCCACCCGAATCCCGGATCGAAGAATCCCGCGTAATGAATGCGAAACTCACCCACCGAAGGATCGTAAGGAATCATCTCGGCCGCGTACCCCGGCGGTATGCTGACTTTTTGTTTCGACGCCAGAATGTAGAACTCTCCCGCCTCCAGAACAATCGTCTTCTTGGCGTTTCGGCGAATCGGTTCCCAGAACTCCTCGGGATCGTAGTAGCCGATATTCGCCAGATCAATGGGTGCCGTGTCGTGGAGCGCTCGATAGCCAATGACGTCGCTAGTCTGCGTGCCTTCAAGATCAATCGAGAGTTGCAGACCCTCCGCAATCATCGGCGCGATCGGCGAGGCGTCCGGCGAGAATACAATCGATTCCGTTTCGCGCATTTCCTTGAGCATGGTGTCCGAAGAACGCGGCGCACCGCGGCTCAGGCGCAGTTGATTCAGCTTCGAACCTTCGCGCACGATCACGTCGAAGGTGAGCGGCGCAATCTCTGCGTAGAGCTTCCCTTTGTAGCCCGCCCGCACATCCTCAAACCGGGCGGCGTAATCCGTGATCAGCCGCGTGAAAATATCCAGGCGTCCCGTGCTGCTTTTGGGATTTGCCCTTCCTGAAATGAAATCCGGAAGAAACAGCTCCTCCTGCAGAGGAACGATATAGACAGAGCCCTTCTTGAGCAGCGCCGAGTCCGCGAGATCGATCTCCTCCACCACCATCTCCTGCAATTTTTGCTGCACGGTTGAGAACTGTGTGGGCAAGAAGCTAGCGGAAACCCGATAGCCAATCTTGCCTAAGCGCAGATCAACGCTGGAGGGCTGAATTTGGTCTCCTGAAATGGGAGTGACGGCGCAAATGTTGCCGTTGCGAACCAATTCTTCCAAACGCTGGACCGGTAAAATGCCTTTGCTGAGCGAGTCGCTTTCCGGCAGCGATAGTTCCGGGAATAAAGTGAGGGTGTCGCCGCTCATGTCTGTAATTCTACCGTCCTGAGCTTCCAAAGCCGCCCGCGCCGCGCCGCGATTCGCCCAGTTCGCCGCCCTCTTGCCACTCCACCGCCTCGTACCGGGCCACCACCAGCTGCGCGATGCGGTCGCCCTTCTCGATCACGTAATCGCCTGCGCTCAGGTTGAACATCACCACGCGAATCTCCCCCCGATACCCGGGGTCAATGGTCCCGAAATTCACGGTGACCGAATGCTTCAACGCCATCCCGCTGCGCGGCCGCACCTGCGCTTCGTAACCCGCGGGCAGTTCGATGGCGATGCCCGTCGGAACCCCCTGCGCCACGCCCGGCGACAGAACGACACGCTCGACCGCCCGCAAATCCATCCCGGCGTCTTCCGCGGGCCCGTGCGCGTAGTGCGGCAGCTCCGCGTCCGCGTGTAATTTTTTTACAAGGATTCGCATGAACCGTTATCATAACGAAGTTAGCCTCCATGAAACCTCCACGCGTCCTGGCCGTCGCGCCCATGCCTCCTGAAAAGATCGCGTATGCGCTGGCGCGCTACTCGCGCTCTGCCGATTCCATTCGCGATTCCGTCGAATGGGTGCGTACCCACGATTCCACCAAGTTTCTGGAAAGCTTCTATTTCCAATACGGCCACGCGTCGATCGCAGACCTCGGTCACGTGGTGTTGTGCTTTGAAGGCGTCTCCGAACTCGCCGCCACCGAGATCGAAGATGAGCAACTGTGGGATGGACAGGCCCGCTCCTCGCGCTATCAGGATTTCTCACGCTCCGGCTTCGTCACGCCGCCGGAACTCGCCGCCACCGCTTACCCAACCGCCGCGCAGAAGCTGCTCGACACCTATCACGACATCCACCAGCACATTCTGCAGCACCTGACCGAAAAGCTTCCGCGCCCCGACGACATGAAGCCCGACGCCTATCAGCGCAACCTGGCCGCGCGCGCCTTCGATGTAGCCCGCTATACGCTGTTCTTCGGCATCCCCACCGGCGTCGGCCAAGTCACCAGCATCCGCACTCTGGAGCGCCAGATCCGCCGCCTGAAAGCCTCCGAGTATGCCGAGATCCGCGATCTAGCAGAAGAAATTGCCGCCGCCTGTGCCGAGCCGCCCACTTGCGCCTGGGACGAAAAGACCGCCGCCGAACCGCTAGCGCCCACTCTAGCGCGCCACGTCGATGCCGACCAGCACGCGCTCGATTCGCGCCGCGATCTCGCAGCCTGGGCCCGCGCCAATATATCTATCACGCCGTCAGCAGTCGACGCCGTCGACTTGCTGCGTCCTACGCACACGCACGCCGAGATCGCCGCGACGCTGCTTTACCCGGTGACGGATCTGCCCTTCCGCGATCTCTATGAACTCGCGGCTTCCTGGTCGCCGGCGCAGCGCAACGAAGTGATTGAAGTAGCGCTTCGCTCCCGCACCCGCCGCGACGAACTGATGCGCGGATTCCGCAGCGGCCTCTATGCATACGACATCGTCATGGACATCGGAGCGTATCGTGATATGCACCGCCACCGGCGCAGCCAGCAGTACCGCCAAGCATATTCCGGTCGACTCGGTTTCGACACTCCGCAGGCGTTGACCGATGCCGGCATCGCAGATGGCTACAAGACAGTAATGTCGGAAACGCTAGCTACGATCCAGACGCTTCCCGAGCCCTCTGCTCACTACCTGTTGCCCTTCGGAGCCCGCTCGCGCTTCCTCTTCAAGATGGATTTCGCGGAAGCCGAATACATCGCGCGCTTGCGCAGCGGCGTCAAAGGCCACTTCAGCTATCGTCAAGTAGCCTGGGCAATGAAGCAGAAGATGGAGCAACTCGAACCCGAACTCGGACGCCTGATGGAAGCCACCCCGCCATGGATCGAAGATCCCCTCAAGCGGTAGCGACGCCGCATCAGCACCCCAGCCTCTGGGTCGCGATCAAGGACGCCATCCTCGGCGACCCGCATCGCGACTTCACCGAGGGCTCCATCCCGCGCGCCATCACTCTGCTCGCGATTCCCATGGTCCTCGAGATGATGATGGAGTCGCTCTTCGCCGTGGTAGATGTCTTCTGGGTCGCGCACCTGGGTTCAGACGCCGTGGCCACCGTCGGCTTTACCGAATCTCTGCTCACCCTGCTCTACGCCGTGGCCATGGGCCTGAGCATCTCGGCCGCCGCCACCGTCGCGCGCCGCGTCGGCGAAAAGAATCCGGATGCCGCCGCCGACGTCGCGGTGCAATCCATTCTCATGGCGCTGCTGATCGCCGTGGTCCTCGGCCTTGTCGGCGGCATCTTCGCTCCGCAACTGCTGCGTGCGATGGGAGCGTCTCCCACGGTCATCGCAACGGGTTCGAACTACGCGCGCGCGATTTACGGTGGCAGCGGCACGGTCCTCTTGTTGTTTCTGATCAATGCGGTCTTTCGCGGAGCCGGCGACGCCTCGCTTGCCATGCGCGTGCTGTGGACCGCCAATATCATCAACATCCTGCTCAACCCCTGCCTGATCTTCGGACTCGGCCCTTTCCCCAAACTGGGCGTCGCCGGCTCCGGCATCGGAACCACCATCGGCCGCGGCTGCGGCGTGCTGATGCAGCTGTGGTTTCTATTCGGCGGCAAGAGCCGCGTAGTGGTGCGCCTCAGCCATTTCCACGTGAACCCCGCACTAATGCTGCGCCTCGTGCGCCTATCGCTAGGAGGCATGTTCCAAAACCTGATCGGCATGGCGAGTTGGATCGTGCTGGTCCGCACCATCGCCACATTCGGCAGCGCCGCAGTGGCGAGTTATACGCTCGCGATCCGCATCATGATCTTCGCGCTGCTGCCGAGCTGGGGTATGGCCAACGCCGCCGCCACCATGGTCGGCCAGAACCTGGGCGCGAAGAAACCGCATCGCGCAGAAATTGCCGTTTGGCGTGCAGGGTTCTACAACATGGTGTTCCTGGGGTTGGTCGCGCTACTCTTCATCGCCTTTGCCAATCCCATCATCCGCGTGTTCACGCGCGACACGCTGGTGGTTCCCATGGCTGCCACCGCCTTGCGCACCGTGTCCTACGGGTTCATTTTCTATGCCTGGGGCATGGTGCTGGTGCAAGCCTTCAATGGCGCGGGCGACACCATCACCCCCACCGTGCTCAATCTGATTTGCTTCTGGGCCTGGCAGTTGCCGCTGGCCTGGTTCCTGGCGTTTCCGGCGCACCGCGGACCGATCGGTGTCTTCTCCGCTATCGCCATCTCTTATTCAACCTTCGCCGTGCTGGCGTTCCTCATGTTTCGCCGCGGTAAATGGAAAGGACAAAAAGTATGAACCCACTGCTCGAAGGGAAAGTCGCCGTCATCACCGGAGGCAGCTCTGGCATCGGCCGCGCCGCGGCACTCGCGTTCGCGCGCGAAGGAGCGCACGTCGCCATCGGAGCGCGCCGCCGGCAGGAAGGTGAAGAAACCGCGCGCCTGGTGCGCGAAGCCGGAGGCCAAGCCCTCTTCGTGCAGACTGACGTGAGCCAGGCCGATCAGGTCCAGCGCCTCATCCAAGCCGCTGTCGAACGCTGGGGATGCCTCGATTGCGCGTTCAACAACGCCGGCATTGAAGGAGACGCTTTCGTGCTCACGGCCGACTACTCCGAGGACACCTGGGACAAAATCATCGCCATCAACCTGACCGGCGTGTTTCTGTCCATGAAGTACGAGCTCCAGCAAATGCTGAAGCACGGCAGCGGCACGATCGTGAACATGTCCTCGATCGCCGGACTGACGGGCGGTGGCATCGGTTCTCCCTACTTCGCCACCAAACATGGGGTGGTCGGCCTGACGAAAGCCGCCGCCATCGAGTATGCCAAATCCGGCATCCGCGTTAACGCCGTGTGCCCCGCGGTCATCGACACCGACATGGCGCAGCGCGGCTTCAGCGAAATGTGGGACGTGGTCGTCAACATGCACCCCGTCGGCCGAGTCGGAAAGCCGGAAGAAGTCGCCGATGCCGTGGTGTGGCTGTGCTCGGATCGCGCCTCGTTCATCACCGGTGTCGCTCTCCCAGTCGACGGAGGCTTGCTCGCGCAGTAGGGATATCCTCAATCCCCGGCCAAGCCGTCGAAGAGCCCCTGCGGCGGTATTGCGGGAATTGAGGATACTGTCCCTACTGCCTAACCATAGCGCCGGAACCGTTTCCAGAACTCCGGCCAGGGTTGACGCAGCCCCCGGCACAGGAAGATGTCCGGATGCTCCCGCGTCTCTTGGTTCTTGACGCCGTAGCGATTGCTCACGTGCCCTGCGACTTCGCAGCTTTCGAAATACCGGTCGAGTGCGGCGTGCGATAGTCCCACTACGATCAGCGTCTGCGGCGGCGGATCGCCATACCCGCGCAGCCAATACGAATTCACTCCGCTGATCGCTTTCGGTAAACCATGCTCCGGACCATACAAGTTAATGGCCCCGGCCTCGCCGTAGTTGCCCGCTAGGAGTCCCAACCCCGGCCGTTCCTTCGCCGGCAGCGTGTCGCGAATGCCCGCGATAGTCTCGACCAGTTCCGGCCAGCCTACTTCCTCGCGAAAATCGTCGACCCGCGATGCCACGTGATTCCACCACCACGAGTTGACGGAACCGATCGGCACTAGCAAGGCGCCGAACGCCGCGCCCAACACCAGCGCACTTGCGGCAAGCCAACGCCGCGCTGCGATCCATTGCTCGCCCCCCACCGCGCCGCCCGCGCACAGCAGCGGATAGCTTCCTGCGGTGTAATATTCGCGTCCCTGAGCAATCACAAACAGCACGAAAGGGATCACGAACATCCAGCCGAGCAGACGGTAGCGCTTCCCGGTTGGCTTCGCAAAGTAAAACCACAGCCCCGCCGCCCACAACGGCACTGTGAAAGGATTCGCCGGCACAAACAGTTGCTGGAGAAGAAAGCCGTCAGCCCGCCCGATCCGCACGTCGCGCGCATGGAGGAAGCGCAGAAAATCTAGCGAGATTAAATCGTGCTGGGCTTGCCACACCAGATTCGGCAGGAAGATGAGTACCGACGCCGCGACGCCCATCCACAACCACTTGCTGCGCAGGTCCCGGCGCGCCGGGGTAAGCAGCACGCCGCCCGTGATCCCCAGCGCCAGAAACCCCATGGTGTAGCGCGTCATCATTCCCAGGCCGATCGCCGCGCCGATCCCCAGCCACCAGCGCGCATCTTCCGTCCGCAGCAGGCGCGCCGCGCAATACGCCGCCAGCACCCACCACAGGCAATCGAAACCGCTGTACTGAAACAGCGCGCCCCACAGAATCGACACCGGTGCGATCGCCACCGCCAGCGCCGCCGCCACTTGCGCCCATCGCCGGCCGCCCATTTCGCGGGCCATCAAGCCGGTGAACACCATCGCTGCGCATTGTGCCAGAGCACCGAAGAAGCGCAGGCCCACGACTGGCACCCCGGACAACTCCAGCGCCACCCGCGCGAGGAACGGCGTCAGCGGCGGGTAGGCGACGTAGCCCCAAGCCAGATAGCGCGCGTCATCCAGAGTCGCCAGTTCATCGCGATGAAATCCGTAGTGCCCGTTAGTGAGCAGGTGCACCAGCAGGCGGACGAGCGCGATAGCGATCAAGAGGACCGTGTCGCGACTCATCGGTTGTAGAACCCTACCTCGCGAACGCCCGCGAATATTGCACCGGAGGCGCCTGCTCTGTGCCCAGAACGCGCGCCGCGTGCAGCGGCCAGTAGGGATCGCGCAGGAACTCACGCGCCAGCGAAATCACATCCGCCTGGCCCGACGCGATAATCTGCTCGCCCTGCTGCGGGTCGGTGATCATGCCCACGGCTCCGGTGAGGATTCCGGTCTCCTTGCGAATCCGTTCCGAGAAAGGCACTTGATACCCTGGGCCGAGCTGGATCTTCGCATCGGGTGTGAGACCGCCCGAAGAGCAATCGATCAAGTCCACGCCGCGCGTGCGCAGTTCCGCAGCCAGCTTGACGGAGTCGTCGATGGTCCAGCCGCCTTCTTTCCAGTCCGTCGCCGAAATGCGCAGCCACAATGGGAAACGTTCGGGCCAAACAGCGCGCACCGCCGCGACTGTTTCCACTAAGAACCGGATTCGATTTTCAAATGTCCCTCCGTATTCATCAGTGCGCCGGTTGGAGAGCGGCGAAAGAAACTCATTGATCAGATAGCCGTGCGCGCCGTGGATCTCGAGAACTTCGAATCCCGCCGCGAGCGCCCGCCGCGCAGCCTCCGCGAACGCTTTCACAACCGCGTCGATCCCGGCTTTACTTAACGCCTCGGGCGCCGCCTCCCCCTCGCGAAACGCCAAGGCACTGGGAGCTTCGGTCAGCCACCCGCCGGCCTCGATCGCAATCGGAGCGCCATTGTTTTCCCACGGCACGTAGCAGCTTCCCTTGCGCCCCGCGTGGGCGATCTGGATTCCCGGCACCGCGCCGTGCTGCTTGATGAAGGCCGCGATGCGCGCCAGCATTTCGCTGTGCTGATCGTGGTAGATGCCCAGGTCGCCCGGCGTGATACGTCCGCGAGCGGTGACGCCCGTCGCTTCCGCCATCACCAATCCCGCGCCGCCCACCGCCCGGCTGCCCAAATGCACTAGATGCCAGTCCGTGGCGAAGCCGTCATCGCAGGAATACTGGCACATGGGCGAAACGGCGATGCGGTTCCGTAAGGTTATGTCGCGAATTTTCAAAGG
>Ga0068860_100002396_pt1 | contig 19680 bp, 31 predicted proteins | sample KBSSwiS32_FD_66597 | JGI IMG/M metagenome (GOLD analysis project Ga0068860, IMG submission 66597) | Switchgrass rhizosphere microbial communities from Kellogg Biological Station, Michigan, USA - KBS Switchgrass S3-2 | ecosystem: Host-associated > Plants > Roots > Rhizosphere > Soil ...
CCGACCGCCAGGTCATTTGTCCCAAGCGCGGCCCCGGCATCCTCGAAACCAAGATGGTCGATTGGCTGGAGTTCAAGAAGTGGGGTGACGAGCCGCCTGCGCACTATCTGCTGCAAGGCAACACCTACTCCGGGCTCGATCGCGTCGCATGGTTCGACATGATCGTGCTGGTCGGCGGAAACAAGCTGGAGCGGTACCAATACGACTTCCGGCCCAAGCTCTACGCCGAAGCCGAGCGCCGCACGGAACAGTTCTGGCAGTCGGTCACAAAGGGTGCGCCGCCCAAGGCTGAGTACACCCGAGACCTTGAAGTCTTGAAGGAACTCTATGCCGACCAAGGCACGGAGGCAGTCGATCTGCATGGCGACAATCGCGCGGCGATGGCTGCTGCCGAAATGCTCGCTGCTGCCGAGGAAGAGCGCCAGGCGCGCGCCCGCAAGGAAGCCGCGCAAGCCGAGCTGGTTGACAAGCTCAAGGATGCATCGGTCGGCTTCGCTGACGGCTTCGTGATCCGCTCAACGCTGGTGAAGGCCGTTCCCGAGCGCGAGGCCAAGCCCGGCGAAATCATCAAGGGTCGCAAGGCCTACCGCCGTTTCACGGTCAAAGAGGAGGAAACCAACAATGGCTAGTCAAGCAAACGCGAACCCGGTGGCTGTCATACGGCAGAACCTCACCGCCCTCGCTCCCGAGTTCAAGGCTGCGCTGCCAGCGCATGTGTCTGTCGAGAAGTTCAGCCGCGTCGCCATGACGGCGATCCAGAATAATCCCGATCTTGTCGATGCCGATCGCCGATCGCTGTTCGGTGCTGTGGTTCGGTTGGCGCAGGATGGCTTGCTGCCCGATGGCCGCGAGGCCGCGCTGGTCATCTTCAATACCAAGGACAAGTCTGGCGGTTGGACCAAGAAGGTCCAGGCCATGCCGATGATTGCCGGCATCCTCAAGAAGATCAGGCAGTCGGGCGATGTCGCGAAGATCAGCGCGCAAGTCGTCTACGAGAACGATCACTTTGTGGTGAGCTACGGCTTTGACGAGGACGTGACGCACACACCGCCTCCTCTTGGCCAGCCTCGTGGTAAGCCGATTGGCGCCTACGCGACAGCAGTCCTCAAGGAGGGCGAGAAGCTCCTTGAGGTGATGGACCTCGAAACCATCAACAAGATCCGCAATGTCAGCCGATCGAAGGACAAGGGGCCTTGGGCGGATTGGTGGGACGAGATGGCCCGAAAGACCGTCATGCGCCGCCTGTCCAAGCGCCTGCCCATGTCCACCGACCTCGAAGAGACGATCTTCTCTCGTGACGAAACCATGACCACCAAGGGCTTCGAGCCGCAGGTGATCGAGGGTAGCGCGCAGGAAGCCGCACCCGCCAGCATCAGCCGTCTCGAAGCGCTGGAGCAGATGGTCGGCGAGGAAGACGCCACCCTCGAAGGTGGCCGCTCCGACGCCGAACATGGCGACCAGTTCGATGGCACGGGCGACGACTTCGGGGAGATGGAGTGATGGCCGGCCTCACCGAAAAGCAAAAGCAGCTTTTTGACTTCATCAAGCGGTTCACATCGGAGCGCGGATTTACGCCTTCATACGAACAGATGGCCGAGGGGGTGGGACTGGCCTCAAAGGGCAATATAGCCCGGTTACTCAACACCCTTCAGGATCGCGGGTACATCAAAAAAGGCAGCGGAAAGCGCGCCCGCTCCCTTGAAGTTATCGATCGCAACGACTTGGCAAGGTTCTCTTCGATGGAACTTCGTCGGGAGCTTTTGCGGCGCTCTACTTCCGAGATGGCGTGATGGCGCGCGTTGCAGACATCATCACGATAGCCTCACGCATGTCGGGAATCAGTGAGCACGCGATCAAGGGTGATCGGCGCTGGCGTCACTACTCCGCGATCCGGTGCGCAATCTACCAGGTCGCGCGGGATAACCAACACAGCTATCCGCAGATGGCGCGTGCGCTCAACCGGCGTGACCATTCTAGTGCGCTGTCGGTCTTGCGGCATCGCAAGCTTTACGAGACGCTTTTCCCGCAGCTTCCAGCCTTTTGCGAGGCGCTGTCTCTCTATGCGGCGCAATTGCCGGCCTTCGTGGCTGATACCGATTGGACGCCGCCGGTAAGCTTCGCCCTGCGCAGGCCGGCCAGACGGAGAATGGCACGGCTAACGGAATGGGGTTTGGCTGCATGATCCATCTCCGCCCCTACCAATCGCGCGTGATCGAAGAGAGCCGCTCGGCCTTCGGTCGCCGCATGCGCGCGGTTCTGCTGTGCATGCCGACCGGCGCGGGCAAGACGGTGACGGCTTCGACCGTGGTGCATGGGGCGTCGGCCAAGGGCAATGTGACGTGGTGGATATGCCACCGCCGCGAACTCGTCAGCCAGGCCAGCCAGACCTTCTACAGTCTCGGCATTCCGCATGGCACAGTTCAGGCGGGGCACGTCTCAAATCCGCATGCGCTGGTACAGGTCGCGAGCGTGCAGACGATCATTCGCCGCCTTGACGAACTGCCCGAGCCCGACCTGATCGTATTCGACGAGTGCCACCACATCGGCTCCGATACGTGGCAGGCAATCTACGATCGTTTCCCGAAGGCGCGGGTGCTCGGCCTCACCGCGACCCCGTGGCGCCTTGATGGCGTTGGTCTGGGCCGGTGGTTCGAGCACATGGTCCTTGGCCCCTCGACCGGCGAGCTGATCGAGAACGGCTCCCTCTCCAAGTATCGTCTGTTCGCGCCGTCGCAGCCCGACCTTTCCGGTGTCGGCGTGACTGGCGGCGACTTCAAGCGCAATGCCCTCGCGAAGGCCATGGACCGTCCGCAGATCGTGGGCGACGCGATAGGGCACTATCTCAAGCTCTGCGCCGGCAAGCGAGCGGTCGCATTCGCCGCCGGTGTCGAGAACAGCAAGTCGATCGCTGCGCAGTTCCGCGCCGCCGGAATTACCGCCGAACACGTCGATGGCTCGATGACCGTGGACGCGCGAGACGCCGCGGTCGATCGTTTCCGTCGCGGTGAGACGCTGATCCTTTCCAACTCCGACCTCTTCGGCGAAGGCTTTGACGTACCGGCGATCGAGGCGGCTATCCTGTTGCGCCCAACAAAGTCCCTCAGCCTTCATCTGCAACAGGTCGGTCGCGCTCTTCGACCAGCCCCGGGCAAGACCGAGGCGATCATCCTCGACCATGCCGGCAACAGCCTCACGCACGGTCTTCCTGACGATGACCGTGACTGGTGCCTCGACGATCGCGAGAAGCGCCAGCGCGCTGCGCCGACCGATGTGCCTGTGCGCCAGTGCTCGGGGTGCTTCTTCGTCTATCGGCCAGCGCCGAAGTGCCCACAGTGTGGCCATGTAGCGGAGGTGAAGGCGCGCGAGATCGAGGTTGTCGAGGGTAGCCTTCAGGAAGTCGACCGCACGCTGATCCAGCGCCAGCGCAAGATGGAGGAGCGCGATTGCCACTCACTTGAGGACTGGCAACGCCTCGCGGCCGAGCGTGGCTACAAATCGGGTTGGGCCATGATCCGCTGGCAGGCTCGGCAGCGGAGGCATGCAGCATGACCGCTCGCCACACCGACCTAGTGAACGAAATCCGCCTGTTCATCGCGCAGATCGGCGGCATGTCGGTGCCCGTCGACACGCCCGGACTGCTCTACACCCACGACGGTCGCCCGGCCAAGTTCGGAACCAAGGGCGCGCTCGACATCGCCGCCACCATCAAGGGGCGTGCGGTCTGGATCGATGCCAAGACCGGAACCGATCGGCTTAAGAAAGAGCAGATCAACTTCGCAAATGCGCAAAGCCGAGCCGGCGGCATCGCATTCGCGGCCAGGTCCGTCGATGACGTGCGTGCCCGACTGCTGACTGAGGGTCTGATCGATGGATAACGCCCTCTCGACCTATTGGTACATGTTGGGCAAGGACTGCCCCGGCAAGGTGTGGTGGAACGCGCGCCCGACGCACCCTGCGATCTACCGCGCGCTCGGCGTCGCGCCCGACGATCATGGCGCGGTCTATGCCTGCGCGCCATTCCGTATCGCCCGGATCGACGGCGCCGCCATCATCCTCGCGGCGCTACCGGCACCCAAGTTCTTCGACGAACCGGACGGCGACTGGCTGGCGATCGACGCCGTTGTCGCGTGGGAGCCGAACGCCGATCGCGCGACGATCCTGGGTGATGATGCCGCCAAGATGGTGAGCACTCTACGCGACGGAGCCAACGTCCTGTTCTCAAGTCCGCGCCAGTTCTTTCAGCGCTGGGCTATCAACCGCGCGCAGTACCTCTCGCGCCGCCAGTTGGCCAAACAACAGCGCTGGAACAAGGCGCCGGCGGAGGTGGATGAGACACCTGGCGCACTGGTCCTCACATCCGTGACGGACATAACTTGGCGTCCGTCCGAACTGCCTGAGCACATCGAGTGCCAGGGTATCAATCCACAAGTCGTGAACAAGGTGATTATGCGCGCTGCCCGGCTACCTCGTGCCACGGGAGGGGCGCTATGATGGCCGAGAACGTGATTAGCCTGGATGCGTGGAAGGGGAAGCTTCAGACCGGCAAGCAGGGTCCCAAAAAGACCGTCACCAATCTGATGCTGTGCCTTGAGAATATCCGTGAACTCGGCGCGACCATCCGGTTCAACGATCTATCGCAAGTCGTCGAGTGGAACGGCAAGCCTCTCGAAGAGCACCACCTGATAGACATTCGGGTGATCCTTGAGTCAGCCGGCTTCGAGGCGAACGCCCGCGATGTGCTGCCGGCCGTGATCCGCCACGCTCGCCGGCACTCTTATCATCCCGTCCGCGATTACCTGAGTGGGCTCGAATGGGATGGCCGCAAGCGGTTGGATCATTGGCTCAAGGCCTGCCTCGGTGCCCCAGACAAGCCGTTCACTTCGATCGCCGGACGCAAGACCCTGATCGCCGCCGTCGCGCGGGCATTTCAGCCGGGCTGCAAGGTCGATACCGTGCTGATCCTAGAAGGTCCGCAGGGCATCCGCAAATCGTCTGCGATCGCAGCGCTGTTCGGCCAGGAGTTCACGCTCGAATCGATCGACGTGTTCGCGAACCACAAGCACATGGTGATGAACATCATGGGCAAGTGGGTCGTCGAGCTCGCTGAGTTCGTCGCCGCACTGCGTCATGACGAAGAGAAGGTGAAGGGCCTGATCACGATGCGCACCGATCGCGTTGCGCTGAACTACGCTCGGTCCTCGTCTGATCACCCCCGAGGCATCATCTTCATCGGTACATATAATCCCGATGGCCTGGGCTACTTCGCAGATACCACCGGCAATCGCCGCTATTGGCCGATCAACGTCACGAAAGTCGATCTGGATATGCTCGCCGCCAAGCGGGACCAGATCTGGGCAGAGGCCGTCCACGCCTATCGAGCGGGCGAGCAATGGTGGCTCGACGATCGCGAGGAGGCGCTAGCCTGTGCCGCAGTTGGGGCTCGCGAAAAAGGCGATATCTGGACAGAGCTGATGGAGGAAAAACTCCTCCCTTATACGCGCATCAAGACCTCATCCGCGCTAAAGTTGCTCGGCATTCCTGAGGAGCGCCTTGGTGACAAGGGTTTCGAGAGGCGCATGGGTAAGGTCATGCGCACGCTAGGCTGGAGGGCACAGTACCCCAAGGACGAGGATCGAAAAACCTACCGGGTCTGGGTCAGACCAGGAGAAGGCGAATGAGCGTCCACACTACCGTCCACGCCAATGCAATGTCCACGCATAGCTATCCGTGGACACGTGCGCGCCGTTCATACGCGCCTCCGCTTTCATTAACGGCCGGTTTGGCAATCACCATGTCCACGCGTGGAACCACGGATAATCCAACACCATCCGTGGACAGGAATTTCCGTTTGTTTTCAGCGCCATGCAGCTCTGTCCACTTATTCCACTCTTATAATACAAGAAAAGAAAGAACGGAGAAGGGGGAGAGATATAAAGGGTATACGCGCGCGAAGACCGTGGACGTGGACAATGCCCATGTCTGACCTGTTTCGCACCACTTCGGCGACCGACCGGGGCCGCATCGACCGAGCCATTGGCAAGGGTAACGGCATGTTTCTGGGCCACGTAGCCAACGGGATGACACGCGCTGAACTGGAGCGCCGCTATCGTGCCGGAGAGTTTCCGGACCTCAATCCCATGATTGCCGCACACGCGCTGAAGGAAGCGGGCCGATGACCCCCACCACCATGACCATGGCACAGACACAGGGAGAGGGATTGTGAAGTACGAAGAGCACTTGATGACGATCGCCGCTGAGGAAGCGATGGAGGTCGGGCATCGCGTAACCAAGGCAATGCGCTTCGGTGTGAGCGAGGTGCAGGCGGGGCAAAGCCTCACCAACGGCGAACGCATCATCGAAGAGCTGCACGATCTGTACGCGATGATCGATTGGCTGGTCGAGGAAGGCTTGCTGCCTGACGTTCCGCTCGTCCCCGATAACCGAGTGATGGGCGCCAAGCGGGCCAAGGTCGAGAAGTACCTCGGGATCAGTCGCGATCAAGGAACACTCGACCCCACCCCCAACGAAAGCACTCCACATGGCTGAGCAGACAAAAAACCAAGCGGGGGTGACGGAGGCGGATGAGTGTTTCGCGTCACTTATCATGCGGCACGTTCTAGAGCATGCGGACTGGTGCGCATGGGACCTTGCTTGGAGACTGGGGCAGTACCGCCTTCAAGAACGCGCTCAAGCGCTGCTGGAATACGGCCTGAGCGCCGAAGAAGCAGCGACCGATCTTGGCGGCTTTGCGCAGCCACTCCCCGAACCGAAGGACGATCACCATGGCTGAGTGGCAACCGATCGAGAGCGCGCCGAGGGATGGTACGCGGGTTCTCGCGTTCCCGATCCGATGGGACCGGACGAGCGCTGCCGTAATGTATTTTAAGAAGCCGTTTGGCTTCGTTTCGGCTCCTGGCGATTGGGCGGCTCATCCCACCCACTGGCAGCCCCTCCCCGAACCACCCACCACCAAGGGAGAGAAGGCGTGAGCGAGTGGCACACTTTGCCCGCAACAGGGCTTGAGGACGCAATCGCCCGGTTCAAAGCCGACCTTCCCGGTTGGTGGTTCAGCATCAGCGAGTGCCAAGTGAGTTGCGATGCCTCCTGTGCGCCGACACCCGGGAGCGAGCACATCAAGCTCGTTCACACTGACGAGCGGTTCAACAGCGGGCTTCATGCCGATCTGCCGCAGCCGTCCACGCTGGCCGAAGCGCTGGATGATGTTCGTAAACAAGCCTTGCGGGCAATCCGGGAGAATGGCGGGTGAGAGAGCGTACCTATTACCTTCGCGCTGGCGGGCACTTCCCCTGCAATATCGGCTACTGCACGGGCGAGAAGGCGCTGTATCGCGAGTGGCGTGATCTGACCGACGATCCAATCGAGACGCCTTGGTGCGACGTGAATGGCGCACGGGTCTGGAGGTTCCCCGAGCCCAAGGCGAACCGTTATCGCACCTACCTGATCTGCCTGCGGTACGATGAAGCGCTGAGCTGGCCCTGCATTGCCGCTCTGGTCGCGCACGAAGCTGTCCATGTCGCGCAGTACCTTTGGGAAGCCATTGGCGAGGACACGCCTGGGCGGGAAGCGGAGGCATATTTCGTCCAGGCCATTGTGCAGGAAATCCTTCAAATCATCGGGATGCCTGATCGCGCGCCCGAGCCCGCAACGGAAGGACAGAAGGCATGATCGCCACCGCAATCCGCAGCATGAGGGGGGAGTGATGGGCACTCAACTCGCTGGCTGCGCGATCCTCGCTTGGCTCGCTTTCGATTTCGTCGTGCTGCCGGTTGGTGCGGCGGCAATCCGCAAACTCAGGGGGCAATCATGATCCTGACGCAGCAGGAGCAACTAGCCTTTCAGATGATCCGTGATGCCGCCCGTATTGGTGCCCGGTGCCCCACTAACATCGAGCTGGAGATAGCCACGGGATACGAGTCAACAAGCATGGGGCCACGGCTTGTCGCCCGGCTCGCAGAAAAGGGGATGATCAAGGTGTTGATGACAGGTCAACGATTCAGGCAGGTGCAGATTTGCGCTACCGGGGAGTGCACGGCTGCGATGGAGTGCCGGCCGCATGTGCCCAAGGGAACGCGCCAGGTGGGCCGTACAGCCATTACCGAACACGAGGGGCGCTACAGCATCAAGACGAGGGCGGGATGAGCCTTAATCCGAAACAGCAGCGCTTCGTCGAGGAGTACCTGATAGACCTGAATGCCACTCAGGCAGCCATACGGGCAGGCTACAGCGCGAAGACAGCATATTCGCAGGGAGAGCGTCTGTTGAGCCATGTTGAGGTCTCAGCGGCCATCCTAGAAGCAAAGCGGGGCAGGTCTGATCGGACCAAGATCAACGCCGACTGGTTGCTTGATCGTCTCGCTGAGGAAAGCGTTGCTGACATTGCCGACCTCTACACGTCGGATGGCCGCGTTAAGCCGGTGCACGAGTGGCCTGTGATCTGGCGGCAAGGGCTGGTCGCCGGCATCGACGTCGAGACCATCGGCGAGGGAGCCGGCCATGTCACGAAAATCAAGATCAGCGACCGGATCAAGCGACTTGAGCTGATCGGCAAGCACATCGACGTCCAGGCGTTCAAAGACCGATTAGAGGTCGACGTGAGCGCTGATCTAGCGGCTGTACTCGCTAGCGCGAGGGAGCGAGCCTATGTCCAGCGTGGCTGAACTTACACGGCAACTCGCAGAAGACATCGGCTCGTTCACAGCTGATCCGTACCGTTATGCACTCTACGCCTTCCCATGGGACCAAGGCGAGCTGAAGGACATCTCTGGTCCGCGTGCATGGCAGCGCGAAGTGATGGACGAGATTGCCGCTCACCTCGCCAACCCGGCCAAGCGCTTCACTCCGCTGCGTATTGCTCGCGCATCTGGACACGGCATTGGCAAATCTGCCTTGATCGCCATGCTCATCAAGTGGGGGCTCGACACGTGCGTCGACACACGCATCGTGATTACGGCGAACACTGAGGGCCAGCTACTCACCAAGACCAGCCCTGAGATTGCGAAGTGGGCGCGGCTCGCGATCACGTCGGACTGGTTCAAGGTCAACGCGATGTCGCTGGTGTCGACCATGCCGGATCGAGACAAGTCGTGGCGTGCCGATCTTGTCACGTGGAGCGAGAACAACACCGAGGCGTTCGCCGGCCTGCACAACCAGGGCAAGCGCATCATCCTGATATTCGATGAGGCGTCGGGCATCCACGAGAACGTGTGGGAAGTCGCGCTCGGCGCCCTGACCGACGAAAACACCGAGATCATCTGGCTCGCATTCGGGAACCCCACACTGAACACCGGCTCGTTCCGCGAGTGCTTCGGCAAGCGTCGAGCGCTGTGGAGTACACGGCAGATCGACAGCCGCACCGTCGAGGGCACGAACAAGGCCTACCTGCAAGAGATCGTCGACACCTACGGCGAAGACAGCGACATTGCCAAGGTTCGTGTCCGCGGCATGTTCCCGTCGGCATCGTCCATGCAGTTCATCGCGACCGATCTGGTCGAGCGAGCACAGGAACGCCCGGCCGCGCCCCTCCTATCCACTGATCCCCTCGTCTACGGCCTCGACTGCGCCCGCTTTGGCGATGACAGCTCGGTGCTGGCCAAGCGCTGTGGGCAGGATGCCAAGTCCCGTCCGTGGAAGCGCTGGTCGAAGATGGACAGCATGCAGATCGCAGGCGACGTCGCCTTAGAAGCCCAGCGCGAGCACCCCGACGCGATCTTCGTGGACGCAGGCAATATTGGTGCTGCTATCATTGATCGGCTGCGTCAGCTGCTCCCTGAGACGTTGATCATAGAGGTCTGGTTTGGTGGCCAAGGTCGGGACGCTGAGCTAGAACCTGGCATGACGATCCGCACCAAGAACAAGCGCGCCGAGATATGGACCCGCATGCGTCACTGGCTGCGGCTTGGCAGCATTCCGGCTGATGATCGGCTTCGTGACGATCTGATCGGCCCGCTGTATGGTTTTGACGACAAGCAGGCGATTGCATTGGAGCGGAAGCGGGACATGAAGAAGCGCGGGCTGCAATCGCCAGATGACGGTGATGCACTGGCGTGCACCTTCGCCGAACCGATCGCGCCGCGCGCTGTGCCTGGCTACATGGATCCGATGAACTATGGGCAAGGAGGCGACCGCTATGGTGAGCTTGACTAGCATGGTGATATGGAAGTCGTCAGACCTTCCGGTCGGGTGCCAAAGGACGCTTATAGAGGATCAGACTGGCCGCTGGTGGGCCGTGCGATTTCCTGGCGGCGAACTTATGGATGCCGCTATCGCATGTTACTGGAGATATTACCCTGAGATGGCGAGGCGCTATGGCGAACTGGACTAAGGATGTGGTTCAAGATGGCACTGGCCTCACCTATTCGGTTCTTTGCACCAAAGGTCTGCTCCCAGATGGGAGGCAATATTCTTTCGCGGTCGACACACGGCTGATCAAAGAAGCGCCTGCAGAACTTGCAGAGCGCGAGTTGGCCAAGTTCATAGCAGAACGTGCTAGTGACTGACGCCGCCTTCGAAGCATGGCTCGCGCAGCTGCCCGCAAGAGGCTATGATCGTGCGTGGATCGGGCATAATCTACCTGCCCTGCGCACGAGGTATGAGAGCAATCCCGACGCGCCTATGCCTGAGTGTTCGGCTCCGGCAATTAAGGCGCGTGATCGGTATGAGGAATTGTGATGAGCGCACCGTACCCACCACCGCCCGCTGTCGATCCGCTCGTTCGTCGCGTTGCCGCGCGGATATGTTACCGCCGACACTGGCCGTTCGATCTTGAGCCTGGCGATGCTTACGGTGTCGATGCTATTTTGCCCAACGGTGACCCAGCTCATGAACTGTGGAGGCAATACGTCGACGATGCCGAAAAGATTGTCGCCATGGTTCGCAATGCCGCCTGAAATCCGCCACGAGACACAACGCGCCGTGACGATTCACTTCGGGCCCGTACGCATGGTCGCAGAGCGCGAGGTAACGATCATCACCGATCTGCGCGACACGCCGTTCGGGATATACGACTTCGGCAGTGTGACGCACGGGCCTCTGCGATGGGTGCGCGACCATGATTGAGTGCAGGCAGCCTGACCCATTTCTTGACGGGACGGACACGCGCAGGCCAAGAAACTGCGCTGTCGACTACTGTTTGTGTCGAGTGCTGAAGATGGATCGGCGACCACGGCCTTTCCCCCGCGATGAAGTGTTTGGTCCATACATTCCCGGCAGTGATCCCGCGCGATTCAACGTCTGACTGAGTAACGCCATACCGCCTCCAATCCCAGGAGGCGATTATCTGCACTTCCACGCCCGACGTTCCGACCGTACCTGAACGGCAAGCGGTCAAGTTGCCCGATAATGGCGCGCCCGCAGGTGCTACCGACGATAGTCGTCGGCGCCGCAGTGCTATCCTTGCCGGGCTGATAACCACTCCTCAGGGCGTGCTCGGCTCGCCCACTACGGCCAAGCCCACGCTCGGCTGATGGCGACCCTTCGCGATCACTGCGAGCAACGCCTTACCTCGATGAAGTCGGTTCGCACCGATTACGAGGATGAGTGGCTGCAGATTGCGAGGTTCGCACAGCCCTCCCGCTCTCGCTTCCTGGTTAGTCAGCGCGACAAGCCTGCCAAGCGCCGACTGTGGAACAACCGCCTCTTCGATCCGCACGGCATCGAGGCATTCCGCACGCTCACCAATGGCATGACGAGCGGTCTGACCTCGGCTTCGCGTCCTTGGTTCTCACTACGCTTGCCTGATGACGAGATGAACGAGCAACCAGGTGTGCGGGCGTGGCTCAGCGATGTCGAGCGGGCAATGTACGGGTTCCTCTCGTCGACCAATTTCTACGGGGCCGCCAAGGCTGGCTATGCCGAGATGGGCCTGTTTGGCACCGAAGCATGCGTGATGGCCGAGCACGCCGTGTATGGCGCTGTCTGCCACACCCTGACTGCGGGCGAATACTGGATCTCGGTCAGCGATGCGATGGTGCCTGACACCTTGGCCCGCGTGTGTCCGATGAGCGCTCGGCAGATCATGCAGACGTTCGGTGATGCTGCACCCAAGCTCGCCAAGGACAAGGCCGACAAGAGCGGCGATGACGTTATCGAGCTGCATCATCTGATCGAGCCGAACTCGGACTATGACCGCAATCGCTTCGGCTCCAAGCCGTGGCGCTCGGTGTACTGGTACAGTGGCGACGACCGGGACCGCGTGATCCAGGTCAAGGGCTATGACGAGCAGCCGTTCTGGGCGCCGCGCTGGGACGTGGTTGGCGGCGACACCTACGGCATCTCTCCCGGCATGGAAGCCCTGCCTGCGCTACGTGAGCTGCAGATGCAGGCCAAGCGCCGCAACGAGGCAATCGACTTCCTGGTAAAGCCCGAGATGGCGGTGAAAGCTGGGATGCGCCTCACTGGCGAGCCTGGACGTCGGGTGAGTGTCGCCACCATCGACAAGGACGCGTCAGTCCTGATTCCGTACCAGATGCCCTACCAGGCCGTGCAGGCGATCGAGGACAGCAGCGAGAAGTGCCGGCTGCAGATCGATGGGCTTTCCTTCGCCGACCTGTTCAACGCCATCACCAACATGCGCGGGGTCCAGCCTCGCAATGTGGAAGAGATCGCGAGCCGCAATGAGGAAAAGCTAACGCAGCTTGGTCCGGTGATCGAGCGCGTTTCCAACGAAAAGCTTGAGATCGCGATCGACCGCACGTTCGGCATCATGTCGCGTGGTCGCCTCTTGCCGCCGCCGCCCGATAGCTTGGTAGACCAACGGCTCGACGTCGAGTTTGTCTCGATCCTCACCCAGATGCAGCGCGCCGTTGGCGTAGGTCAGATCGAGCGCGGCGTGTCGTTCGTCGGCAACCTGGCCGGTGTTGCGCCTGATGTTCTCGACAAGGTGAACTTCGATGAGGCCACCGAAGAGTACCTGACCCGCCTTGGCGCGCCCGCGAAGATGATCCGTGGCGAGAAGGATGTGTCCGACCTGCGCGCGCAACGGGCTCAGCAGCAGAACGCACAGCAAGCCGCCGCCATGATGCCCGCGGTCAAGGACGGTGCCGATGCGGCGGCCCTGCTCTCTCAGACGGACGTCGGCGGCAAGCCTGTTCTTGATAGCTTGGTGGGAGCCTAAACGATGTGCATGGCTGGTAGCCAAAATCAAATGAGCCCGGCAGCTGCGACAACAGCGCCTGTTCAGATAGCTCCTACACCCGACCCCAGCGCCTCAATCCCTGACCGGGGCTATGGCTATCGTTACGGATCGGGCAAGACCCCTGAGACTACATCGCCAGATGGCGAGCAACTGTCGCCATATGACAAGCCGATCAAAGGCGAGGGCTACTACGGCATGCTGCGTCGAAAGGACGGCAGTAATAACCGTAGCAGTGAATTGTCTATTGGCGTCGAGATTGGCGACAAACTCTACAACATCCCTTCGATGGCCCCGGGCCTCAACAAGAAGCAGATCGACTATCTTCTTGAGACTCCAGAAGACGACTTCTGGAAGCGCGACAGGAAGATGATGGAGAGTATTCAGGACAATGCCGCATCTTGGGCAAGAAAGCGCCTTGCGGCCAAGCTGCCTGTCTACGCAACGGCGCCTGAGGAGGGCAAGTACAAGCCTACGCCTGAAAAAAGGCGCCAGAAATGACCGATCAGGACGCCGAATACCTACTCAACCGACCTGAGTTTCGGCGCTTCCTTTTCGCTGCGATTCAAACTGCTGGGATGCTCAGCCAGAAGAGCCCTGCCGATGGGCAGATAGCGCGTGACTTCGAAGAAGGACGCCGAAGCCTGGGGTTCGATCTGCTGCACATGGCGCACGCCGGGCAACCGGAGGCCATTCGCACGCAAGACCCACACGCGATCGCGACGCTTGATGCCGTCCTGCGAGAAGCGATGAACCCCAAGGAGAAGCCACGTGGCAGACGAAGCGACGACACAGCCAGATTCAAAGAACTCGACGACGACCAGTGAAGCGCCCACCGAACAGCAGGGCACGTCCGACACGCAAGCCGTCGAAGCTGGCTCGGACGTTGCGGCTACTGCGGACGAACAAGGCTCGATCCTCGGCGGCGCGCTAGAACCCCAGGCGGAAGCTGCGGCTGACCCTGAGCCGGAAGCCCCTGTTGTTCCCGAGAAGTACGAGCTGACGCTTGAGGGCGTGGAGCTTGACGCTGACAGCCTCGCTGTTGCCGAGCCGGTGTTCAAGGAACTCGGGCTGTCGAACGACCAGGCAAACAAGCTGATGCCGGTCGCCAAGCAGTTCAGCGAGCGCATTGCTGACCAGACGCTGCAGAGCATTGTCGACGCTGGCCGGGTTCAGAAGGCGCAGTGGGCTGATGCGGCCAAGGCTGATCCCGAGATCGGCGGCGCCAAGTTCCAAGAGACGACGCACCTTGCTGCGAAAGCGCTGGATGCCTTGGGTTTCCCCGAGGGCAGCGAGTTCCGCAAGGCGCTCACCGAAACCGGCTTCGGCAACCATCCCGACATGATCCGCGCCATGCGCAAGATCGGCGAGATGATCGGCGAGGACGGCTTCGTCCGCAGCGATGCGGGCGGTTCCAGCAAGCCAAAGCCACTCCACGAAAAACTCGCCACACCTGTAGCAAAGGGGGTCTGACCCATGGCCATCATCGGCAATACGTTTCTCAACCTCATCGATGTCGATGCCGTTCGCGACACTGACATGGGTGGGATCGTCGAAGTTCTCGCCACTCTAGAGCCGTTCTACGCCGACGCCAATGTGCTGAGCGCGAACAAGGGCTCGACGCACATGACTTCCATGCGCACGGGCCTGCCGACTGCGACGTGGGGCGCTCTCTACCAGGGCATTCCGCAGAGCAAGTCCGGCTACACCAGCGTGGAGGACACCACTGGCTTCCTTGAAGGCCTGGATGCGATCGACACCCGCCTGATCGAACTGGAGCCCGCAAACTCGGAGAAGCTGCGGGCGATGGAATCGCTCGGGTTCATGCAGACGTTTGCCCAGACGATCGGTAGCGCGATCTGGTATTCGAACGTCGCTGTCAGCCCCAAGCAGTTCCACGGCCTGTTCGCCCGCTACAACAGCCTCGCCAATCCCAACGTCATCGACGGCGGCGGTTCGGGTTCTGACAACACCTCGATCGCGTTCGTCACTCACGGCGATGCGCAGACCAGTGTTATCGTCCCGAAGAACGTGCGCGCCGGCATGCAGACGGAGGATATGGGCCGTCAGCGCGTGCTCGACGCCAACAGCAACCCCTACTACGTCCTCGAACGCCTCTTCCGCCAGCACATCGGCCTGACCGTGAAGGACTGGCGCTACAACGCCCGCATCGCGAACATCGATGTGTCGGATGTCGCCGCAGGTACCGTCTCGCTCAACAAGCTGATGAGCGAGGCTTACTATCAGCTGCAGGGTCGCCGCTCCTTCAAGCTCGAAGGCGTCGGCGAGGCGAGCCCGGGGCGCACTGTGATCTACATGAACCGGCAGATGATGCAGGCACTCGACGCCGAGGCCAGCAATCCCACACTGAACGCTGCCCTGCGCATCGGCCGCATGGAGCTTCAGGGCGAGGAAGTGAACACCTGGCGCGGCCTCCCCATCCGCGAGACGGATTCGCTGCTCAACACCGAAACGCGCGTCGTTTGACGCTGAACGGAGGATAGACCCATGATCTTCGACAAGACCCTGATGTTCAGCGAACTGCAGGTTGTGACTGCCGACGCGCCGTCTGACAACGTGGTCGACCTTCTCGCCACGGGCTCGCCTTATGGCGGTTCGCCAATCAACAAGGATGTCGGGCGCAGTGTGCGTGTGCCTCTGTCCGTCACCGTCAACGAGTCTTTCAACAACCTCACCTCGTTGCAGGTATCGGTGCAGACCTCGCCTGACAACTCGACTTGGACCACGATCGAGAGCGGCATCGTGATCCCGCTGTCGGTTCTGGTCGCCGGCCATCAAGTCAAGGTGATCGACGCGCTCCCCGATGGTACGAACGCACGTTACGTGCGCCTTTACTACGACATCACCGGGACGGCTCCCACCACTGGCAAGATCACTGCTGGCGTCGTTTATGGGCGTCAGACCAACTTCACCTATGGAGGACGCTGATGGCAAACAAGACCACTGAGCAGACTGAGGCACCGCGCGAGCGCCGGACTTACCGTGCGCTTTCTGACGGCTTCATTTCGGCTGAGTCTCGCTTCGTCAAGGAAGGCGAGGTGTTCTCGACCGACGCCGATCAGGGCTCCTGGATGGAGGACATCACCCAAGGCGAAGTCAAGAAGCAGCTCAAGGCGAACGACAAGATCGTCGATGCCGAGAAGGACAAACCTGACGGCTCGGGCCCATCGGCTGAGACGCTGGCACGCCAGTGACAAGGGATGGCCCGGAACCGAAGCTCCGGGCCTTTCTCTTTGCGCGATTCAACGTCGAGCCTGCCGCCAGTAGTCAGGGGCCTCAAAGGAGGCGCTTCGCATGGCAACCACAACCCTCGGCATCCTGAGCGTTACCAGCGCGTGGCAAGAGGTAACGGCCACCTTCGCCGGTGCTGCCAATGTGGATGTGATGATCTTCAATCGCGGTCCTGGCAGCTTGCAGGTCTACGATAACCCTTCGGCTCCCGGAAGCGATAGCCTCGGTTCGAACGTGCCCGTTGGCGAAGATATCTACGTTAGCTCGGAGAAGATTTACGTCCGCTCGCCGGGCGGCACCACGGCGAACATCCGCACGCTCTGATGGCTTCGCTCATCGCCCTCTGCAATCAGGCGCTGGCTGAGATCGCCAAGGACCAGATTGCCGATCTCCAAGAAAACTCATTGGAGTCTCGCGAGTGCAACCGGTTTGCGCCTGGCTTACTTGCCGAGATGCTGGACTGGTCCGATGATCTGCCGCTTGGCCGCAGACGGGTGGTGCTTGCCGAGATCGCCAACGACCGCCCTGCAGAATGGCTACATGCCTACGCCAAGCCTGTGGACATGGGCTCGCCTCTTGCGATCCTACCGGTTGAAGAAGCGGCCACATCGCTGCCGATAACAGGGCCTTACACGTTCCCCGCTCAAGCTGACTACGACATCGCCTTCCTCTATGAGGGCGACGTCATCTACACTAATGTTCCTCAGGCCACCTTAGTCTACACCAAGGCATCGATCGAGATTGGTGAACTACCGCCTCTGCTCCAGCGCGCTTTTGTGCTTGAGCTTGCTGCCCGTCTCGCAGGCCCGCTGACCAAAGATAGTCGGATCGTTGACGCCAAGGCCCGTCAGGCGGAAGTGGCGCGACAGCGTGCGATTGCGGACGAAGAGAACAAGAACCCTCGCAAGGGCTCGCGCTATGTATCACAGGCCGAGTATGCGCGGCTAGGTTACTCATGACCTTCAGGCAGGCTCAGGCGAACTTCTCACGAGGCGAACTCGGGCCGCAGCTGTATGGCCGGTTCGATATCGACACGTGGCAGGCTGCGGTGCGTAAAGCGCGCAATGTGTTTGTCCTGAAGTTCGGCGGCTTGACCAAGCGCCCCGGCACGCAGCTGGTGGCAGAGGTGCTGGATGAGGCGCATGAAACGCGGATCATCCCGTTCCAGTTCTCTCTCACCCAGACCTATGCGCTTGAGTTCGGACAGGGCTACATGTCGCCCTGCGCCAATGGTGGCCGTCTCGTGGAGGTGGAGCTTGCGGTCACCCACATTAGCAACGCTACGACTGCTCAGGTGAGCGCGGCATATCACGGGTACACCGCAGGCGATAACGTTTACTTCGATGGCGTTGCAGGGGCGATGGGTGCGCTTCTTAATGGTCGATCCTGGCCGGTGCTGTCAGTGCAGAGTGCGGGCTTGTTTACGATCGGTGCGAACACTGCTGGCGTAGCGGCATTCTCCGGGTCAGACGGTGGCGTCACCCGCACGGGCGCACCTGATCCAGGGCCGACGCCTCCTGTTGTTCCGACCCCGGTGCCCGAACCCGAGCCACCCTCGACGATCGGTGGTGGTGGTAACGGTTGGTACAGGCGCCGCATTGACGGCGAGGAGGTCGTTTGATGGGGGTCGCCCGTGTTTACAAGGTCGGTTCGCCTTACAACGGTGTCGAGCTTGCCGAGATCGACTTCGAACAGACCGCCGATACGATGTATTTGGCTCATCTGGATCATGCCCCCAACAAGCTCATCCGCCAGGGGCACACGCAGTGGCAGTTTGTCGAAGTCACGTTTGGCGCTCCGCTCCCCGCTCCGACCGGCACGGCTGTCACGGCCTCCACTCCGAACACCGATGCCGAGAACGATGGTGCCAACTTCTTCTCACAGCCAGCAAGCTATTGCGTCACCTCAATCGACGCTGACGGCCTTGAGAGCCGCGCCTCAACCTCCGCGACTGTCAGCAACGACCTCACGCTGAAGCGCAACTACAACACCGTGACCTGGGCTGCGGTGACCGGGGCGGTCCGTTACAACGTCTACAAGGCGGAAAACACGCAGTTCTTCGGGTATGTCGGCACCACAGATGAGCTTACGTTCCGTGACGACAATATCGGGCCTGGCTTAGATCACGCGCCGCCCGAAGCCTACAATCCGTTCCCGGGTGTAGGTGACTACCCGTCGACGGTAACGCTCTTCGAGCAGCGCGCGATGTGGGCCAGGACGCGCAATGTGCCGAATGGTGTCTGGGGCTCCCGCTCCGGCGAGCTTGAGAACATGGATCGTTCCAAGCCTGCCCAAGAGAATGACAGCCTGTCATTCTCCATCGTCGCCGGTCGGGTCAACACAGTCAACCAGTTGGTGTCCACGACGTCTCTGCTAGCGCTTACCTCAGACAGCGTGTTCACTATTGACGGCGATGGACAGGGCGGCATTCTGACGGGCAACTCGCCGCCAGCGACGCGCCGACAGATTGGGCGTGGCAGTTCGCGGCTTGGCCCGCTGATCGTCGACAACGTGGTGTTCTACGCCCCTTCCGTTGGCGCGGCGATCCGCACCATCAACTACAGCTTCGAGGTTGATGGGCTGAAGTCCAGCGACGTGTCGATCTTCTCGCCGCACTTCTTCGAAGGCTTCAGCATCGTCTCGTGGTGCTACTCGCAGGAGCCAAGGTCTCTCATCTGGGCAGTACGCAACGATGGCAAGCTACTGTGCTTCACCTGGGAGCAGGAGCAGAACGTTTGGGGGTGGACGCTTTGTGAGACCGACGGCTTGGTCAAGTCGGTTTGTTCGATCCCAGAGAATGGGGAGGATCGGGTCTATCTGATCGTGGAGCGCACGGTGAACGGTCAACCCAAGAGGTTCGTCGAGCGCATGGTCTCGCATCGCTGGGATGCGGTGGAGGATACCTGCTTCCTGGACTGCGCCGTGTCCGCTACGTTCGAAACTGCCCAGAGCACGTTCTCGGGACTTTGGCATCTTGAAGGGCGGACCAATGTCGCCGGCATTGTCGACGGTGTGGCCGTCACCGGGCTGACGGTGGTCAATGGTTCTGTCACGCTTCCGCCGACGGTAGGTTCTGGGCGCAAGGTAAGCTTCGGTATCCCGTACCAAGTTGACGTCGAACTGCTACCAGTGCGTGCTTCATTGCCAGGTATCGGCTATAACGGAGGCCGCAAGCAGCAGACTGGCGACATCGTGCTGACCCTGAGCGACAGCCGCTCGATCGAGGCGGGTATCGATGAAGATCATCTTTTCCTGATCAAGCCGCGCACCGATGAGGC